>Ga0137407_10001445_pt1 | contig 15500 bp, 8 predicted proteins | sample CZOMad2_2_16fung_FD_108410 | JGI IMG/M metagenome (GOLD analysis project Ga0137407, IMG submission 108410) | Vadose zone soil fungal communities from Angelo Coast Range Reserve, California, USA - CZOMad2_2_16fungal (Illumina Assembly) | ecosystem: Environmental > Terrestrial > Soil > Vadose zone... | reverse complement strand
TTCAATGCAAGTTAATGGGACACTCCGTTGATAAAACAGGACACGGACATTACCCGCTTGGCCTTCGACAGGGGAATGTCAGAGTCCGACTTTGTAATGTCAGAGACCGACAGGGGAATAGAAACCTTTGACAGGGGAATGTCGGACGCTGACAGGGGAATATAAATGTCCGACTTTGCAATGTCAGGCTTTGACAGGGGAATTTGGAAGCCCGACTTTGCAATCTCAAACATTGAGAATCGCTTTTGAAGCTTTGAAATGCGATTTTTCTTGTAATTTTTTATTGTAGGCGTAAAAAAGACGGCAGCATCCGGTTCGCATCGGGAAATTTAACAATTGGAAGGGAAAATCATGACTTGCAGGCAATCAGTTTGTTTTGGAGCTGTCATTCTGGCGGCTATCTTCACCGTTCAACATTCCCGCGCGCAGACGGCCAGCCAGCCGCCGCCATCAGCCGCTGCAAACAAGGCTTTGCCAGCGGCAACGCCCTACGCCATCACCGCACAGGACGGCAACTCGCGCGTGTGGGAGCGCACAACATACGAAAAAGATTCTTCCGGCCAGCTTGTGCCGAGGAAACACAGCTACACGGAGCTTGCGACTGGCTTGAACTATAAGGATGCACAAGGCAGGTGGGTTGAATCGAAGGAAGAGATAGACATATTGCCACAGGGCGGAGCCGCTGCGACACACGGCCAGCATCAGGCCTATTTCCCCGGGGACATCTATCAGGGGCAGATAGAAGTGGTGACGCCGGACGGCCAGCACATGAAGAGCCGACCCTTGGGCTTGAGCTATGATGACGGGACAAAGACCGTGCTGATAGCAGTGCTGACCAATTCAACCGGAGTATTGGCCGGCTCCAACCAAGTGAGCTATCCCAATGCGTTTGGCGGCGTAGATGCAGACCTGCTGTATACCTACCGGAAGGGCGGGTTTGAGCAGGACATTGTTTTACGCGAACAGCCGCCCACGCCGCAATCTTTGGGACTTAACCCTGACACTGCGCGGCTTCAAGTTTTAACGGAGTTCTTTGGCGCGGCGGAGCCTGTGGCAACCAAGGGGCCGATGAACAAACAGGACGGCTTGGCGGACACGACGCTGGCATTTGGAAAAATGAAGATGGTGCAAGGCAAGGCGTTCTCGTTTGGCAACGCAACGCCAGCGGGCAAGGTTCCGGTCTATAAAAGCTGGGTGCATTTGCAGGGACGGACATTCTTGATCGAGGAACTGCCGGTGCAACGCATCGCCGCGCAGTTGGAGGCGTTGCCGGTCAGTGCCAGCGCGACGGTGAGTTCTGCCAGTTCGCTATTGCACAAGGCATCGGCCACTCGGTTGCTGACGCCGGTGCGATTGGTTCAAGCCGGCACCAACACGATGCAACTGGCCAAAGCGGACTTCAAGCAGAAGCCGGGCGTCGTGCTGGATTATGTGGAGTTTGATGCATACAGTAGCGGGCCGGATGACGGTATATTTCATGGAGACACCACTTATCTTGTTGCGGATATTGACATATCATTTCCAGTATTCGAGGGTGGCACGGTGGTAAAATTTTCCGAGGCGAACACCTATGGAATTTATACATTAGGCGGCTACACTTTCGAGTCCAGCGCCTATCGTCCGGTGATTTTGACCTCAATGGATGATGATACGGTGGGTGAATCCATTGAGGGCAGCACGGGCACGCCGGTTCAATCCGGCAGCTATCTTTGTGATGATGGCACCTACTTCGGCCGGCCAATACATAATGTTCGATTCAATCATGCTGGTTGCGGCCTTTATATAATTGATGTCAACGGGGTGGATATTTCGGACTGCCAGTTTGTGGACTGCGGGACGGGAATTGAGCGCCATTATTTTGCCGACGAAATTTCGCTGCATAATGTCCTCTTTGACCGTTGCGATGTTGCCGTCTCCTTTAATGGTGGTGGCTCTGAAGCCGCTTTGAACGCCGAGCAGGTGACGGCCAATGTCACCACCTTCGCCTATTGCGACACGCTCAACCTGACCAACTGCCTCATCGTGGGCGACCTGGGCAGCGCCACGACGTTAAACACCAACTGCACGGCCATCAATCCCTCCGGCACCATCTTCCAGACTGTGGGCGGCGGAAGCTATTATCTGGCCGATGGCAGCCCCTACCGCAATGCCGGCACGACCAATATCAGTCGCCAAACGCTGGCCGACATCCAAACTAAAACCACCTATCCGCCGATTGTCTGTTCCAACATTGTTATTTCCGTTTCGACCATTTGGAACCAGACCGTGCAGCGGAACACGGACACGCCTGACCTGGGCTATCACTATGACCCGTTGGATTACGCCATCAGTTATGTAACGGTGGGGGATAACACCACGCTGACCCTCGGCAACGGAGTCGCCGTCGCGGCCTTCCAAGGAACGAACATTAATAGTGCTGACGGGGTGGTGGCTCCCGGTTTTTACCTCGGGAACAACAGTTCTTACGGCAATAACAGCACACTGAACATCATAGGGACAGCCCAAACTCACAACCATATCTGTAGTTATCAGGCGGTGCAGGAACAATCGATCGGGTGGGGCGGATACGCGCTCGATTCAGCGACGCTGATTTATATAGATGGCTATGACGCGCAGAGCGAGTTATATGCGCGGTTCACGGATTTCGAGGGATTGAACGGGCTCGGCGGCTTTGGCGGCCGTCTGGTTCCATCTGGTTGCAATGTGTTTGGGGACACGATGCAACTGGACATGAGGGATTGCCGGGTTGCCTCAGGAACTTTTTACTGCGCAACATTTGACGGGGGATACACCAATCAATGTGTCAACAACGTCTTTGAACGGGCCACCTTCGTATATGACAATTTTGACGGCTGGAGTCCCGCCACGTTTTATAACAACCTCGTCCGCTACGGCGAAGTCCGCCAATATACACCTTTTTGTGTTTGGCGGGATAACCTGTTTGACAACACCACGATTGATGAATCTTTTTGGGATGTGACCAATGATCACAACGCCTATCTAAACACGGCGCAGATGACGCCGACCAATGCGAGCGACATTGTGTTGACGGATTTCACCTATGCCACCGGCTCACTGGGCAATTACTATCAGGCTTCGACCAACCTCATCAACAAGGGCAGCACCACGGCGAACCTGACCGGTCTTTACCATTACACCACGCAGACCAATCAGGTGGAGGAAACCAATTCCGTCGTGGACATCGGGTATCATTACGTTGCGCTGGATCAATACGGCAATATCCGTGACGCGAATGACAACAACATCCCCGATTGGTGGGAACTCAAATATTTTGGAAATTTAAGCCATACCAATTCAAACGAAGATTTCGACGGCGACGGCCATTCCATTGCATACGACTATGAGCATGGCATTGATCCAAACATCATTGACTTCACGTTTTTCATCACAAATCCGAATTGGATAACCAATACCGCCGTTGGCAACCTGACAGTTTTCCATGGACTTCCTTCGAGCGTAGCGGTGTTGGTAGACAATACAAATTTTTCAGCGGCGACATGGACGGCTTGCACGACTTCAAACGTTCTAATCAATTTGGGAACGAATTGGGGCGAGCATGACATTTGGATCGGGTTGCGGGGATTGCCTTCGGACGCGCAACAAACATGGAAAGATATGAAATTTTTTCAGACGCAGGCAATGATTCAAGCAGGGGAAACGCATAATATATTTCTTGATCGTGACGGCACAGTTTGGGCTTGGGGATATAACGGAGACGGAGAACTAGGCAATGGTAATTGGAGCGATAGTTCTATTTTAATGCAAGTGGTCGGGCTTTCAAACATTGTTGCCGTTGCCGTGTCCGAAGGCGGCTACTTTTCATTGGCATTGGATGCCAACGGGATAGTATGGAGTTGGGGCGCAAATTGGAGCGACCAGTTGGGACGAAACAATGGGCTTTATCAAAATGGAAATACCGCTGCACCTGTGGCTGGTTTGAGCAATATTGTTGCGATAGCTGCTGGTGAAGAAAATGGCATTGCGCTGAAAAGCGATCGGACAGTTTGGACATGGGGCGATAATTGGGGAGGAAAACTTGGTGATGGTTCAGGCTCCGGCGAAGAGCGGGATTACCCTGTGGCTTTGACAGCTTTAACCAATATCATCGTCATTGGTGCAGGCGGAGACCATTGTTTTGCTCTTGGCGATGATGGAATAGTTTGGGGTTGGGGTTACAACGAAGACGGTGAACTGGGCATTACCAACATGGACAATCAGCCTGTTCCAGTTCCGGTAACTTCGCTTACAAACGTCACCTCACTGGCCGGTGGTTGGAGCCATTCCATCGCCCTTCAATCCGATAGAACCGTCAAGGCTTGGGGATACAACGGTGACGGTCAATTAGGCAACGGCACAAACGGATGGTGGACCAGTTCGTCAACACCCGCGCCGGTTTTGGGATTAAGCAACATTACCGCTATAGCCTGTGGCGGCGACCATTCCCTTGCCGTTGACACCAACGGCACTCTATTTCTTTGGGGATACGGCTATGACGGCGAACTTGGCAATGGATCACAAGATTCCACAAATGTGCCGTTTGCATTAAACAGCATTTCCAATGTCATTGCCATTGCGGGTGGTGACATCAGTTCATTGGCCTTGACAGCTTCAGGAAAACTTTATGAATGGGGTCGGGACGACGAATTGGGAACAAATTACCTTCAGCCTGTCGAAGCGGATTTATTCGCTGTTTCAAGCGAAGACGCGAGAAATGTTTCGGCTGATTTTCAAAGTGTATTTGTAAATACAAATGTCACACCGGCTTTTGTTTCCGGCGGTGCGGCAATCGGCATGGCTGTTTTGGTCAACAACACCAATTTTGCAAGCGCGGTTTGGATTCCATTTGCTTCTCCCATTTGGGTTCACCTCGGAACAACCAACGGCCTGTATCAGGTCTGGTTTGGCTTTGTGGGCTTGAACGGCAGTAATTATTGGTCAGAGGCAAATGTCATTTTGGACATGACATCGCCGACAGTTTCAATTATCGCTCCCACGAACAATACCGCCGTCAATGCTTCACGCATCAACGTGCAGGGGACTTTCGCTGAAACCAATCTTAAACAAATCACCGTCAACGGTATTGCAACATTTATCAGCAGCACAAATTTTTCCGCCCTGAACGTGCCATTGGACGCCGGAACGAACATCATCAACGCCATTGCCGAAGATTTGGCGGGCAATACGGCCACAAGTTCAATCGTCATCGTCGGCCTCACAAACATTGATGGCAGTTTGAACGACCCCGTTCAACTTCAAGCCACGCCGATTGCCGGATTTGCGCCGTTGACCGTGACATTTCAAATTGTCAGCAACAACGCGCCGGGAACACTTCAACAAGTGCTTTACGATTTTAACGGCGACGGCATCACGGATTTTGTCACCAACAATCTTAATTCCGTCACTTACACCTATGCGACGAATGGCGAATACTTCCCTGTCGTAACGATTCAAACGACGAACGGGTTGTTTTCCAGTTCCGGCGGATGGAACAGCACCGACCCGAACCGTGTGCAAATCACCGTTCAGCTTCAAGTTACTCAAATCGCTTCCATCAGCATCACCGATCCGGTGGACATCAAATGGACGGCATCGAGCAATCTTTACGTTCTGTCCGGCAGCACGGCCACGCTGACGGAATTTGACGCAAGCACAAATGTCATTCGCTCATTGAGCGGTATTGGTTCAAATCCATCCGGTTTTGATGTAGATGTTAATGGCAATGTTTATGTGGCTGTGACCGGCAGTAATCAAGTTTGGAAACTTAATCCAACAGATACGTCATTTGTGACAGACACAAGTTTTGGAAATGAAGGTTTCATTGGCACGACGAATGGATTGACCGGCACGAACAGCGCTGAATTCAATGCGCCATTTGACGTGGCGGTTTCGCCGGACGGCGGAACGATTTCCGTTTCCGATTCGGGCAATAACCGGATTGAGCAATTTGATTCCAACGGAAATTTTCAGAATTCTTTCGGCTCATCAGGAACTAGCGTTGGCCAATTCAATGTGCCGAAAGGACTGACTTATGACAGTGTTGGCTATCTTTACATCGCGGATTCAGGAAATGGCCGGATTGTGTTGGCGCAAGATTCGGTTGTTCTTGGCGTGAGCGGAACGAATGGAACGGCGTTTGGACAATTTAGTGCGCCGGTTAATGTCAGTGTAGGTAAGCATGGCATTTATGTAGCAGATACCGGCAACAATCGAGTGCAAACATTTAATCCGATTGTTCCTCATATAACACCAACTCCATTTACATTGCGGTCGGTCTTATCTACCAATTTTAACCAGCCTAATTCTATTGCAGCCGTTGACGATTCTCTGATAGATAAATTTTATGTTGCCGATACTGGTAACAATCGGGTTGTTTTATATGCCTTGACCGGAGACGACCCGACACCTGCTTGGACGAACATGACGGCGCATATCGTCGCTGGAGATGTTCCCGGCGCGGTTTCTTATTTTTCAATCGCCTCGACGGACAAATACCGGCAGGCATTTCTTTCCATTGGCTCTAGCAATTTAATTTCGGCTATAAACCAAATCGGATCGTTGACGCCAGTATTCATTAAGAACGACAGCGCAGAATACTATTTCACAAATTCCGTTGGTGGACAAACCATCACGTTTCCGGTGGAGTTCGTGAAAGAAAACGGTGTGTGGAAAATTCTGGAATTCTAACAATCAAAATCACGTTATGAATCAATTCAAAAAACATATTAAAAATTTCAATATCATTTTCTGCACTTTGGTATCAATGTTGGCAATAGCGGGACATTCTGCTCCAACGTCTAACTCGTCAACTAATGCAAGTAGCCCAGAATCCGTCTGGAATGAAATGAAGGCTCATCTCGCTACAAATGATAAAAGAACAAAAACAATTAAATACGCAAGCGGCCACTATGCTTGTTAAAAAATCTATGAAAAATCCAAATGCTAAAAAGAAAATTCGGGCTGTATTAAGGGCTGCGTTGTATGGCGTCATCACATCGCTAGCACTTTCTTTTTATACAAGAAACTATTTTCACGGCAAAAACGACATTGCATGGGACATGATTTTAATGATTCCATCTGTTATTCTATCAAATGTTCTTGGACTTGAACGAACGCCAGAAGGTAGAGCCGTATCAAACTCTTTTGCTTTTTTAGTATTAGCAAACGCTTTGGCAATCACGCTTGCGTTTGTTATTTGTGCATTCCTCTGGCAATTCATCGTGAAAGGCAACCATGAAGACAAAAACTAAATTGTTATTTTCGACTTTTGGTTTTGTATTATTTTTACAGGCATCTTTAGCCCATGACATTATTGTTCATCAGCAAATCACAATAAATGCAGCATCTTCCGCGTTGACATATTCTTCAGCTTACGACGATTTTCTTAACACTATCTCATCCGATTGTAGCGCGGCACAGGCTGTTGGTTTAATGAAGGTCGGAAGCGGTTTGGAAGATAATGTGGATATAGATGCAGGCGGCAAAAGGCCGTTTAATCATTTTTACGACCCGCTCGATAACCAGTATGGCAAAGGACTTTCAGATTTTGGGGAATTTCATTTTTTATTTGGCCAAAATTCATTTACTTGGGCTTCGATTTCAAACTCGCCGGGTTACAATGTGGCCTTTAATCAAGGGACATCAAATGTTTGGTCATGGGCAAATGCACGAGACTATGAATGGCTTGGTTTAACTTCTGCAAATCCAACCGATCGTCGCGCTAATCTTGGTTATATGTTCCGAGCGGCGGGCCAAGTTATGCATTTACTCGAAGACACCTCACAGCCGCAGCATGTCCGAAACGAGAACCATTTAGACTACATAAATCCTAGTGGCTTAAGTCCTCACCTTTTTAATGGCGATTTCCCAAGCCCTTGGCACAGCCACATAGAAGATTACGGCCAAGACCATTGGCGAACTCTGAATTACGGCGACGGTTCAATGCTGGACTGGCGCGGTGCAGGTTTTACAAAGTTGGAGGACTTTTGGGACAGGCATTTATACAATGGAAGCGCAGCAGCATTGAAAAGCGCCGAAGCAAGCGGCGGGCAACAGCTTGGCTTGGCAGAATGGTGCAATGGCAATTTCCTCGGAGAACGTCACTCATACGCCGAATATTTTCGGCCGGGGGATATAGAATACTACCCATACCCTTCACGCAACAGCGGCTCGAACTACAAACAAATAGAGTCCAATCCTTCTTCTGGAATTGACACTTTTACTTTTGAAAATGGAACCCAAGGCAAAGGCATTTACTATAAAAAAATTTCCGATGGAGTTCAAATAACACATCAAAGCCGCGTGACCTATTTGGCCGCAAAGTTTCCAAATGTATTTGGTTCGGCATTTTCTACAATCAACGACCCGAATGTTCTCAAAGACTACCACGACCAATTTATTCCCAAAGCGGTCAAATACAGCGCCGGTCTTATTGATTATTTCTTTCGCGGCACTTTGGCTGTGAGTGTTTTGAGTTACACAAATTCACAATACATCACGCTGATCCGGAATACTTCCGGCCAGGATTTCAACAGCGGCTCTTTTTACATCTATCAAGACGATGTCAGCGGCACGAGAACCCTTGTCACTAACTGGAGCGGAACTTTGTCCGCCAACAGCAGCATGACAGTCGGCATTCCCGACTCGATTTCACCCACCAACAAACTACTGCTGTTCTATCGCGGAACCATCGTCGAGAACGGTAAAACACCCGATCCGGTGGACGCGAGCATTGCTATCGCGGCACAAAGTTTTGACCCCAAAAAAACCTGGTATAGCGGGTTCGAGGGCGGGAATGGAGGGACGCCGTCGGCAGGAAATTATTTTGCCGGGGGATGGTATGTTGATGCTGGGAGTGTAGATCTCGTTTCGGCAGCAGGATGGGAGCCTTATCAAGGAAATTATTCGCTGGATTTGGATGGATTAGGACCGGGAACAATTTCCACGAACATTACTACAGTGTCAGGTCAAACTTATGAACTGAGTTTTTATTACTCGCATAATCCGGATGGCATCACAGACGGAACTCCAGATCCGGCGGCTGAAATTTTGATTAACGATACTCATCTGGCTACGATAGACAGTGACACCTTAAATGATTTTGAAGACATGCAATGGACGCGGGCGTCATTTGAATTCACGGCGACGTCTTCATCCACAAAACTTACTTTCCATTCTTTAGCTTCGGCACAGTATGGATTAACTCTGGATGCAATTGAACTGGATATATCTCCATAATGCCTTTTGCCTTATTTCGCTTCACTGTCAATCATCGGCTGGAAGAATTTTGGCGTCACGTTCACTTTACCTGTTTCAGTCGGAACACTAAAGCCAGCGCCACCATAAACGTCATAGCATATTATCTCTGACATCTATGAAGCTGCCCCTGTAGTTGCTCTGTCAAGAAGGTGCTCCGCGTGACGCTTACATTTAATTTGCCGTCAACACTTTTGGCGGATGGCCTTGCCTCAGTTGGCGGACACAGCTTTAATTTATCACGGGGTTGCCCTGACAATCCCAGTTGATGTCCGGGCGGCCGGGGTCTTTGCCGGCGGCGATTGGTTGGCCAACTGTTGGGCCACTGGGTTCTATGTCGTCGCTGTCGGATACGACATAATCATATTTGTAGTAGGCGGCATGGCCGTCGCTAAAGGTGATGTTGCCGCCTTTGTTATGCCGCGATGAGAAACGCGTGGTGTAGCAATGCGGGGTGGCCAGAAGTATTTGATTGGCAGCAGTTCCGTGATAAGGAGTCTCGGCTGAACGGTCGCGGCCATCTGAAAAGAGCACGAAGGCTGAAGGATGAACTACCATTGTGGTTTTAAGTGTGGTGACGACGGCATTGATATTCTCGTTGGCGAGTGATTTTGAATTCATCCCGTAATTGAACAACGGACGCTGACCCGGAATCATGTCATACTTATCTGAAGCGGCGACCGCGTCCACAGGGTCAATGCCTTGTGAGAAAGCCGTGGGGCAGGTGAAGATGGACTTGGAACCGTAAAATATGGTTGGATTGTAAGCCCATGTATACAAAGGTTTGTTGCCGACGTAGGAAGGCAGGGCATTGAACCAAACATCGTCACCTTCATTTAGATTATGATAAGTAGGGATAGACAGCCATGCCGGATTGTCTTGGTCTACACTCGAAGCATAACTTTGATATCTCGGATAGGGAAACGTTTCATTGTTATCGCCCACATACATCGTGTCGGCGAGTCCCCATTGTTTCGCGTTGCTCAAGCACACCGCCTGTTGCGCCTTGAATTTGGCCTTGGCCAGCGCGGGGAGCAGCATCGAAGCTAAAATGGCAATGATGGCAATGACCACCAGAAGTTCAATGAGTGTAAATCCTTCGGCGCATTTGGTTCTTTTATCTGAATAATAAATTCGATTCATCGCATCAGTTTCTCAACCACCCGTTACGGTTTGATGTCTGCAATGTTACGAATCGGCAACTTCATAAATCGGGTTTCATTTGGATTGTTTTGTCACCCAATCGTCACCCATGGGACATTTGTCTGTAACCTGATAATGGATAATTCCGGCAGCACAAGTGAAGTGCCATCGGATTTAATAAGAAGACCAACAACTGCCAACCAAAAGTTAAATGAAAATAAAAAATATCGCCTGCATTGTATCAATACTACTGGCTTCACTGTCAGGAATAAAAGCTGCAACCACTCTTACTGCCTGGAACTTCGACAACGTGGCCATCGGTGCCAGCAGCAGCCCGTCGCCCTCGACCGGTTTTGGCACGGCCAGCGCCGCTGGTCTGGGCAGCAGCAACCCGGATGTGCAGTCGTTGGCCGGCAGTTCTACGGGTGGTGCCAATAGCTGGCGGGTGCGCGGCACTGGCGGTGGCGGAACTGGCTGGTCCACGAATGCGGCCATCGGCGCGCAGGGCGCGCAGTTCGCCGCCAGCACGGCGGGCTATTACCAAATCAAGGCTACTTTCGACGTTTATGCGACCTCGGACGCAGAAGCTAATCTTCAGGTTCAATACACGACTGAAGGCGCAATTTGGCATAACGCCACAATTGCCTCCGTTGGAACTTTGGGCGTCGTCACCAACAACGCCGCTACCAACAGCACGGTCATCGGCTCGTATGTTAAATTGGCGAGCGGTTGGAATAATCAGGTCACGGTGAATTTGAGTGGTATCTCCGGCGTGGATAACAATGCCAGTTTTGCCGTCCGAATTGTGAACGCCTCTACGGGAACGAACTGTGTGACCACGACCGGGACTCCATATAACAACACGTCTGGCGACTGGACGTTTGACAACGTTGTCGTTCAGGGAGTGGCTATTGACACCATCGCGGACTGGACCTTCGAAAGTTACGGGACCACGGCCTACGTTCCCAATCCGGTGCCGGAGTTGAACTTTGGTTCATCCGCTTTCGCCCAAGCTTTGGGTTTTAGCAACAACTACACTTATGCCGGCAGTGCGACGCCGGGAAGCACAAATGCTCCTGACACTTTGGTTCAAGCCGGCAGTTCCACGCCCAGCGGCACCATTTGCTGGCGTGTTCGTGGCGCGGGTCCCAACAATGGCTGGAATAGCGCCGCTCCCATCGGTGCGCAAGGCGCCGAGTTTGACGCCAGCACGCTCAATTACAGCAACATTGTGATCGCCTTCGATCTTTATTTCACGACTCAAGGCGAGGCCAAAATGTGTGTGCTCTATACCACGAACAATTGGGCGACAACCAACGTGGCTAACAATCTTTTTTACGGTGCCAATCCCACGTTTATTCTGACCAACTCTGTCTCCAATCCAGACTACAGTCCTAATACTGTGACGGGCACTTACTTTTATCAGACCACCGGTCAGAATTTTTACAACAACCTTGTGGTGGATTTCACCGGCGTTCCTGGCGTGGACAACAATGCCAACTTTGGCGTCCGCATCGTGAACGCCGCCACGGGAAGCGACTGTGTGGCCTTTAACGGTGGAGCTTACAACAATTCTTCCGGCAACTGCCGTTATGACAACGTGACTTTCGGCGGCAAATTTGAGGGTTCGATTCCGCCGGTGCTTAATTATGATCCCAATGCAACTGTGGATCATCCATTCACCAACACTTTCACTGACGATGCAGCCTGGCGCGCGGCGATTACCACTATTTATGTGAACGGTTCGGCTTTGGCAAACACGGCTTACACCACGACTGCTGCGGGACAGATTGTATTTAACCCGGTGAACTCTGTTCTGCTCCAGTCCAGTGGTGTCAAATCCATTGTCATCACTGCCACTGGTTACAGCACTGCCAAGGTTATCCAGCCGCTTGGTGCCGGCGTGGCCACCCAACTGGCCATCACCACTCAACCTTTAGCGCCTTCCGCCAGCGGCGGCACATTGGTTGCAAATCCCGTTCTGACGATTTCGGACCAATACGGCAACGGCACGACGAACCCTTATGCCAATATTTCGGTCACCGCGTCCGTCAGCAACTCTGTGGCTTGGACTTTGGGTGGAGCAACTAATCAGGCGTCGGTCAACGGCGTTATTGCCTTCACCAACTTGACAGCCACTGTTAACGGCTCGTCGTCTGTTTCCGGTGCGGCTATCAAGTTCACAATATCTGGTTACTCTCCGGTTACAGCCACCAACTCATCTACTTTCAAAATCGGCGCACCGCCCGCTAATTTCACCAGAGGCAATCTGGCAATTATTCAACTTGACCAGCAGTCAAGCCCCAATAACACGACCTTTAGCATTATCGAAATCAAGCCTTCTGCCGCCGGTCAAACTGCCCCCGCCAACATCATTCCTATAAGCGCCACAGGCACTAATGCCCTGCGTCTTTCTTCTGCCGGCAGTTGTGGCAGGTTATCCTTGAGTGATGACGGGACGCTGATTTGCTTTGCCTCCTTTGCCGATGGCAGTGCGGCAACTTTCGACGAAACTCTCAATCTCAACCGGGCGGCGGCAGGATTGAATTACACCAACCAGTTTGTCATGGGGTTAAACTATACTTCAGTCTCATTGGGTGGCAGCCAGGCCCGCTCTTGCACAACGTTGGACAATAACAATTGGATTGTGGATGACAAAGGCGGATTATACTATGGAAGTGCCGGTGGAACGCTCGCCAATCCCAACCTGAACGCTTACAATAACGTGGTTGTAAGGACATTCGGCGGAGTTCCCTATGTCGAGACGCAAAAAACGGCAAACGGGCAGGTGATACCAGTGGTTTACGCCCTTGGCTTTGACAGCGACACCGGCTTATACGACGTGACTAAAGCCAACAATCTGACCACGGATCCAGTTGCATCGGATTTTTACATCGTCAATACTAATGTCCTTTACATCCTCGATGGCGTCAGTTCAGCAATTGGAATTATCAATAAATATTCATTGGCAAACGACGGAGTGAATTGGAATTACAATGGTTCCTTCACCAATGGGACTGGCGGCGACAGTTTGTTTGCCACCACCAACGGTAACGGTGGTGTTTATTTGTATTACACGACGACTGCGATCGACAAAAAAGCAGGCAACTATGTCATTCGGTTGACTGACGCTTCTGGCTATGCTGCTAACATGAACATTACTTCCAGCAACTTGCTTTATACCGCCCCAACCAATACCTTTGTCAAAGGTCTCACGTTTGTGCCACAGCAGACCGCTTATGCCACTGAACTTATTCCGCCACCAATCCTAACCGCGCAGAATTACATCGCGACAAACGGTTTTAGTTCGTTCACCGTCACAAACACCCCGGATGATTCACTCTGGCGATCCAATATCACTGCCATCACAGTGAACGGTTCTCTACTGTCAACGGGTGCCTATACGACTAATCTCGCAGGCAAGATTGTGTTTAATCCGTCTCAAGACCCGCTGTTGCAAAGTCCCGGCACAAAAACCATCGTGATTAGCGCGACGGGTTATAGCACGAACTCAATCACACAAACGATTGTTGGCGCGCCGGCGCAACTGGTCATTTCAACGCAACCTAAATCTCCGGCTGCCAATGGTGGTGTCCTGACCAATCAGCCTGTGATAACGGTTGTGGACCTGAACGGTAATACGGTAATCACCGCTACGCCCAACATCGTCGCTCAAGTCGGAGCCGGGACATGGACACTTGGTGGCACCGCCACGAAAGCTGCGGTCTCTGGCAAGGCTACTTTTAGCGGTCTGACGGCTTTCGGCGCCAACGCCGTCACCGGTGCTACCATTACGTTCACTTCCAGCGGATTGACCGGAATAACAAGCTCATCGTTTAACATTCCCGCACCCATCCAGTCGAAATTGGGCGGAGTCGCCCTGGTTGGAGGCAAACTGAACTTCTCCTTTACCAATGCCACCGGATTAAATTTTTCAGTGCTGGCGACGAATAATCTCACTGCGCCCGTAGCCACATGGCCGGTCATGGGGCAGCCAATTGAAAGTCCTGCCGGTTCGGGCAACTATCAATACACCAACTCATTGACGACGAACGCGCTGTTCTTCATCCTGCGCCAGCCGTAACGAACGCTCGTAAAATTCCAAAAACCGCAAGAGCGGGACAAATCAAAATTTGTCCCGCTCTTTTTTTGAAAAACATGGATGGTAGGTAAATACCCCAGTATTTATGGGGTTAATCAAGGCCCCACCAATCGTAACCTGGCCATGTGAATAACATCGGGATATTCACTTCTGCGCTGCGCGACGCCAAACAGTGAAAACTTCATCGCCAATGTGCTTGCAAGAGGTCAATTCAAAGCGCTTCGCATCAATCAAACAGCCAATACCCTTTCCATCTGCAATCGTCGGCGCGTTACGTCCGCCAAAAATCGTCGGGCAAACCGTCAAATGCAATTCATCCACCAAGTCGGCGCGGATCAAAGCATCGTGAAGCTGGCCTCCGCCTTCGCACAATAAACGCTTTACGCTCCATTTCTCATTCAGCCAACGTAACGCAGCGCGAAAGTTGATTTCATGCGCGCCGCAAACTTTTACTTCGTCGGCCAGCGCACGGAGCAACTTCAATTTCGCTTTTGGAATTTGGTCGGCTGTCAAAACGATGACCGGCGAGAAACGTTTCTTAAAGATATTCGCATTCGGGTCAATCGATCCGGAGCCGCTGACGACGACACGCAAAGGAAGTTCCGGCAAGCCATTTTTCAGGCGTTGCTTCCGAAATTTTTCTCCGCCGGTTCCCAAAATCGTTTCCGTCACTTCAACCGTCGTTGCGCCGCAAATCACGGCATCCGCCGTCGCGCGCAATTCCATCATGTGCTCACGGTCGCGCGCGCTGCCGAACGGAACAAAACTGTCGCTGGCAAAAGCAATTTTGCCATCCGCCGTCATGGCGAAATTGGAGAAAACAAAAGGCAACTTGTTCTTCATAAGATCAACATCGCATCGCCGTAGCTGAAAAACCGATAACGCTCGCGGATTGCTTCAGCATAAGCAGACAGAACCATTTCGCGGCCACGAATTTCATTCGGCGCAGCAAATGCGCTGACGAGCATCAACAACGTGGAGC
>Ga0137407_10001443_pt1 | contig 15503 bp, 14 predicted proteins | sample CZOMad2_2_16fung_FD_108410 | JGI IMG/M metagenome (GOLD analysis project Ga0137407, IMG submission 108410) | Vadose zone soil fungal communities from Angelo Coast Range Reserve, California, USA - CZOMad2_2_16fungal (Illumina Assembly) | ecosystem: Environmental > Terrestrial > Soil > Vadose... | reverse complement strand
CAAAAAAAACAGTTCCGGGTCTATTGGCGCCGAATTCGGCCAAAGTATTCCGGACAATTATTGCCAATGCAGGATTATCGGCAGGTTCAACCTTTCTGATTACTAAATTATCCACTTCGCGAAGATAATTAAGCACATTTACCTTTTCCAAAGTTTAAATCCTGAAAAAGCTAAATAAACTTGCGAAGATTGACAATTGTAGATTAAGGGTTAACTAAGTAAAGCCATTAGGCTGTAAAGGATAATAAGAGACACGACAATTACGGCGATGAACGGCTTATGAGACTGTTTCATAGTAGGATTAATTAGTTTTCATACGGGTATCGAAATAACAACGTTAAGATAAAATATTTATTTTCATTTTGCAAGTTTTAAGACGGGGAATAGGGTTTAAGGTATAAGGTTTAGGGTTGTAAGGAAGGCTATGCCTCAAACCTTATACCCTAAACCCTGATTTACAAGTCCGAGTACTCAGCGGGATGCAAAAGAACAATATCAATATGGGAAACATTATTCTGATACTCGGGCATGGCTGAGAGTTTTTTCCATACAGGATCGTCACCAAAACTTTTCCAATGCTGATCATGAGAAACCATATTTTCAAACGATGTCATATACATAAGGTTGGGCATATGCGCACCAGATAAAACCTCCGCATAAAAAACAGCGTTAAACCCCAGCCGCTTGAAAAGGCTTATCTCGTCACCATCATTAAACATCTTTACTTTATTTTCAAATATTTTTTCAGTTGCGCCTTCATAACTCCGCAACTCATATATTCTTTCACTGTTTGGGTTTTTTAATTCGGGTATTCCAATATTGGGCATACCGGTGAATGCCTGTAATAATATGGATTCAATACGCAGGTAAGACGGATCGTTATAAACAGCATTAAGATAATTTTGACCATCGGTTATATACTGGTTATCTTTTGCCAGTAATTGAGGAAGTTTCGTAAACTGATCCAATGAGTTAAAAGGAATCAGTATATAAATCCGGCGGATGGCAGCGGTATCATTTCCAATGGGCTTAAATACGCCCACTTTACCGATACCATTGCGATGTAATGCAGGCAAAAATGCCTGCAGCAGGTATTTATCAACTTTCTCTTCCTGTTCCTTGTTTTTTAACTGGTAAATCCTGATCTGAAAATAACTGCGTTGTGGGGCATTGCCTTTAGCATATGGCGCAATACTTGCAAATAAAGTAAACAGAACGACAATGCACGCGGGGGAAAAAATATTTCTTTTCATAATAAATAAAGATGCCTGGTTTTGATTTGATGCGTTAATTTGATCGCAAAAGTAAAAGTAATAGATCATTCATAATCGGAATAACTGATCTTTTATAATAAAAATTGGTTTAGCGGATGATTGATAAACGGAAGACACTGGTGATACTTAGTCCCGGCTTTCCTCAAAATGAAGCTGATACCAGCTGTTTGCCTGCCCAGCAGTCCTTTGTAAAATCCTTAAAAAATAATTTCCCATCGCTAAAAATAATTGTCCTTTCCTTTCAATATCACTTGCCCGGAACGATTTATACATGGTATGATATAGAGGTGATACCTGTTGGCGGCAGAGATAAAACAAAGCTACAAAGTGTATGGGCATGGTCTTTTGCATGGAAAAAGCTAAAGCAGCTAAATCGGAATAATGATATCATAGGTTTATTCAGTTTTTGGTGTACCGAATGTGCGTTGCTGGGAAAATATTTTGCCGGCAGGAACGGACTTAGGCATTTTATATGGATACTGGGAAAGGATGCACAAAAGAATAACCAGTATGTCCGTTGGTTGCGGCCTGAGGCGCAGGACCTGGTTGCCATATCCGATTTTCTTGCGAAAGAATTCCACAGAAACCACTTGGTAAAACCGCAACATATCATTCCCAATGGAATTGATACGGCTCAATATGCAGCCGTTCCTGAAGAAAGGGATATAGAAATTCTTGGTGCAGGTTCCCTTATTGACTTAAAACAATATGAAGTGTTCATCGAAGTTGTTTCTGAATTAAGAAAAAAACTGCCTCTTATTAATACAATGATCTGCGGCGAAGGTCCGGAAAAAAATAATTTGCAATCGCTGATCAGCAAATTGCAATTGGAGAAAAATATTTTATTGGAAGGGAAAAAAGATCGTCCTGAATTATTATGGTTGATGCAAAGAAGCAGGATTTTTTTGAATACCTCTTTGCATGAAGGGTGCAGTTCCCTTTGCCTGGAAGCGCTTTATGCCGGAGCCAGTGTGATCAGTTTTTTTAAGCCGATGGCAGCCTGGATCAAACATTGGCATATTGTAAATAATAAAGAAGAAATGGTGGAAAGGATTTTGGAAATCCTGAATGATCCGGATATAGATTACAGACCCGTTCTTCCGTATTCAGTAAGCGACAGTGCCCGGGCTGTTATGAAATTATTCGATTATGATGAAAAGGTTGTTTGATAAATTTTATCTGCAAATGTAACGACAGGAAATCATACTTTATAGACATCGCTGTACTCATTAACTGACGATTACAGTTGAACCGCTTTTTAAAGCAACCCGGAAGTCATTTGTTTCGTTTTCAAGAGCAATGAATTAACTTATACTATTTTTAAGTATCCTTATGTAATAATTACTTGATGCAGGTTTTAAAAAATACGCTGGCTATTCTTGATCAAAAGGAAAAAAAAATATTCAGGTGGTTGGTATTATGGGATATAATTGTAAGTATTACTGATATTGTTTTCCTTGCAATGCTATTGTTTGTTATAAATTTATATACACAACCAAACTGGTCGGGCAAATATAATTTTCTTCCATCCTGGTTAACTGATCGCAATTCGCTTTTACTCATCAGCTTTTTTTTCCTGCTTTTCAGTTTAAAAAATTTGGGTGGCTTTCAGGTATTCCAGGCTCAATGCAGGTTTATTTCCCGGGTTGCTTCCCGCATATCGCGTCAAAAATTGCTCAGGTACCTGGAAGGCACATATGCAAACTATGTTAGCGTGGATTCGGCTGTCCATATCCAAAAAATCAGCCATGAACCGGTAGAATTTTGTTATCATATCCTGGCCGGCATTCAACAAATGATCACTCAATTGGTTTTAATAATAGTCACCATTACAGCAATGGTGATTTTCAATTCGAAATTATTTTTATTGCTTATTGTTATCCTCCTGCCTCCGGTTATTGCTGTATTTTATCTTATAAAGAAGAAGCTCCATTCGGTTCGTAATTACACGAGAATTAACAACGAAAAATCATTGCAGCATCTGCAGGAAGCGTTAACCGGGTTTATTGAAAGCAATCTTTACAATAAAAACGAATATTTCCTGGAACGATATGATACTTTTCAACGCAGGCTTAACAGGAATATTTCAGATATGATGTCTGTACAGGGAATGCCCATACGCATGATAGAAATATTTGCAATCATGGGATTATTTGTTCTCATTGCGATCAACAAATGGTCAGGAAATACAGATAATTCAGCAGTTGTAACAATTGGCATTTTTATGGCGGCTGCTTATAAAATTATTCCGGGGATTGTAAAAATCTTAAATATTAACGGGCAAATTAATACTTACCAATATACAATACACAACCTGTTACAGGAAGAAACTATTCCGGATCAAAAAGAAAAAAGCGTTCATGAAAATGTTCAATCCATTCAATTTGAAAATGTTTTCTTTAAATACAATGACCAAATTGTTCTGGATAATCTGAATTTAACGATTGAACGAGGTGATTTTTTGGGAATATCAGGACTTTCCGGCAAGGGTAAAACAACGATCCTTAATTTATTGCTAGGCTTTCTAACTCCCGATACCGGGAAAATTATTATTAATGACGTATCGATGGATGCAAAAGCACTTCAGAAGTTCTGGCCAGATATTTCATATGTAAAACAACAATCCTTTCTTATTCATGATAGTATTTTACATAACATTATACTGAATGACAATCATTATGATGAAAAAAAGCTACAGAAAATAATCGAGGTTTCAGGATTGGACACATTGGTCAATACATATCCTGAAAAGTTAAATAAAATAATAACCGAGAATGGCAAGAACATCAGCGGTGGGCAAAGGCAACGAATAGCAATTGCAAGAGCTTTGTATAAAGACGCCGATCTTATTTTGCTTGATGAACCTTTCAATGAACTGGACGAATCTTCCGAATGTTCTTTACTGAATCATTTTAAATATTTATCTCAAACGGGAAAGCTGGTTATATTAATTACGCATAACAAAAGAAGTTTGTCTTTTTGCAATAAAATTATTTCCCTGGATGAAAAATGATACCGAAACCTTAGTAATTCTGTCGCCGGCTTTCCCCGCAAACGAATCTGACAACAACTGGGTTCCTACACAACAGTTATTTGTTAAAACTTTAAAAAATGATTTTCCTCAATTACATATCATCGTACTTACTTTTTTATATCCCTATCAGGCTTCCACTTACTCGTGGAATGGGGTGCAGATTATTAGTTTTAATGGAATGCGATATCGCAAAATAAGACGCGTTTTTCTTTGGAGAAAAATCTGGCAACAATTAAGAAAAATTCACCGCGAAAATAATGTGACCGGATTGTTCAGTTTTTGGTGCGGGGAATGTGCATTGCTGGGCAGGTGGTTTGGTAAACGATATTCTATTAGCCATTACTGTTGGATTTGCGGTCAGGATGCAAGAAAACAAAATAAATGGATGAAATTTATTCGCCCTGAAGCGCATGAATTAATAGCCATGTCTGATTTCCTTGTAAATGAGTTTTATAAAAATCATTCTATCAAACCCCGATATGTTATACCAGCCGCGATTGATACAATGCAGTTTCAATCGCTATTGCCATCTGCAAGGGATATTGATATCATGGGAGCAGGTTCGCTGATACCGCTGAAACAGTATGATGTTTTCATTGTCGTTGTTAAATCGTTACAACAAAAACTACCTGGCATTAAAGCGATACAATGTGGAGATGGGGAGGAAAAAGCAAAGCTGCAATCATTGGTAAAAACGTCTGAACTGGAAAACAATCTTTCATTCCTCGGAGAAAAACCGCATAAGGAAACATTACAATTCATGCAGCGTACAAAAGTTTTTTTGCATACTTCAAATTATGAAGGATTCGGCGTTGTTTGCCTCGAAGCACTATATGCAGGTGCGCATGTAATCAGTTTTTGCAGCCCGATGGAGCAACAATTTCCGCACTGGCATATTGTACATACTGCAGAAGAAATGATGGAAAAGGCATTAGAATTATTTCAAAACCCACGTACAGAATATAACCCGGTTTTGCTGTACTCTATGACGGATACAGTGAAATCCATAATGAAATTATTCGGGAACTGACTTTGTGATCTATAATATCAATCATATTCTGCTATCGGTTATAGGGAAATTTATTGAAGGATGATAGTAACGGATATCCTTCATCAGCTCTGGCAAATTTCCCTGCACGTATTTACCGTTACCCCTGATATATATTTTATAAAAATCATTTAAAGCGAAACCAGAATTAGTTAACTGGTTGAATAACTCCTGATCGAACAATCGTATATTTCCTTTTTGAAGAACCATCAGTATATCTTCCGGATTTAATGCATAAACAGCATCCCATCCGTATAAGTTATTTTTTTTCTTTGCAATTACAATATCTGCGTATTGATTTTCAGCAATACTTCCTGTGTTTGCAAGTTGCCATATATCAGCCGCAGTAGACGTTAGGCTGGCAAACAAATCTTCGTCTGAAATCATTTGCTGAGATTTAGCTATTCTTAATTGTTCCCATAAATTCCAGGAAGCGGTTAAAGTGGAATCAGTCCCAAAAAGAATTTTTACTTTATTTTTTAACTGATCAATGGCCGCGGTTTTTCCGAACAGAAAAAGATTGGAATCCGGGCACCATACCAGCGCCTTAAAAAAAGACGCCTGCTTTTCATTCATTGCTATTCCATGAACGCCAATCAGCTCTTTTCTAAAAATATTCCACCGGATTAAATGATCAATTTCCTTACTGGAAAAAGCATCTGTTCCTTCCCCGATATGTATTACGGTTGGTTTGTTTTGTTTAAATGGAGTGATGAGTTTCGATTTCCAGCCTTTTTCTCCCGAAACAGAGTGCAATGAAAAACTATCCTGGTTAACCGCAATGATATCATCTTTCACTTTCAATTTGTTTCCATGATTCACAACCGTTGTGACTCCATTTAACAAGTTTTTATAAACACCCCATCTGGTGCGGAGGTCCTGTGGTATTTTTAAAATTGAATTGATTATTTTTTTATCGGATCGATGGATATCACTGCCCCATTCAGTATAATTTTTGTAAAGTGGTTTCCCTAATTTGGGGAATAGATTAAAATCAAGATGGTCATGAGAGTTAATCAGGCCGGGAAATACAATCACGTTTTCAAAAATTATATGAGATTCAGTTGTACCTGTTGGTAAAATTTTTTCAGTATCAGCAACGGCCAGGATTTTGCCTTTTTCAATATGAACCTGTTTTGGATTTCTTTGTCCTATCATATTGAGATTAGAAAGCAACATCAGCCTTTTTTTATGTTTCAAAAAATATCAATATCGGCAAAAGTGAATTTGAGTTTATCGAAAGGAATGGTTGTGCCAAAATCCTGGAACAATACCGGGAAGGTAGGTAATGAATTATGACTTGCAGCGAACAACCTATGTAAATTTGTACCGGGACTGACCTGGAATGAAACCTGTAATGTGCCAAGACGCCTGGCTATTTTTTTTACAACAAGAATTAACCGATCAAAATCATAATCTGATATTTCAAGATCGCCTATAATAAGTCCACCTTTAATCTTGATCCAGATTTTTGCGTTCCCGATCATTATGACTTCCCTTTCGTTATAGGCTTTATATTGTAAATATCTGTCATTGCGATACACCCCCCCGTATCCTTCAGCAATAACAGAATTTAATACCCCATCCTGTTTCAATGAATATTTGCGTAAAACCCATTTTGTATAAAGTTGATAGATCCGTTTTGTCCATCCAAAACGCTGTGATAATGATTCCAATGGGAAAGTATTTACAGAAATGGTAAAACTGTCTATAGTCTCAGTCATTTTCCATCCAAGTTTATGAACGGCGCCGTGATATGAATTCTGATTTGGGAAGCCAAAGATGAATTTGATCCCCGTTGCCTTACACAATTCAAAAGTGATTTTTGATAATTCCACAAATAATCCTTTATACCTGAACCGGGGATCTGTCATCGTATCACCCGATTGTGCAGACAAAATAATTTCATGGTTGTATTCAATGAGGCAAGGCATCACACCATAAAATGCTATCGGAATATCCTGCAGGTTATAACCAATATAACCGATGTATTCGGCCCCGGTATAAGCGGTGTTATATTTTTTCAGGAAATAATCTTTTACAGGTTTATGTCCGTATACTGCCTGATATAAATTTTCAAGATCCTTTAACTTCCCGGCATCTAAACGAGCTATCCTGTATTCCTTATTTTCCGTATTATTCATAATTCCCTTTGACCGTTGCAATCATTTGATTGTTGACTGAAATGTATGGATTTATTGTAAGCCGCTCTCTCATAGTTGGGTCAGCATGGTTTTCCGTGCAGAGGAAATCAACAGCTAGTAGTTGTTTGAACCCTGCAAATTTTGCTTCGGCTATTACATCGGGTGAGTAAGCGCCATATGGAAATGCAATTGCATCCACTTCTTTTCCGGTTATATTTTCAAGCCATCGTTTGCAGCAGGTTATTTCATTTTTGGCATCACTGATGGGAATCTGTGAAAGATCATTATGATAATATCCATGGCAGCCAATTGTGGCTAGAGGTGAAGCCGAAAGGTTTTTGATTTCTTCTTCTGTCATTTGAAGCCAATAATCTTCTTCGAGCATTTTATTTTTGAATGATAAAATGGGTTCAGGAAAATTTATCAAGGCTGCCTTTTTATCAAATCCATCTTCCCTGAGCAGATCTTTCAAAAACCGGCCGCTGATTTTTGAGACATACCTGCTGTGATTGTCTTTTAAAAAAAGATCGTTATCCCATTGGAATTCAGCCGGCCCGTACTTTCCTGCGAGTGCTAAAAAATCGTTCCACAGAATATCATACCCCGCATGCCTGATGCCGGTAATAAAAAATGTTACGGGTACCTGGTATTTATTCATAAGAGGCAGAACATATTTATAATTATTCGCAAAGCCATCATCAAAACTGATGCAAATATTAAAACGTTCTTCACTGAAGCGTTGATTATAAAAATCATTCAATGAAATGACATGAAAATATTTCTTTAAAAACTGTAAATGTTTCTCAAAGGTTTTATATCGGAGGAAAATAGAATTGAACCTAGTATGGTCCGACTGACAAATTCCATGGTATATTAAAATTCTTGATCCGCGCGCATGCAAAAAAAGATGTTCATTCATTCTAAGCAAACCACGCATATCATTGCGAATATTTTTCCACTTTCGCAGGAACTTGGAATGGATGTTTGAAGTGCTCATCTAAAAAATAAATTATTCTGCAATTATACTTTTGTGTTTGTTTTGTAATTTTTGAATGAGTTCAATTGCATGGTGAAACACTTGCTCTGGTGTATACCTTGTCATGCAATGCACATCACCATATTTGCATACCGCTAACATGCAATTGCCACACGGTAAGTCAGAGGAATCCAGGAAAAAAGTATGTTCTCCTAACGGTCTTGACCAATCACTTCGTGTTCCTCCAAATAATGCAAAAGTAGGAATGCCTGAACACCATGCCATATGCATTAAAGCGGAATCTTCAGACAATACCAGTTTTACCTGTTGTAATATTGACAATGCTTCTGATGGAGTTGTTTTTTCTACCAGGTTAATGAGTTTTGATCCCAGTTGCTCTTCCAGGAATGCGGCTTTCTTTGCAATGAAAGGTACGCCCAACACAAGGAATTGTGTATGTGGAAATTCATTCAGCCAAAGTTTCGCAAATACAACATAGTTATTAATATTCCAGTTCCTTGTTTCAAACGCCGCTGCAGGATTTAGAACAACCAGGTCATTTCCGGTCCAGCCATTATTTCTTAAAATCGCCAAACCCGAATGTGGATGTTTTAAATGAAAATGGTTGTCTGCCTTATTCATGCTTATCCCTACAGCTTCTATGGTCAGCCGGTATCTTTCCGCGCCGGAAATAGGGGAATAGCGATCGAATGCGGACCATGCTTTTGGCAACAGGATTTTTCTGACCATTTCACTGATGATATTATTTTGCAGGTCTATTATGACATCATATCGCTGAATAAATAATTTCGGCAACAAAAGAAATGTGTGTAACATTATTTTTTTGAAATTCCTTCCCCCGCCAATTGAAAAAACTTTGTTGAACAAAAAAATATTTTTTGGGATGCCTTCAGTTTCTTCCCTTGTTAAAAAATCCAGTTTTGTCGATGCGGGTAATGATTTCCGTAAGTCCTGCAGATATGGCAATGTGCCAACAACATCTCCCATAGCTTGCATGCGAATGGCAAGAATTTTTTTTGGAGGGCCTTTTTTTGTCCATCGTTTGGCTGGAATATTCATCAGAGCATTGTGTTTATTATTGGCAATATCAGTTTTTTTGTCAATAAAAATCTTCGGAGCAAAAAATATATGATCATTGGTATGGATTAATTTATTATTCTTCAGCAACCAGCAGTTATAAATAACGTAATAGGGTGGATATAGTTGCCTGTTATATCTTTGGCTAATCATAAATATGCTTAATCATAAAAAAATAATTGTTGTTTTGCCGGCCTACAATGCGGCCCTGACGCTGGAAAAAACTTATCGTGAGATTCCTTTGGATATTGTTGATCATATTATACTTGTAGATGACGGCAGCAAAGACAATACCGTTGCGATAGGAGAAAAACTGGGAATAGATTATATCATCAGGCATGAAAAGAACATGGGATACGGAGCTAATCAAAAATCCTGTTACAGCAAGGCATTAGAGCTTGGAGCAGATATTGTGATCATGCTACATCCGGATTATCAATATACGCCTAAACTGATCCGGGCAATGTCCAGTATTATATCTTCCAATTTATATGCAGTAGTACTTGGTTCAAGGATTTTGGGAAAAGGTGCTTTGAGAGGCGGGATGCCATTATACAAATATATTTCTAACCGGTTCCTGACATTTGTACAGAATATAATTATCGGTCAGAAACTTAGTGAATACCATACGGGCTACAGGGCATTTTCGGCAGAAGTATTGAGGAGTATTAATTTTATATCAAATAGCGATGATTTTATTTTTGATAACGAAATACTGACGCAGGTTTTTATGAAAAAATATGAAATCGCTGAAGTGACCTGCCCAACTGTATATTCCAAAGAAACATCCAGTATTAATTTCAGACGTAGTTTTATTTATGGTTTAGGTGTATTGCGAGTGTCTTTACTTTATCGTTTTCATAAATGGGGATTGATAAAAGTGAAAATTTATTTATAAGTACAGAGCTAAGTTATGCAGGAAAGAATTATTCTTTATTGCTCTGTTATTTGATATAAATACAGGTTGCTTCCTTTTTCTATTGCTCCTTCTCTTTTATCAATCAGTGTAACATGGAAAGATGTTGATAATAGCGGATCAACCTTAAATAATGATTGTGACGGAGCCATCGAGATCAAATAGGTCGTTTTTACTCCTTCTTTTTGAAAAAAATATTTTAGACCAGTGCAATAGCGATAGGGGTCTTTTTGTATCACTTCAAGATCACTTGCCCACAAAAGAAAAGATATTTCTTTTTTCATATCAATACAGTAAGCAGGTTTATCGGTAAAAGCTATGAATGCATTCGCTGTCCAATAGTCAGTTACTAATTTGTCATTCGCGGGGATTTCTTTTAATAACTCATCTATCTTATACAAATTTGCAAATGGCAGTTGAATATCTTTTGAAATCGCAAAAACGCCGGCTATCAGCTGAGTAATCAATAAAATGTTTACCATCCATTTATTAATTCGCGTAACAGGCGTTTCATAGCAGAATAACCAATACGCCATTATAAAACCTATGTAAATGAACCCGGCATACCTTGCAGTTGTCAAAGCAAAAACTGCAACCGCAAGGATAAAACTCAACAACAAATTAGCCCCAAACAGAGCCAGGCTCTTTTTGTTTTTTCGTAAGATAAAAAATACCGATACCAGAAGTGTAAGTACAACCAATGGATTTATAAAGTTGAATATACTATAATTGGTTTTTGCTTCCAGTAAGAATTCTGTGTTCCAAAAATTATAATACCACCATGCCGGCATCGGGATAAAAGCACGCAATGGGGCCTGTCCGAGTGTTATTAGCTGATGTGAACTCCAGATCTTCATCCAGAAATTTACATTCAACGCGCTATCAGACGGCGGGAAAATAAAATACGTTGCCGGCAAAAAAATAATTACTCCCAATAAAATGTGCAATCCAATCGTTGTTGTTTTTTCCTTCTTCTCAATATTTAACAGTAAAAAATAAAGATGGAAACTTGCGGCCAAAAGTAATGCCAGTAAATGAACATTCGACATACAGAAAAGCAAAAAATAATACAAGAGAAATTTATATTTGAAATCTCTTCGTATGATAAAGCAAATCAAACAGGCAAATAATACCGCCAGTGAATAATTTCTGCTAATCACTGCATATTCAAATAAGAAATAATAACCAAAGGGAATTAACATTCTTGTGGCAATCGGAAATGGTGAAAAAAACAATACCATAAACACGACTGAACAAGCTAAGACCCATTGCGCCGCCTGCATATAAGCAACATTATGCGTAAATTTCGAAATTGTCCAAAGAATGGTATACCATCCCGGAGGATGCCCTTCATATCTTCTGTTAGCAATCAAATCAAAATAACTACCACTCCCTTTTGATATATTCCAACTATGTACTTCATCACCCCATAGTTCATGATGAGAAATTGTATAACCAGAAACAAGGATGTATAAAATAAATATTGCCCAAAGTATCGGATTACCCAATGGGGATTTTATTTCAGATAAATTTCGTCCGGGAATATTCATTGCATTCTTCGATTTATTTTTTAAAAATTCATTCCACTCAATTTTCATAATGTTGGCTCTATAATCTTTTCCTTTGCTTTGCAACCAATGTAATATGGGTTTTTATTCAGGAATATTTTCAATAATGATATGAATGTAGCTTTAATCATGGCAGGATTTCTTGCAATAATAGAAGTCATCAGGTTTGCTGTCAGCGACCATAAAAGCCAGAATTTCCTTACATGAAGTAATTTCTTTTTGGTTTTTCTGAAATAATCAATCGCGAGCACCCTCCGGAAATATTGCAACGGTTGCTGCAATCGGTTTTCAGATTCGCGATGATGATAAACAAAAGCGTTATTGATTATATGAATAGCATCCGGGAAATCAATAGCCACTCCATAATTGTCGCCGATACCATGAGTGTCCAACACTTCGTCATATGGAGCATTCATCAACCACTCCCGTTTCACCAATGAAGCGCCCAGTCCATATATAGGGGTGATAAAATAATCACCGGAAAAATCTATAACCACCGGCCAGCCTGCTTTCGAAATATGATTACCCTTTTGTTTATAATATGCTTTAATCTTTTTAAGCAGGAAATTATTGTGAATAGAATCAAGCGATCCCCAAATGCCTAGTTGAAAAATAAATTTCCATAATAATACGCGTGCTGAATAAACCGGATACTGAGCGGTCCATTTTGCTTTTTCCAATTGCAATACCAATCCCGAAACAGCCCCTGTTTCCGGGTGAGCAGCAATATGATCCATTAGTTTTTGTAAATAATCAGCGGGCACTTCGATGTCATCATCACATAGAAATATCCATGGTGCGACGGCTTTTTTTATACCTGTATTGCGCTGAATGCAAACAGATTTTTCTGATTTAACATAATGAATATTTAAATTTTCAAAAGGGCCATAATCAGCGGGAGTCAGATTTTCTTCTCCTGAGTCTACGATAATGATTTCAAATACCGGATATGATGATCGATTGAGGCTCTCAAGCAGGGCGAGCAACCTGGATTTACGGTTATAAGTGGGAATCACCACACTAATCTGCATGTATTGTTTATTTTTAGTGTAAGTATGCGATTCGAAATTGATTGGTTGCTTATGACGGTATTTTTTTGCACAAGGCAACCCGGACTCGTCTTTTTTCGTTCGTATTAGACTAAATGCTAACATAAAGTAAATTATTTTTTTATCCTGAAACGATTTTCCTTACTTATCAGAAAATAATGTTGACCGGTACTATCCTTTTTTCTCATTCTTATTTTTTGCGATTTGATCCCAAACAATGGCAAACAGGGCAGCCATATCCGCCGCTCGGTACCTTGTATGCCGCCGCCTTGATGAAGCAACATGGATATGAGGTCTCTCTGTTTGATACGATGTTTGCAAGCAATCCCGATGAAATAATTGATCACCTGGAGAACAGGAAACCTGATTTTTTTGTGATGTATGATGACGGGTTCAATTATCTCACGAAAATGTGCCTTACCAATATGCGGGAAGCAGCATTTAAAATGATCAGGCTGGCAAAAGAAAGGGGTTGTACGGTACTTGTTTCAAGCTCGGATTCCACGGATCATTATGAACAATATATCACCGAAGGAGCAGATTTTGTTTTATTAGGAGAAGCGGAACTGACATTGCTTGAATTGATCACATCTATCAGGAATGGAAACAGCGATTTTATGTCGATCCAGGGCCTTGTATTCAAACAAAAAGATGCGATTATAAAAACACAGCGGCGCAACGTTATCAAAGATCTCGATGCGCTTCCTTTACCTGCCTGGGACCTGGTTGATATCGAGCCCTACAGGAAAACCTGGATGAAGCATGCCGGCTATTTTTCAATAAATATGGGGACCACGAGAGGCTGCCCGTTCAAATGCAATTGGTGTGCAAAACCAATCTACGGCAATCGTTACAATTCGAGATCGCCGGCAAATGTGGTAAAAGAATTGAAATTATTAAAAGAAAAATTCAATTTCGATCATATTTGGTTTTGCGATGATATTTTTGGATTGAAACCGGGATGGGTAAACGAATTTGCTGATGAACTCGAAAGAGAAAACATTCAATTCAAATTTAAGATACAGGCAAGGGCTGACCTGCTGTTGCAGGAAAATTATATCAGGTCGCTGGCAAGAGCCGGCTGCGATAATATCTGGATGGGTGCAGAAAGCGGATCACAAAAAGTGCTTGATGCAATGGACAAAGGAATTACTGTTGACCAGATTTATACTGCTACAAAATTGCTCAGGAAAAACGGAATAAAGCCATCGTTCTTCATACAGTTTGGCTATCCGGGTGAAACCGGGGAAGATATCAGGAAAACGATTCGCATGATCAACGAGTTATTGCCTTATGAAATCGGGATATCTGTATCATATCCTTTACCCGGGACAGTTTTTTTTGACAGGGTAAAGTCAGAGCTGAGGGAAAAAGCCAACTGGACTGATTCTGATGAATTACAACTCATGTTCCGTAATACCTTTACTCCTGAATTCTATAAACAATTACATAGGTATGTGCATAAAAGTTATCGGAAACATATTGCGTGGGAAAATATAAAAAGGATTCTCAGAAGCCCTTCTATTATTACACCGGCAATCATTAAAAAAGCTGCCTCGATAGCATATTATCTTCCTGCCGCCTTTTTTGCGAGGCAAAAACTGAATATGCTTGAAAAAACTTCTTTATGAGTGATAATGTTATAGAAAATATCAACAAACAGGTGGTTGCTTCGGCCTTCAGCAAGCAGTCCGCAGTATTTGATGAACTGTATGATTCCAACAGCATCATACAATACAAACGCGAAAGAGTAAGAAATCACGTTCAAAAATATTTGCATCCTGATAGTTATATTCTGGAGCTGAATGCGGGTACCGGAGAAGATGCAATTTATTTTGCGCGGCAAGGCTATCGCGTGCACGCTACGGATATTGCTATGGGAATGCAGGATGTATTGTCACAAAAAGTCGCGAATCTCGGCCTGAAAAACAAAATCACCAATGAACTGTGCTCATTTACTCTGTACAGCGATAATACAAACGGGTCCCAACATCTCTCATATCCTTGACAAACCCTACCTTGAGGCTAGGCACCATAAATCACAATTGCATTTTGTGCCACCTTCGGGATTACCCCAGGCCAAGGGATCCATTCGGAAACCGAAAGCTAACGCCTCACCCCAATTCTCGGGTTGTTCTCCATTCGCCCCAGACGATGGGTGTCCCCAGATTGGCATGCAAATGACCTTGAATACTTTAGTTGGTTTGGATATCACTTTTACTTTGAATGCTGGCCCGCGGACCAGATGTGAGAGGCACATAGATGGTATGTTTAGACATGATAAATTGACCAGCCAGTTGCAAGTTACTCATATGATTTAATCTAGTTCATCGAGATCTCCAGGAGATTCTACATCAAAGAGAGCAAGCCAGGGGTTAGTGGACTTAGGGAGGGCT
>Ga0137407_10001442_pt1 | contig 15503 bp, 10 predicted proteins | sample CZOMad2_2_16fung_FD_108410 | JGI IMG/M metagenome (GOLD analysis project Ga0137407, IMG submission 108410) | Vadose zone soil fungal communities from Angelo Coast Range Reserve, California, USA - CZOMad2_2_16fungal (Illumina Assembly) | ecosystem: Environmental > Terrestrial > Soil > Vadose... | reverse complement strand
TCCCGCGGGCACCTGTGAGAAAACTGGAAATGTCACCAGCACGGTGAGCAAGAATGCGATCGAGGCTACGAAAGGAACCAGTTTCTTTCTTACCAAATCCAGATGCGATGGACGTGCTTCGCGAATGTCGCTGTGCTTCCAGCCCTTCCCAACCTCAGAGCCGCAAACGCCGCCGGGCGGATTGATCGCTGTGCCAGACATGAAAATCCCGGTAAGTTCTAGAAAGCCCGCTCCTACTCCGCATCCCTGCCAGCAAACAGCCAAATGTTTCTTCCGCGAAGGGCGGACCATCTATGGAACAACATCGTAAACCAGTATCTTGGCGTCTTCGATGGTTGCTTCTTTAGATTGGGGAATGGGAGGGACCAGGATGACTAGCTTCGGGATCGCGGCGTAAAACCGCTTCAGTTCCGGCACCAACAACGTGGTCTTGGCAATCGGCCCGGTCGCAACTTTTCCCAGACGCTCATAGTGGTCCGCGTCAACCTGTTTGAAGACTTCCACGAAGCCAGTTGTCCCGGTGTAGTAAATGCGTTTGCTAGGAGCGTCAAATTCGACCTCGTCTACGCCCCCCTCGGTGTCGATCGCATCAATTACTCTTCCGCTGTCCGAATCCATCACCACCAGTTTCCCGGGTTTATAAATGTGTGAGCGTTTGACCCGGCTGCCAACAAACAGGCGATGATGGGCTACATCCAGCGCCACGGCATGGGGCTCCGGGCCACCGGTGATAGGCCACGTGGCGATCACCGCCCGCTTTTCACGGTCAATGACCACGACTTGGCTTGTGTCACCCATAACTACGAACATTCTTGGCGACGCCGGATCCAGAACAAGGCCCGCGGGATTCAGGCCGTTAACTTCAATACTTCCGACAAGTTTGCCGTTTTTTAGGTCGACGATTTCAATCGAGCCTTTGATACCCTCTTTCTTTAGGCCATCGGCCCTGTCACCTAGATAAAATAGATGGGTAAACGGGTCATAGACGCCGTTATCTGGCACCCTCCTTGAATCTTTATCGAGCTCGTGACCGGTCAATGGAATGTTCTTGACGAGCTCGTACGTATCCCCACTGAAGGATTTGCACGTCGCATCTCCGTCGTCCACCCAAATTTCGTTGGTCTCGGGGAGATAGATAGTTTTGCGAGGATCTCCTCCGAACCCTGTGATCGTGTGGATCACCTTGCCCGCGCGCAGATCGATCACTTCAATCGTCCTTTGATGCTCTCCAGGAACAAACAGGCGCTGGCCTTTGATGTCCACTGCCATATGGTCGAAGTAGCCTTCAACATTCGGCAATGGAATGCTCTGGATCAGCTTCAGCGGGGCGCTATTCTGACACTCCGCCCTTGGAATCAAGACCACGCACAAAGTCCAGAGAACCGCCAGGTACTTTTTCATTCTTTCGCTCCTCAGTTGGCTTTCTCGATCTTCACGTCCACTTCCTAAGCGGCTTCAGGTGGTTTCAGGCTAAGCTCTGCACCCCGTCAGCTCCGTTGAAGCACCGGCCGCAGCTCTCGGATATCTTTCACGCCCTCCAGAGCCAACACCTTATCGAGCAGGGCCAAGCAAGCCGCACTTCCCATGACTGGCGCGATAAGGTCACGCGCTTTTGCAACGACCTCCTCCCGCGTCATGGGATTGTCCGCCGTTCCGCGCACGTCGCGAACCCACTCGCTCAGTTGCGTGCCGTCCGAGAGCGTCAATTCGACAATCGCCTCGCGCCTCGGACGGCGCGCGTCGATGCGCGAATCGGCGAGAACTTCTACTTTGGCGCGCTGGAGAAGCACAGCGGGATCCTTCATACGTGCTTTGTCATGCGCTGATCGGAACGTGGCTGTCTTGTCCAGCAGCATGATTGCAACCATGTGCTGCAGGCAGATGTCTGGCATGTCGCGATTACTGACCGTGTTGGCTTCATCGCTGGCGATCCGCACTACCACCTTCCGTACATCGTCGGCGTTAAACGTCCGCTGTTTGAAGAAACCCACGAGTGCGTCGAGTGGAGCCTGGATGGGCGAGCCTACTGTCCATTTTTTGATGTTTGTCCGCGTTATCTCGTAGCGCTCCCCGAGTTTGTCGACGAGTTGCGTTGGATCGGCCTTGACGACACCATTTTCCCTGGGCGCCAGCGCTTCAAAGAAATTGCCGGAGCCAGAAAAAATGTCATCAACACCTGTCCACCCCGAGCGGATCATCATCGCGGCGGTGACTCCGCCGGCCGCGGGCTTCCCACCAAAGAGGAAAGCTTTCTCCATGTGCTCGGCATCACGGCTCCAAGCTCCAATTCCCGATGTTTGTTGAGCGCTGTAATCCAGCAGGAAGCGCATCTGCTGCACCCCAAGGCCCGCGGCACAGCCGGCGGCCGCACCAGCTGCGAAGGCCGCTACGGTCCCGTGTGTGCTCCTATGCGTGGCCGCCTGGTAGCCCGGTCCCCCCATGCTCATCGTCACGCGCGTCCCGACATCATAGCCAAGTGTCACGGCGCGCAAGAAATGCTGCCCGCTGATTCCAAATTGTTCACCGGCAGCCAACGCTGCAGGAACCACGGAGACACCGGGATGCGACCGGGACGGGCCGTGCGAATCGTCAGTCTCGTCAGCGTGAGCCAGCACCCCGTTCGCCAGCGCGGCTTCGATGGGTCCACACACAATGTTTGAGGAAACTACGGTCGCAACTTCCTTACCCCCATAGGCGCGGACAAATTCGATGGCTGCGCGTCCGGGGCGTATCTCGGAACCAGAAATCATCGCGGCCAGCGTGTCCAAAATATGATGTTTCGCCTTCTCGGCCACTTCGTCTGGCAGCACGCGTTCACGGGCTTCGCTCATGTACCTGCTGAGCTTATCCATAACTGGACTCACGTGTTGCGCCGTCTCACCTTGGCTGTCCGCCGCTTTAGCTATGATGCCTCCGCGCGGAATGGCCGTGGTTGCCAACGCCAAGCCGGCAAATTCAAGCAGGTTGCGCCGGGTCAGAATTGCTCCGCCACTCCCTGCGTGTTTATCTTTGCCACCGCCGTGTAACATGTGCGTTCTTGATCCTCCGGGCACTTCGCGCTGGACGGAATGGACTCAACTCCACAACTGAAGTTATGTCATTCAGGGATTCAAATACCTGAATGCAGTATTAATATCCTTTTAGCTCAATAGAATACGTCCGTTCTATTCCCATGAAGGGCACCTAGGCATCCGTCAACGGCTTCATAACACGGAACAACTCGTCCTTCGCCTCGAACCCGACACCGGGAATCTCCGGCAGCTTGACGTAGCTGTCTTCGACCGGGATCCCATCGGCAAATCCGCCAAACGGCTGAAAGATTCCCGGATAGGATTCGTTGCCTCCCAACCCAAGACCGGCGGCGATGTTCAACGACATCTGATGCCCTCCGTGCGGAATACAGCGATTTGGAGACCATCCATGTTCCTTCAACATGCCCAGGATTCGAAGATATTCGACGAGTCCGTAGCTCAATGCGCAGTCGAACTGCAAGATGTCGCGATCCGGCCGCAGTTGCGCGTAACGTATAAGATTTCGTGCGTCTGGCAATGAAAAGAGATTCTCTCCCGTCGCCATTGGACCTGGATAGTGACTCGCGAGCTTGGCCTGCAGCTGAAAGTCCAGCGGATCGCCTGGTTCCTCATACCAACGCAGTCCGTAGGGAGCCAGTGCGTGCGCGTAGGCGATGGCGGTCTCCAAGTCAAAGCGGCCATTTGCATCCACCGCCAATTGATCCGAATTCTCCAAGATCTTGAGTACGGCTTCGATGCGCCGCAGGTCTTCCGATAGTGGCGCCCCTCCGATTTTCATCTTTACCGTGGAATACCCGAGATCGAGATACCCTTGCATCTCATTTTGCAGGACCGACAAGTCTTTGTCCGGATAGTAATAACCACCCGCAGCATAGACGAAGACTCTGTCGTCGAAGAGTCCTCCCCGATAACGGTCTGCGAGTAGCCGGAAAAGCGGCAGGCCGGCGATCTTTGCCACAGCATCCCACACCGCCATATCCAGTACACCTACCGCCACTGATCTTTCACCGTGTCCTCCGGGTTTCTCATTCCGCATGACAACGTCCCAGATTCGAACCGGATCTAAGTTTTCGCCGCTTTCGTCGACCAGCGTTCCGGGCTCCGCGGCTCTAAGCCGAGGAATAAAACGATCACGCAGAAGTCCGCTAGGCGCGTATCGTCCATTCGAATTGAATCCGAATCCGACCACTGGCTTGCCCTGACGCGTCACATCTGTGACTATCGCCAGGACACTCACGGTCATTTGACTGAAATCAATGTATGCGTTGCGAATCTTCGATTTGATGGGCACTACGGTTTCGCGGATGTCTACAATTCTCACTACCTTATTCCCCCGGAAAACCTATCTCGCTTAGGCTGGCTGCAGTAGCGGTCGCAGTTCTCGGATATCCCTTACTCTATCCAGACCGAGCACTCTCTCAATGAGGTTTGCACATTGAGACGCGCCGAGGATCGGCGCCATCAGATCGCGGGCTTTTACAACAATTTCGTCACGGGTCATGGGGTTTTTGGGAGTGCCCCGAACATTGTCAACTCGCTGTGCAAGATGCGTTCCATCCATGAGTTGCAGCTCCACAATTGCCACACGCAAAGGCATCAGGCGCTCCAACTGCTCATCCGGAATTAGTTTCACCTTTTCGCGCACCCGGAGCGTCGCCGGATCTTTCATGCGCGCTTTGTCGTGGGCGGAACTGAACGTAACCGCCTTGTCCATAGCCATCACTGCGACCATGTGCTGCAAGCAGATGTCAGGGATCTCGCGGTTGTTCACGATCGCCGCCTCATCCGTCGCCAGCTGCACCGAGACCTTCTGCACTTCATTCGCATTAAAGGGATGCTGCTTCATCAGGATCTCGAGGGCATCGAGAGCCGCCTGAATCGGCGAACCTACAGGCCATTTCTTGATGTTCGTTCGCGTGATCTCGTAGCGCTCGCCGAGCTTCTCGGTTAGACCGGCAGGATCGGCATGAGGGTTGTAAGCCTCAAAAAAGTTATCCTTCCCCGAGAAGATGTCTTCGACACCGGTCCATCCGGACTGCACGATCAAGGCAGAAGTGACGCCGCTGCGCGCCGTCATGCCGCCAAAGTGGAATGCTTTCTGGATGTGCTCGGTGTCGCGATTCCATGCACCGAGGCCGGAGGATTGATGAGCGGTGTAGCCCAATAGAAATCGCATTTGCACAGCGTTCAACCTCGCCGCGCATCCGGCGGCCGCAGCCGCGCCAAAGAGTGGAGAGATGCTGTGCGTGCTCCAGTGACTCTCCGCTTCAAACTGCTGCCCACCAAGGGTCATTGTGAACCGCGGTCCGATGTCGTAGCCAAGCGTCACTGCGCGCAGGAAGTGCGCCCCGCTGATACCAAACCGTTCCCCCGCCGCAAGGGCGGCAGGCACTACCGCGCAACCTGGATGCGACTGCGACGGAGCGTGCGAATCGTCGGTTTCGTCGGCATGAGCCAACACGCCATTCGTCATTGCCGCCTCGATCGGGCCACATACAATTTTCGAGGCAAGCACCGTCGAGACCTCTTTGCCACCGTAGGCGCCGGCAAATTGCAGCGCTGCGCGCCCGGGTACTAACTGCGCCCCCGAAATCATCGCCGCCACCGTGTCCAGAATGTGTTGTTTCGCTTTCTCAGTCACCTCGTCGGGCAGCTCGCGGCCGCTGGCTTCGCTCATGTATGTGCTGAGCTTGTCCATGACTGGGCTCACCCCTTGCCCGGTCTTGTCCATACTGGGGAATGGGTTGGCGATCACCGCCCTGGGTGGAAGCGCCGCAGTTGCAGCAGCTATGCCCGCGAGTTCGAGCAGCTTGCGCCGGGAAAGAGTTGTGGGGCCATCCTCTTCCGGCCCGCATTTGCTTCGATCATTCCTCATTCTTTCCCCCTCCTAAGGGCACTTGGTTATGGCTTGATCTTGCAGTCGGGCACAACGGACATATCCGCTTCTTTGAAATTATGTCACCAACAACGGCTAATGCCTGAAAACAGACCTAATTTCTTCGCTGCAGGTAGTAGTGAATCGTCGGGGTGAAAACCAGAGATAGCACCATGGAGCTGAGTACCCCGCCGACCACAGCGATAGCAAGTGGCTTTAACATTTCTGATCCGGCTCCAATACCGAACGCAAGCGGAAGCATTCCAGCGATAGTCGCGAGGGCAGTCATGGCGATGGGGCGTAGTCGGCGGCGGCCCGCTTGGATCATGGCCTCCTCAGCGGAATAGCCGAGAACGCGGAAACGATGCTCGGCATCGAGCAGAAGGATGCCGTTCTTCGCCACGATGCCGATGACCATGATCATGCCCATGCGGGAGGCAACATTAAACGTAGTCTTCGTAAGAAGCAGCGCCAGAAATCCGCCGAAGCTGGATAGCAACGCTGATGCAAGAATAGCAGTCGGTGCGGAGAAGGTCCGAAACTCGAAAAGCAGCACGGCGAATAGAAGTAAGAGCGCCAAGAAGAGAACCACCAACAAATCGCCCGACGCTTTCTGTTCTTCTGCATACAAACCGCCATATTCCACGCGGATCGACGAGGGCAAGTGCAGATCCGTCACCGCCTTCTGAACGGCGGCAATGCCGGTGCCAAGGTCCACGCCTTCGAAACGTCCTGTAACTTGAACCAGGCGCTGCAAATTCTCACGACGAATTTCTGTCTTACCAGGGTCGGCGATGACTGTTGCCAAGGACCCGAGAGTAGCGGTGCGCCCGGTCGCACTTGTAAGAAGCGCATTGCTCATATTATCGAGCGAAGCGCGGCTCTGCTCGGGGAAGCGGACTCGTATGATATACGCGCGGTCGTTCACTATGACCGGAGTGGCCGCCGGCTCACCCTCCAGGACGGCCGCCGCGTTCAATGCCACCTCCTCGGGAGTGAAGCCCGCGCGCGCAGCAACCGCAGGATTCACCTGATACGTTACCGTTGGGCCGCTGATGGTATTTTCGATACCGTTGAGCACATCCACGACACCGTGCACCTTGCCAATTGCGTCCGCAACGCGCGGAGCCGTGTCATTGAGAAGTTTGCCGTCCGGCGAAAACAGTTTGATCACAATTGGCTCGGGCTGGCTGATCAAGTCGCCAATCATATCCTGTAGAAGCTGAATGAATTCAACTTTCGTGGCGGGTTCTGTTGCCTCAATTTCCGACCTGATGTCGGCAATGATGTCGTCGATGTCGCGTTTACGATCTTTCTTCAGCTTGACTGTAAAGTCCCCATTATTGGCCTCGGTGACGGCAGCAAGTCCCAATTGCATCCCGGTGCGGCGGGACGTGTTTTCCACTTCCGGCGTGGACTTCAGGATTTCCTCGATATGCAGCAGAATGCGGTTGGTCTCGGCCAGAGAACTGCCGGGGGGAGTGAAGTAGTCCAAGATGAAACCGCCTTCGTCCATCGCTGGAAGAAATTCCCTGCCAAGAAAGTTGTAACACACCACGGAAAGTGCAACGATCGCGACCGAGCTGCCGGCGAGTACCCAGGGTCGCTTCATCAAGGCCTTCATCATGCGCACATAGAATTCGACGATCTTGCCAAAGAAACCAGAAAGGTGCGCCTCTTCCGCGGCAAGCAACCTAGCCATGTCCGGCCCTTCGGACAACGTCGGTTCAGTGCCCGTCGCATCCGCTCCACCTTCGGGCGCGGACTTGACTGCGCGACGCACGAAATATTGGCTGAGCGTCGGAGTCCAGGTAAGTGCGAGCAGCAAGGACGTGAACAAAGCTACGGTCATGGTCACCGCAAGTGCCCGGAAGAAACTTCCCGTGACTCCTGTGATGGCAACAAGCGGAACGAATACGACGATAGGTGTAATCGTCGAACCAATGAGCGGGACAGTTAGTTCCCGCAAGGCACTCTCGATGGCCTGGAAGCGGCTTTGTCCGGCGTCACGGTGCAACACAATGTTTTCGAGGACGACGATGGCATCGTCAATGACCAGACCCACAGCAGCGGCGAGGCCGCCGAGCGTCATCAGGTTGAAAGATTGTCCGGTGAACTTTAGGACAATGAACGTAATGAGGAGCGTCACCGGGATCACCATACCGGCCACGAAGGAAGTTCCCCAGTCTCGCAAGAAGAGAACGAGGATAATGGACGAGAGTAGAATCCCGAGTAACACCGCATCGCGCACACTGGAAATGGAATCGTGGACGATGGTCGATTGGTCGTAGAACGGCTCGAGGTGCACGCCGGGGGGCAGCGTTGGTGCAAGCTCCTGAATCAGAGTGTGAACTTCATTGGCAACCTGCAATGTATTGCTTTCTGGTTGGCGATCCACATTGAGGAGAACCGCGGGTTTGCCGTTAGCAGTGACGATGGTGTACGTCGGCGCGACGGATGGCGTTATCGCAGCAATATCCCCCACCCGTATGGGTACGCCCGCGGCCGAATGCTTGACGACTATTTGGCCGATTTGCTCCGGAGTGCGGACCTGTCCGCTGACCAATCCAAGCACGAGTTGATGTTCGTGTTCAATGAGACCCGGCGAATCAATCAAATTTGTGCGGCGAATTGAATCGAGAATGTCGGAGACGGTAACCCCAGCAGCAAGCAGCCGTGCGGGATTGGGCGTGACCTGAAATTCGGGGACTCGTCCACCTTGGATGATGACCGTCGCGACGCCATCCAGCCGGTTGAGTCGTGGCTTCAAGTCGTAGGTGGCAATTTCCCAGAGCTTGTTCGGCGGCACGGTGTCCGAAGTCAAGCTGTATCCGATGATCGGAAATACGGCAAAAGTCAGCCGGTGAGTCTCAACCTTCGCGGTCGTTGGAAGCTCGGCTTGCATACGAGCGGCGACGGCGTCCACACGCTGCAGCGTCAAAATCATATCGGAATTCCAATCGAAGAACATATCCACTTCGGCCGAACCTCGACTGGTGATGGAAGTGACTTTCTTTAAGCCGGGGACACTGTTGACGGCTTCTTCGATTGGGCGCGTGATGGTCACGAGCATCTGGTCGATAGGCATGACGCCGTTGTCGACCCCGATCACGATGCGTGGAAAATCCGTATTGGGAAAAACCGCGACCGGAATGCTGAATGCAAGATACCCGCCGACGAGTGCCACGCTGATGATCAAAAACAATATTGGGCGAGAAAGTCGCTGAAACCAGGGAGCGGCTTGCTTCCCGGGGGCCGCCGCGAAACTCGAAGAGCCAGGCCGGACGTCCATATAGGCCTACTCCTTTTCCTTTGCGTCTGGCTTTGCGGCCTCTCCAGATTTGTTTCCGCCTTCTTTCTCCGCTGGAGCCGGTGCCTCCACTTTGATTTTCGTTTTGTCTGGGAGCGCGTAGCCGCCGGAAGTGATCACTGGGTCGCCGGCGTTGATGCCGCTCACGATCTGAGCGAATTCTGCGTTGCGCACACCGACCTGCACGGTCTTCTGGTGCGCTTGCCCGTCCGAACCTGCGAGCACGACATAGTCCGGGCTTTCTGGGCTTTTGAAAACTGCCGCCGTCGGCACGATGAGCGCATCATTTACAGTTTTTGCGGTCATAGAAACTTCCACGGACATGCCCGGTCTTAGCGCCGGGTCCGGCTTCTTGGCTTCGACCCAAACCTCGATCGTCGTGCTGCCGGGATCCAGCGCGGGACTTACGAGGCTTACACGGCCCTCCACAGGCTCGTCGAGGCCGGGAATTTTCAGTTCCGCGAGATTGCCAACTTTCAGCACCGCAGCTTCCGATTGCGGAATGTGTGACTTGGCGATCAGTCGGGAGGTATTCATTACGGTAAGGATTGGCTGATTGGCGTTTGCCAAGTCCCCTTGAAAGAGTGGACGATCCGTCACTACACCATCTATGGGGCTGACAATCCTTGAGTAGCCGAGCTGCGCCTCCGCGTTAAGCATCCGGCCCCGCGCGGACTCCTTCGTACCTTCGGCAGCTTTAAGACCCTGCTCTTTGCCCACGCGTTGTAGATCATCGAACTGCCTTTGCGCCTGTTCATACTGGCTGCGCGCCTGCAGGAAAGCGACCTCGGCCGCGTCCAGGTCACGCCTGGGTAGTGCACCTTGCTGAAAAAGTTCCTTGCGGCTTTCATAGACCTTCTGTTGCGCTTCAAACGCTACTTTGGCGTTCGCTGCGTCAAGTTCGGCCTTTTGGATCTGTTGCGGGAGGCCGGAAGCCACCGTGGTGATGTAAGTGGCCTCGGCCTGTTTGTAATCGCCTTTGCTCGCTAGTGCGACACCTGAGAGGTCTCCGTTCTCCAGTTCAGCGAGCAATTGCCCTTTCTTTACTCGCGCGCCTCGCTGCACGTGAAAACTTTTTATGGTCGACGTGATTTTCGGCGCGATGGTGGCTTGCTCTAGCGGAAACACCACGGCTTCGGAGGAGATGACCAGCGAGATGGGGCCGCGCTTCGCCGGCGTGGTCTGCACCGTGACCACGGGCTCCTTTTCTTTCTCAGCATTGCCACACCCGCAGAGAGAGAATAAGCCGAGCGCAGCGCAGGCCAGGGCAATCGAGGCACGCCGCATTGGTTGGGGATGATTCATCTTCGGATTCATGGAGTTGTCAGCACTCCCGTCAGAGTTTGCAAATTGGCTAGCGCCACGCGATACCTCACCGCTCCGTCCTGATATGCAAAATTCGCCAGTGCGGCAGTTGTTTGGGCATCTACAGCTTCCAGCACGGTGGCTTCGCCATTCTTGTAGCGCAGCGTCGTCAGACGCAGGCTTTCGGCGGCAAGTTCGGCCGAGCGGCTGAGACCTTCGAGTTCGTTGAGCGCGGTATCCGCTTCTGCGTACAAAGACTTGATTTCGGCAAGCAGTTTGCGTTGCGCGAGCGAAAGCTCGCGCCGCGCCTGGGAACGGCGCAGCTCGGCTTGTTTGACGCGGCTTTGCGTGGTGCCCCAGTTCCAAATGGGAATATTCAAAGTCGCCGCAGCCGAGGAACCTAGATTCGAGACCTTTTGGCCGTTGATAACCGAATTCGTGGCAAATTGTGGAGCATCAATGCCGTACCAGTAGTCGACAGTTAATGAGGGTAGGTAGCCTGCGCGCGCGCCTGTGACGTCCCATCCCGCTTCTCTGACCACAGCCAGTGCCGCACGGATATCAGGATTATCGCGCGCGGCCTGTTGCTGAACTTCCCCAAGAGTTGGCAGCGTCGCAACGGCATGAAGATCGTCCGCTACTTCGTAGTTATCGTTGAAGTCCGGAAAAATCAGCACGGCCAGATTGAGTCTCGCATTGAGCAGCGCGAGTTGTGCCTCCTGCAATTGACGGCGGCGTTCCTGCGCTTGCAATTCTGCTTTGATGGCATCCGAATGGGCCACTTCCCCGCCGTGTTCGAGATCTTGCGTGAGTTTCAAGAATCGGTCGCCTTCACCGGCTGCCTTTTGCGCAGCCTCGAGCTTCTGCTGACCCGCAGCTACGGCGTAGTAGCTCTGAACAACTGTTACAACCAAACCGCGCGAAGCGATTTCCGCGCGCGCTCGTGCGGCGGCGGCGGCAAACGAGGCGCGGCGAAAACTGGCAACCCCGGCAAGATCTAGAGCTTCATGGACGTCGCCCTGGCTGATGTATTCGTGAGCGGCGTTATTTGCGATGAACACGACGTTGCCACTCCTATTGAGCTGCGTGTAGAGCGCCTGATTGTTATAGTTCACGCTCGGAAGTAACGCGGTAGCAGCTTGATAACGGTCTTGGCGAGCAAGGGCAGCGTCGGTCTGCGCAGCTTGAAACTGTACGCTATTTTTTCGGGCCAAAGCCAACGCGTCCTGCAGCGTCAGACGCAGCACCTGCGAACTTTTCACCGCTTCCTGTTGCGAAGCTTTGGCGGGGGTCGGGATTGCGGGGGGGGTAGACTCCTGCGCGACGGCAACTCCTGCCCAAGGCCAAAAGAAGCCTAACGCCATGATGGAACAAATCGCCGAGACTCGATGCCATTTCATAAACCATTGCTCCTGAGCAAGGCACACCCCGTGCCAGGGTTGGAGAATTCACACTAGCGAGCGGAAGATGAACGGACGATTAACGGGCGGGCTGGTCAGTTTTGGAGGGGATCGGCAGAACAACTGTAAAGGTGCTCCCCTTGGGTCCTGAATGCGTGAGCTCCAGACGACCGTGATGAGCCTCGGCAATCCAACGGCCGATCGAAAGGCCAAGTCCCGCGCCGCCCCCATCACTCTCCGAGCGCGACCTCACTTTATCCGCGCGAAAGAAGCGCTCGAAAATGCGCGGCTGGAGTTCTGTGGGAATGCCCTGCCCCGTGTCGCTAATCCTCAAAGTGTATTGAGAATCTCCGTATCCGCAGACGATCGAAACGGACCCGCCACGCGCCGTATATTTGATTGCGTTGTCCAAGAGATTCATGATCAGGCGGCGAAGCAATGCTTCATCGGCGCGAATTGGCATTTCCTTGGGCGCTTCGCAATGAAGCGTGATTTGTCTTGCAAGCGCGAGTGTCCGAACGCTGTGCGAGCAATCCGCAGCGAGCTCGTCGAGATAGAACTCCGTCGTTGTCAGCGAATATTGGCCGGCATCCGCGCGCGCCAACGTGAAGAGATCTTCGACGATGTGCTTAAGCCGGTTCGCCTCCGCGCGAAGAATGTCCAGGGACTCGCGGTAGTCTTCGGGAGATCGAGCCTGTTGTGAAAGCGCGACTTCCGCCTCGCCGCAAAGAATGGCGATCGGTGTACGCAGTTCATGCGACGCGTCTGCTACGAAACGCCGCTGGCGTTCGAAGGATTGATCAAGCCTGTCGAGTAGATCATTGAAGGAGTGCGCAAGATGGCCAAGTTCATCCTCCTTGTTTTGCACAGACAAACGGTCATGCAAGTTCGCTTCCCCGATGCGCCCGGCTTGCGTGCTCATGGCCACGACGGGCGACAAGCTTCTTCGGGCAAGAAAGTAGCCTCCCACGCTGGCGAGCAAAACCGCCAACGGAATCACCAACGCGAAAGTTTGGATCACAGAGTCAAGAAACTCTTCTTGCCTATGAAGAGACTGCAAGACCACCAGAAAGTAGTTTCCGTCCGGGACCGAAAATCGCCGTGCATAACCACGGTACTTGTTGCCACCCAGCTGAACGTTGCGAAAGGGGCGTGCAGGTTGGGACGAGCCGTTGATCAGTTTGCGAAAAACGTCTGGAGAATCGTTCTCTGAGTCTTTGGGTGAGGGAAGGTTTTGAAAAGGGATGATCGTCCGGCCTTCTGTGTCAAAAATAGAAAAGGCGAAATCGCGGAAATTGTGTTCAGAAATCGCTTCCTGCGCAGCTTTCCTGAGCGTAATGGAGCCAGATTCGTCCGCAAGCTCAGCATTTACAGTCGTAAGGAAGGATTCGGCGAGTTCAGACAGCGTGCTATCAGTCCGGCGCATTGCGTTCTGGCGAAGAATCACGTACGTCGCGATGGCAAGCACAATGAGCACGCACGTTAGCGCGGCCGTGTACCATAGCGTCAGGCGGACGCGCACGGAATTAAGCATCGCCGCGATTCCTGGAACTGTTGGATTTGCGAGCAGTGGTCTCGGTGCCACCGCAGAGCACGTATCCCGAACCGCGCCGCGTCTGAAGCAGCGGCTTCGCGGAACCCGCGTCGATTTTTCGGCGAACCCGATTCACATACACCTCTATAAGATTTGAGAAAGGGTCGAATTCTTCATCCCAAACGTGTTCCGCGATTTCTGCCCGGCCCACCACGCGGCCGGCGTTACGCGCAAGAAATTCGACCAAAGCATACTCTTTTGCTGTAAGCGATATCGCCCGGCCCCCCCGCGAAACATTTTGTCCAACCGTATCCACTACCAAGTCTGCCACGACGATTTCTGCCGGTTGTAGCCCTCCGGGACGGCGCAGGAGAGCCCGCAAGCGGGCCAGCAATTCGCGGAATTCGAATGGCTTTGTCAGGTAGTCATCCGCCCCTTGGTCTAGACCCGTAATCCGGTCTTCCAGCGCGTCCCGTGCCGTCAGCATCAGAATCGGCATGCGCTGACCGGATTTCCGCAGGTCGCGGCACACCGCGAAACCGTCAGGAGCAGGAATCATCACGTCCAGGATTGCCAGATCGTAGGTATTTATCGCCGCCTGGTAAAGCGCCTCTTCTCCTGAGCCGACGACGTCGACGGCGTACGCCTGTTCTCGTAGCCCCTTCGCCACGAACCGCGCGATCCTCGGATCGTCTTCCACCAACAAGAGTCGCATGGGAACATCATAATGCCATTCTCGGAATTACCAACGGGCTGGTTAAGTTGGGCTAAATTTCTCTCCCGGATGAATTTAACGCCTGTTTATCTTCCAAGTGGTAGAACTTCATTGTTCCATGCTCGTGTGATGAGGCCTCGAACATTGCGAAGCGCACCATGGGGTGCAACTCAATTAAGGAGTTTCAACGACGCTATGCGCAAAAAGACTGGCATTATGGCCCTTCGGATCTTACTGATTTTCATCGTTGCGCTGTTTGCGGTTTCCGCCATGCGAGCAACGGCCTCTCCAGCCGGTGAGTCCGGTTATCGGGTAACCAAAACTATCCCTGTGGGCGGCGATGAGGGGTGGGACTACGTCACTGTGGACAGCGCTGCCCGACGTGTCTATGTGTCGCACGGCAGCCACGTCGTCGTCCTCGACGCAGACTCAGGAGCGGTTGTGGGAGATGTCCCAGACACGCCGGGTGTCCATGGAATCGCCATCGCTGCCGATCTTGGCCGTGGCTTCACCAGCAATGGCCGCGTCAACACAGCGACAATTTTTGATCTCAAGACTCTCAAGACGATTGGCATTGTCAAGACCGGAACAAATCCTGACGCGATCATCTATGACCCTCGCACCAAACGGGTCTTCGTTCTGAACGGCCGCAGCAAGGACGCGACGGCGATCAACGCAGCCGATGGGACAGTTGCTGGAACTCTTGCGCTGGGTGGTAAACCCGAATTCGCCGTCGTTGATGGCAAGGGCAGTATTTTCGTGAATATCGAGGACAGTGCGGAGGTGGTTCAATTTGACCCGCAGAAGCTCACAATAATCCGTCGCTGGCACATTGCTCCGTGCGAGGAACCTTCAGGCTTGGCTATGGACCGCAAAACTCGCCGTTTGTTCGCGGGTTGTGGTAACAACATGGTGGCGGTCGTAAACGCGGACACGGGAAAAGTTATTGCGACGCCCGCCATCGGCGACGGAGTGGATGCAAACGCATTCGATCCGGAAACCGACTATGTATTTTCATCCAACGGAGAGGGCACACTTACAGTCATACACGAAGACTCGCCGGGCAAGTTCACTGTGGTTGACAATATATCGACCAAAAAAAGTGCCCGCACCATGGGCTTCGACGTCAAGACGCACAACATTTTTCTTCCCGCGGCTGATTTTGATGCTCCTACTGCAGGGGAACGCCGCGGCAAGATAAAACCCGGGTCATTCGTGGTTCTCGTTGTCAGCAATCAATAGATTTCGAACATTTCGTCCGCCGACGCGCGGGTCAATGAAACGGTCGATTTTGAAGTTCTTGAGGAAGTTAGGTCCATGATGTTCGTTCTA
>Ga0137407_10001441_pt1 | contig 15511 bp, 21 predicted proteins | sample CZOMad2_2_16fung_FD_108410 | JGI IMG/M metagenome (GOLD analysis project Ga0137407, IMG submission 108410) | Vadose zone soil fungal communities from Angelo Coast Range Reserve, California, USA - CZOMad2_2_16fungal (Illumina Assembly) | ecosystem: Environmental > Terrestrial > Soil > Vadose... | reverse complement strand
GCCAGCCCCAAGTTACCGTGACAGTGAATGTGATAGAAGTAGCCGCTACCCTGACGGGCAAGTTAAGCTAAAGAATGGCGAAATTCGGGCTGAGCGGTATGGCCAGCCTGGGTCAATCGCGGCCCTGCGCATGATTCCCAAGCGAGTGGTTGTCAAAGAGGTTGTTTCAGAAGTCGAGGTGGCTGAGGTGCCCGAGGCCCCAGCTAGTACTAGCTAGTACTAATTAAGGAGACTGTGTTATGGTTATGGTTCTACTGCACGTTGGGCTGGTCGCTGGTGGCTTCCTAGCTGGCATGCTCTGTGGAGGCGTAGCTGGGCTAGTTCTAAGTAAGCGGGCGTATGCTGCTGCCGAGAAGCTTAAGGCTGAGGCCCTCAAGAAGCTGTGACAGCGCTACCCCCCTTATAAAGGGGGGGTTAATACTATTATTTACTCTAACTAGCTAACATACATGATCAAAAGCTTCCAAACGAGGATCAAAGTCCAAAAGAATACTTTTCTCCCCCCTCTCGGAGAAAAAGTATTAACCATCCTCTATAAGGGGGGTATCGCGGCATTTCGGCCTACCTGCCGCGTAACTAGCTGATAATGCTGACGCTGCCAGCGCGCTCTGCCAAAAGAATTGTTTTGAAGTAATGCCCAGCGTGATTCTGCCCCACCTCTACACCCCCCGCCCCTACCAGGAAGCCTTCTGGGAGCACATGGGGGGCTCTGGGGGGCTCAGGAAGCGGGCTGACCTGGTATGGCATAGGAGAGCGGGGAAAGACAAGACTGCATGGAACTGGATGATCTTCAGCGCCATCTGCCTCCGCCCCGGCACCTACTTCTACTTCTTCCCCACTTACGCTCAGGGCAAGAAGGACTTGTGGGATGCCTCCGATAGGGAGGGTACCCCCTTCCTGGCCCATATCCCGGCAGAGTGCTTGGTCTCCAAGAATGAGACCGAGATGCAGTTGAAGGTCAAGAACCAGAACGGGGGCCAGTCGATCATCCAGATTGTCGGCACGGACCGCTACGACTCCATTCGCGGGTCCAATCCCGTTGGATGCGTCTTCAGCGAGTTCTCGTACCAGGACCCTGCTGCCGCAAAGGTCGTTCAGCCCATTCTGCGGGAGAACGACGGCTGGGCAGTTTATGTGTATACGCCAAACGGGCGCAATCACGCCTACAAGCTACACATTGCTGCTACCGACCGTAAGGCTGGTCCCGAGTGGTATTCCAGTCTCTTGACAATCCGGGAAACGGGGCTTTTCAGCACTGATGATATCGCAGCCGATGTGAGGGTGGGAACGATTGACGAGGATGACGTTGCGCGCGAGTACTACTGCTCCTTCACGGGGGCCGTCTCCGGGGCCTACTACGCCAAACAAATAGAGTTGGCTTATGCCGATGGGCGCATCAGTAGGGTTCCCTGGGATGGGATGCTTCCGGTGGAAACGTGGTGGGACTTGGGCATTGACGACTCTATGTCGATCTGGTACGTCCAGCGCACGCGCGGTGAGATCAGATTGATTGACTACGATGAGCACAGCGGGGAGGGCTTCCCCTTCTACAAGAAGCTGCTGGCCGACAAGCCTTATCACTACTCCTTCCACATCATGCCCCATGATATCAGCGTGCGGGAGTTGGGCACTGGCAAGACGCGACTAGAGACTGCAACGAAGATTGGGATTCGTCCTATCAGAGTTGCCCCCAAGGATTACAACATCATGGATGGGATTCAAGCCTCCCGCATGATGTTCTCCCAATGCTACTTTGACGAGAACAAGTGTGAACGAGGAATCAGTGCTCTCACAAGCTACCATAAGCAACGCGACGAGCTACGGGGCGTTTTCTCCAAACAACCTGTTCACGATTGGTCTTCTCACGCTGCTGACGCTTTCCGCACCGGAGCCCGAGGCTCCCGCGCCCCAGAGATAGAGATGGGGCCACGACAAGAGAGGGCTGACGATGGCTGGGACCCCTTCAAGAGGACTTAATGTTTTCTCAAATCCGTATCACCGTCATTGACCACAAGGACCAGCGTTACCAGACTGTTGGCGATTGGGTGTGGCGACCTGACGGCTCCCTCGATCTCTACATCAGTAACATGGGCGATCCCGACGCCGAGTGGCTTTGCGCCATGCACGAGATGACGGAGGCGTGGCTGTGCAAAATGAATGGGATTACACCATCGAAAGTGGATGCATGGGACAAGAAATGGAAGCCGAAGCGGGGCTCGGGGAATACCGAACCCGGCTGCGACCCTCTGGCTCCCTACCACGACCAGCACGAAGCGGGAGAAGTGATCGAGCACGTTCTCTGTAGCCTAATGGGGCGTGACTGGCATGAGTACCAAGCTGCTTACGAGGTATTCGACTAATGGCCCTAAATCCCGACACTAAGGTAAATCCATTCAATGCCTACGCCCCGCCCGCGTTTGCGTTCCTTCCGGCTGCTGTTGGCACGTCTCAGCTTTGCGCTAATTGCGGAGTTACAAGACTGTGGGTCGCATTTAACTATGAGACGGGCGATTACATCTGCGGGTCGTGTTCGGAGTGGTGGGCGCGCACTGGTGGCTCAGGACAACCGCCCGATGCCGTCATATCGCAGCCTACTCGCTTCCGTGGACATAACGAAGGTGGCAAAGGACTCCCCTTCGGAGACGGCGTGTTCGGTAATGGAGTCTTTGGATTTGGGAGCTACTAATGGCTAACCAACCTGTTCACGGTGTCACGTCTCCTTGGGGCTCCGCGCTTGTTGCATGGCTTAACATTGCCCACAATGCCGACGGTACTTTAAAGACGCCGCTCAGTGCGCAGAGTTCGCCGTTTAGTATTGTTCCACTTGGAGGTAGTTTAGATAACGTAGATTTCCAGTTTAGGAGTGATGTCGCGGGGACCGCGCAGTTTCGAGTAAACTCACGAACGGCGAATACTCCAGGTCAGCTTGTAGGCGGTATAGCGGTCGCCCGTAACGCGAGCGCGAACACCGTTGTCGGCATTGGCTGGCAGACCGGCGACGACGGGACCTGGGACCTTGATATGGGGACCGCTGCCGCGCTCGGGGGTTACTCGCTTAATCTGAGCAATAAGAATGTCAGTGGCACGCTACAGATTAGCGCTGGCGCAGGCATCAAGCTTGGGATTGGCACGGGAGAATGGGACGCAGGTGCCGTAACTGAATACTTCAGCATTGGATCAGGCGGTAGCGCGGGGCGGATTAGGTTTAATCTTCCCGGCCCTCACGCTATTGGTACGACTCCGCTTACTGGCTTCGGTCTCTATCTATCGGGGAATATTCCTCAGGGCGCTGGTGCAGGAGCCGGTCTTCACATTGACTCCACGATCAACCCAGCCGTAGGAGCGGACGGCTATGGTCTCTCTATCAACCCTACGCTCGTTGAAGCGGCAAGTGGAACCCATGCCGTCATGGCCGGTGTTCGCGTCGCCGCCTTCACCCTGACCACAGCGGGTGGCGGCGTCACAACCGATGCCGCGAGCCTGTATGTTGCTGGAGCGCCAAGCGGGGCGACAAATAATGCTGCGCTACTAGTTGCTGCGGGGAGTACACGATTCGGCATCGCGGCACCATCTACTCCGGCCTGTCCCGTCTCGATCACTGCATCTCCGGATACTAACGCAGGTTCCCTCAGTATCAATAGTACTACTGATAACTTCCTAACGTTCACGCAGTCAGGCTCTGGGCATAAAGGTGCTATCGGCTTCGCATCAGGTAGCGGTACGCTGGTCTTAAAGACTGGTGGAGGCATCACAGGCGGAACGACAGTACTTAGTCTATTCTCTGGCGGTGGTCTCAACATCGGTTCACCTACTGGCGGCGATCCCGGTGCGGGCAAGATAAATATTGCCGGTGCGCAGGGGTATCAAGTTAACGGTACTCCGATTGCTGCTGTCACGCTTAAGTCTGGAACTGGCGCAGGCGACTACACTACGGCGAGCGCGTCTTACGTCGATGTTGATGGGACGAATCTCGCGTTTACTGTCACGATTCCAAACGGGTTCAAGCTGCTTATCAACGCCGCTTGTTCGATAAAACATAGTACGCTTGCCGCGACGATTGGCCTATCACTCTTTGATGGCGCAACCGTGATTGAGGAGGTTATTGAAGCAGCAGTCGCGGGAGACCGCGAGCATATGGGGCTCACCTGGGCAATTACTGGTGATGGGGCTTCACATACTGTCAAGCTTCAGTGGAAGACTTCTGCTGCGACCGCGACCATGAATAACGCCTCATCTACTCTCAAACCGGCCATGACCTTCTTGATGGTCCCAAGTGCATAGGAGATATTTGATGCCTGCTAGACAACCTGATGTTATCCTCCGTGAGATCATTGGTGATCTCGCGATCAAGTTCGCGATGGCACAATCTAACGCTGAATTGCTGGCCGAAGAGTTGGCCAAGTTTCAGGCTGAGAAGAAAGACTCCGCGAAGTGATCTTCTTCTGGAGTGAGTGGGGCGATACGCTACCCTTGGCCCGCATGGTCGATGCGAATGGGGGCGCATCTATCCTCTACACTGACGAGGACGAGGGAGAGCATATCGGTGAAGGGCTGGTTGATGTTTCTTCCAATCCGAATCCTCCTCGCGGCAGCATTGTTATCCTCGACTGCACCGGAAAGGGAGACGTGGGCAGCGATTACCGCAATCGTGGTTTTGCCGTCGTGGGCGGTAACCCTTACGATAAGCTATTGGGTAAGTCTCGTCGTGACGGCATTCGGATCATGAAGGAGCACGGGATCGCGACTCCCGAGGATCACTACTTCCCTACTATCGCGAAGGCAGTCAGTTTCTTGGAGGATCAAGACGGTGAGTGGTTTGTCAAAGTTGATGGAGACCTTGGTAACAGTTCCACAGCGAATGGATCGAGCGAGTATCTCTCTCGCTATCTACATTGGTTTAGTGGTTCTAATGCTAAGGTACACGGGGTCGAGCTTCAGAAGAAAGCGGAAGGCGCAGAGATCAGCATTGAAGGTTGGTTCGACGGGCAGCGCTTCGTCTTCCCGTTCAACGCCACGATTGAGGAAAAGAAGCTGATGGCTGGGGACAAGGGACCGCGAACAGGCTGCGAAAGCTGCGTGATCTTCCCTTATGACGGCCCCCTGTGTGCGGAACTCCTCAAGCTTGAAGACACCCTGCGTGATGAAGACTACGTTGGCTCCCTTGATCTCAACATGATCGTCACTGAGAAGGGACCCTTGGGACTGGAGTGGACAGCCAGACTCGGCTTCGACGCCAGCGACGCCCTCTTCCGCCTGCTGGGGCCGACACTTCCGGGGCAGCTTGAAGCCTTCGCCTACGGCGCCCTCCCGGCGTGGGAGTTCCTCCCCGCTATGGCTTTGACGCTCCGCTTCTCAGTGCCGCCTTACCCTGACGAGCACTCTCCTGACGCCAAGAAGCTACTTGGCTACCCTCTAGACAAGAAGGTGCTTAACCTTGATGTCACAGATGTACGGATGGGTAGTGACGGACCTGAATGCGCGGGTAGAGACGGATTACTTGGTGTGGCGACAGTGGTTGGCAATGACATCTCCAAGCTGCGTAGTGAATGCCTCGCCCAAGTTGGGGCGCTAAAGATATCTAACCTCCAATACCGCATCGACCCGGTGACGCGCTGGGAGAAGACGATGGGAGCCCTTAGTAAGAAAGGTCTTGTATGAGTCTCCGCATTTCCGCGCCCAAAGCCCCGCAGCCCATCGCTGCTCCAGTAGTCCCCCCGGCCCCCTCAACGACTTCGCCTCCCGACGACAAGGGCGGGCCTTCCGCGCAGGCTTCTTCTACTACCGCTGCGCAGAACCTTGCCACTCCCAACATGGGTGGCACTCTTCTGACGGGTGGGCGTGGCGTCTCTGGAGCCAACGTGAGCCAGCCTGGGCTTACTGCTGACCTGAGTCAGGGATACCCGTCTCTATTCGCTAAGTATCTGGGGGATTGACATGACAGGGCTCAGCGCTCTCGGGCTAAACATGAGTGAGTCCGTACCTGCGATGGACCCCAGCACGATGTCAAAGAAGGAGAAGAAGTCATCGGGGTCAATCCTGGGCAAGAGCAACACTGTCTTCGGGACCAAGCTAACTCCCAACCTTGATATGTCTTCCACTATTCTTGGCAAGATGGGGCGGTAATGGCTTACTCCAAGCAGCGCGACTTGAGTTCTGGGACAGGTATTGGCAGCGAGGCGCTGCTGACGAAGCTATGCAAGCGGTATGACCGCTTAAAGGAAACGAGGTATCTATGGGAGCCAGTGTGGCAGGATCTAGCCGATCTTGTGATGCCGCGCAAGGGTACGATTACCCAGCGGACACAGGAAGGTGCCCGCTTGACGCAGCGTCTCTTCGACTCAACGGCTATTGTCGCGAACGAATTGCTTGCTGCATCCTTACAAGGTGCGCTCACTTCGGATGCTTTCAAATGGTTCCGTCTGAAGACCCGCAAGCAGGACTTGAACGATAACAAGCAAGTCGCTGAGTGGCTAGATGAAGTCGCTGACCGTATGTACCTCGCGTTCCGCCAAAGTAACCTCAACAGTGAGTTGCAAGAAGTCTACCTTGACCTTGGCTGCTTCGGCAACGCCTGCATGTACATGGAGGAAGCCAATCCCGATCAAGCTGAGTTTGGTGGCTTCCGCTTCCACTATGTTCAGATCGGGCGTTGGACTATCAGCGAAAACAAGGACGGCCTAGTAGACACCGTGTTCCGCTCTGTCGCTATGACCGCTCGTTCCGCATATCTTCGTTGGCCCGACACTTGTGGTCCGAAGATTTGCAAGGCGGCGGAAGATGACCCAGACAAGCGCATATACATCGTTCATGCCGTTTACCCTCGTGAGGGAATGCACGATCCGGGGTATCGAGGTACTCTTCCCTTTGCCTCGATTTACTTCACCTATGGTGGTGCTGGTCCTGCGGGAGACATCGGTGGACAGTACGGAAAGCATATGCTGGAAGTAGGTGGGATGGACTACTTCCCCTACATGGTGCCCCGCTGGACAAAGGCGATCAACGAGATGTACGGGCGCGGGCCAGGTGATACTGCTCTCCCCGACATCAAGACGCTTAACAAGGCCGAGGAACTCACTCTTCGCGCGTGGGCTAAGAACATTGATCCCCCTCTCGTTACTCGCGACGACGGCGTGATCGGGCGCATCAAAACCTCCCCATCTGATGTCATTACGGCTCGCGACATGGAAGCGATCAAGCCCCTTGAGACTGCCCAGCGCTTCGACGTTAATCAGGTCAAGAGTGACCAGAAGCGGGAGAGCATCAAGCAGATTTTCTACAACCAACAGTTGCAGCTTCCTGAAGGTCAGGTAATGACTGCAACGGAGGTCGAGAGGCGTTATGAACTCATGCAGCGGTTTCTTGGTCCCACTCTCGGTCGCATCACAGTTGAGCTACTAAATCCTCTTGTTCAGCGTGCCTTCTTCCAGATGCTCAAGCGAGGGGCGCTTCCTCAGCCTCCTGGCGTACTCGTTAGCGGCGGCGGTGGCATGGAGCCCGTGGATATTGAGTATGAAGGTCCGCTGGCTCGCGCGCAGAGAGCGACAGATGTCCAAGCGGTAGAGCGCTCGTTGCAAGACCTAACGGCTCTTTTCCAGCTTGATCCCAATGTGAAGGATAACCTAGACACTGACTGGATCGCCCGTTTGCTGGTCGAGCGCAACGGCGTTCCCCCGCAGGCCCTCCGGTCGATGGGTCAGGTCAAGACGCTCCGCGATGCTCGCGCAGCGCAGCAGAAGCAAATGATCGACGCCAAGCAGCAGACTGAAGCCCTCAAGGCGGTTGGACCGGCCGTGAAGGGACTTAGCTCGTTGCCAGGAGTGAAGGAACTTGGTGGCCAAGCCGGTTAGTGAACACGCCAAGATCGTTGCCGCGTACAAAGAGGTATTTAGCTCCGGCGCGGGTAAGGTAGTTCTTGACGATATGGTCAAGGCGTGGCAGAAGCGGGTATCTCACACGAAGGGCGATCCTTACGAGACCGCCTACAAAGAGGGACAGCGCAGCGTGCCTGTCCGAATCCAATTCATGCTCGATACCAAACTAGAAGACATACTGGAGAATGACAATGGCTGATCCAAAGGACGCGGGTAACCTGCCAGCCGATGACGGGTCCGCTAAGCCCGAGGGCAATCAGGTCGCTGACTGGCGGGCTGGATTGGACCCGGTTCTCGCGAAGGACCCATCGCTGGCGGCGATCAAGGATATCCCCTCGCTCGCCAAAGGATACGTTGAGGGGCAGAAGTTCGTGGGCGGGTCAATCCGCCTCCCCAATGACAAGATGAAGCCCGAAGAGCAAGAGAAGGCTTGGGGCGATATCTTCGGCAAGCTTGGTCGTCCCGCTGACGCCGACAAGTACGAGATCAAGGTCGCGAAGGAAGTCGAGCGCTTCCTTCCCGAGTCCGATGTCAAGGCTTTCAAGGCGGCAGCTTACAAAGCTGGCTTGTCCGGGAAGCAGGCGCAAGCGATGATCGACCACTATCAGGGCGTCGTCGGGGCCAATAGCGCTCAGCTTGTTGAGATGCGCAAGAGCACCGAAGCCTCCCTGCGCGAGGAATGGGGGCCAGCGTTCGACCGCAATGTCGGTCTCGCTGCCCGCGCTGTCATCGAATCTGGCGGCAAGGACTTGCTCAAGTTCCTTGATGATACCGGGTTGGGCAACCATCCCGCTCTCATCAAAGCCTTCGCGAAGGTGGGGAACATCTTGTCTTCTGAAGGTTACATGGAAGGTGACATCGAGGGCTCGTCTGGCCCATCGGAGGCCAAAGATCGCATCGAGTCCATCCTGGGCGACAAGTCCCATCCGTATTGGGATGCGCAGAATCCCGGCCATAAGAATGCTCTGGCAGAGATGAGTGGGCTATACAAGGTAGCCTATCCGGAGGCGTGAGATGGGAAGCCAGTCGGTCTCAATGGATCGTGTCGGCGCAGTCATCAATCTTGGCTACAACGTGAACGTCTCGGGTAAGCTTTACATTACCCTCACTGTCAATGGTGGTACCTACGCCCTTGAGCACATTGACCAGCCGAATAAGACTGAGGCCGGGACGTGGATTGTTGACACCACGTACAATACTGACCAAGTACGCACGCAGTTTGCTGGTACCAAAGGACTGATGTACCGGCTCCGTTGCACCGTTGCTCCCTCGGCTGGGAAGAACGCCCACACGAGGATCGAACAGAACGACTAAGCGCTCAAAGCCTGTAAGCCGAGAGCGCCGATCAGCAGGGGAGCGCGAAAGCGTCCTGCAAGACTGCTGGAGAGACAGCACAATAGACGGTCCTCACTGAGGGCAACCGCCGACTGTTCGCCGATAACGTTCTGAACGACAGAGGATAGCAATGTCCGTTAATATCACGCAAGCCTTCATCCGGCAGTACACGGCGAACGTGATCCTCCTGTCGCAGCAGAAGGGCAGCCGGTTCCGCGACAAGGTTCGCATGGCCGGTGATGTCACCGCTGACCGCTACTTCTTCGAGCGGTTGGGCAAGACTGCTGCCGTCAAGAAGCTGTCTCGCGCGTCTGATACCCCGTTGATCGACTCCGACCACAGTCGGCGTATGGTCACCCTGGTTGACTACGAGTGGGCTGATCTTGTGGACAAAGAGGATAAGGTTCGCATCCTGATTAACCCTGAGTCCGAGTATGCACAGGCTGCTGCCTGGGCGGTCGGACGCTCAATCGACGATGAAGTCATCGCCGCTCTGTGGGGCAATAGCTTCACTGGCGTTGACGGCTCCACGTCGCTCGCGTTCCCTTCTGGTAACGTCATCGCCCATGCGGGCGCGGGCATGAACCTCGCGAAACTCATCACGGCGCGGCAGCTTCTGAACGCTGCCGATGTTGACCCTGATGACCCGCAGTTCATTGCCATCAAGGCGGTGCAACTCACCGACCTTCTGAACACGACTGAAGTCAAGAACGTGGACTACAACTCGGTCCACGCCCTCGTGAAGGGGGAAATCGACACCTTCATGGGCTTCAAGTTCTTCATCAGCAACCGGCTTACCGCGCAGACTGGCTTGGACGCCGGTAGCGTGACTATGTGCCCGGCCTGGTCGAAGAACGGCATGGGTCTGGCGATTGCGGCTGATTTAAAGGTCCGCATCACTGAGCGTGCTGATAAGTCCTACTCGGTCCAGGTGTACGTTGCCGCCACTCTCGGGGCGACGCGCGTCGAGGATGAGAAGGTTATCGGCATCGACTGCAACGACTAAGGGAGGATGCAAATGGGTGCTTACGCTCCATCCGCAGAGCATTACGGCAAGAGTGGGGGCCTAGAGCACAGCAAGGACGGCATGAGCCATTCGTCGGTTAAGAATGTCTCCCCGTCGTTCGACACTGGCTTCTACGGTATGCCCTCCGCTCACGCTGAAGACGTTCACAAGGCAGACCGTGGGATGAGCCCGTCTGACGTGCATCAGGAGCAAGCTGCCGGTTCTGGCGGCATGCAGAAGGGTGCCAGCGAGGCTCACTAAGGTTGGGCGGGCTAACCCTGGTGCAGAGGCATGCCAGGGAAGCCCGGTTCGCTCAGGAGATGCTAAATGGCACAGTTTAACTCTACTCAGTTCTCCACCCTCACCTGGGACGCGAAGCCTGTAGTCAAGAACCCGGCTTCTGACTACGCGGGCCGAGTTCGCATCTCGCGCGGTACTTACACCACGAACGGTGACGCTTCCGGCTCCGTGTGGGCCATGAACGTCCTGCCGTGGAACGCGCGTGTCCTTGTCTCGTTCCTCACGTTCGAGGCGCTAACTGGTGCTGTCACCGCCACGCTTGACGACGGTGTGACTTCTGGCCGGTGGGGCACCGCGACCACGATGGCGGCGGCAGGATCGCAGACGCTCTTCCCGACGCCGACTGACGCCTTCACCGCGATCCCGTCTGTGATCCCGGCTGCGTCGGCCATTGTGGGAACTCCGGTTGGGTATATTCCAATCGTGATGACTACGGCTGCTGCGGCGGTCACTGGCGCGAAGAAGATTCACCTCGTTGTTCTCTACTGCGTGGACTAACCCTGAAACTCTGGAGGGGGGCGGTTCGCTGCCCCCCTCCTTGGAGTGACCAATGTCAGCTACCTCGTATCCTTACAACCTTCTCTCGTCGCCCGAAGTCGTCATTGACACGGCGGTCGCTGTCGCTGTCACGTTTAACGGTAACGGGAAGAACATTAACGTCTGGGCGGGCTCTCAGGCTCCGTACAAAGGGCTTATTAGCATCATCAACACAACTGTCGCGGGCGGCACGCCTACCCTAACTGCTCAGCTTCAGTTGCAGGACCCTACGTCAAGCCAATGGGTCAACGTTCCTGGTGCAGTCACTACCTCAATCACCACCGTTACCCAGACTCTCTTGTATGTGTACCCTGGCACGATTGAGACGGCAAACGTGCGCATCAGCTTCTCGCTCCCGTCGCGCATCCGCTTCGTCTACACCATCGGTGGCGCGGGTCCCTCTTACAACTTCACCAACACTCTCATCCTGGTCCCTTAAGGGAGGAATAAATGTCAAGGTTTTCCCTCGGTGCGATTAGTGCGGGGGCAGGCTCGACTACCCTCCCTCTTATGTCAATCTACTCGGCGGCGGCAAGTTCGTTCGCCCTGCGTGAGGTTGGAGTCTTCAACACGACCGTAAACGCTTTCAACGTCCGTCTGGTAAGGCTATCGACCACAGGAACTCAAGGTGCCGCAGTCGGTGGCGCGCAGATCGGTTACGATGTCGCCCGCCCAACTCCCTTGAGCAAGGTCTTTAACACGCATACTGTGGCCCCAACCGTCACCGATGACTTGGGCTACCGAGCGACCCTCGCAGCCCAGATTGGTTCATACGTCATCTGGACGATGGGAGATATTGGGATTCGGAATGCAGTCGGCGTGGCCAACGGCGTTGGCGTCATCGTGGAAAGCGGTGGCGGACAAATTGCTGATATCTACTTCGTTTGGGACGAGTAAGGGAGATGCTAAATGCCATACCACGATGAAGATAAGAACGTTACACATGAGATGTACAAAGGGGCCAAGAGTGGTCATCAGGACCACTCTGCTACTGGCTCGCAGCCAGACTACCAGCCCGCGAAGGCTGGGACGCTGACGGGGCAGGTTAAGAACGCGGAGTATGATGCGGGCTCTTGGGGCCATGACACGGGTGGGCTATCTACCAAGTTTGGCAAGGGTGGGCCAGGCGATAATCGTGGGTCTGGCGACAAGCGCGGGGATCACGATATCAACGAGCCCGTTCATCCCTCGGGTAATAGCGAAGGCTACGGTTACTAACGATGTCTCTCCCGATCACGTCTGAAGTCGATATCTGCGCCTATGCCCTTCGCTTGATTGGGGACCAGCCGATCACGGCGCTGACGGATAACAGTGACCGCGCTCGGCTGTGTAACTCGATCTATGCCCTCACTCGTGACGCTACTCTGCGGGCGCATCCGTGGAACTTCGCCACCTTCCGCGCAGCCCTCGCCACGGCTACCAAGACTACAGGTACCAACCCGATCATCACCACTCTACCTGCTTTCGAGTATACCCAAGCTTACACTCTTCCCAACGGCGGCGGCACTGACCTTGTGACTGACCCCCCTTACTGCCTGCGCGTCCTCTACACTTCCTTTGACATGCCCGACCGCTGGGACCAGTACGGCGTGCGCACGAATAGCTGGCGCATTGAGGGACGGTATCTCTTCACGCGCTTTGCTCCCTCCGTGGCTACCAGCCCGCCTCAGCAGCTTTTCGTCACCTACATCGGGCGAGCGCTAGACATCTCGACTTATGACCCGCTGTTCACTACCGCATTGGCGGCAAGGATGGCAGCGCAGATGGCTCTCCCTCTGAAGGGCTCCCCCAAGCTGATGGACTCTAGCTGGAAGCTGTACGTGATGGCACTCGCTGAGGCTCGCAGCATCAATGGGCAAGAAGGCACGCCGTCGCAGCTTTCTGACACCACTCTACTCGACGTGCGGAACTAATGGAAGCCCAGCCAATCCAGTCCAACTTCACTGGTGGGGAGATCAGCCCGCGCCTCTTTGGGCGCGTTGATCTCCAGAAGTACCAGCACTCACTGGCGCTGGACCAGAACTTCCGCATCATCCCACACGGGGGCATCACACGGCGACCAGGAACGCGCTTCGTCGCGAAGGTCAAGAACTCCGCTGACGGCCCTGTTCACCTGATCTCGTTCTCTGTCTCCGATTCCCAAGAGTACATTCTTGAACTCGGGAACTTCTACGTTCGGTTCTTCACACTGAACGGGCAACTCTTGGTCCAGACGCCCTCAAGCCCGTTGGGCGCACGGGCGGTCTCCCCCCTGCCCAAGGCAGACTACCGGCTTTCTTCTAACCCTGGACAGGCGATCCGCAAAGAGCTAGGCCTAGATTTGGGGACCACGCGGGTCTTCTCCCCTTCTGGCCCCCTTACGCCCGTTGAAGTCGCCACTCCCTACCCAATCGCTGATGTCTTCGGGGTCTCTACCGCCCAGAAGGCAGATACGATGTATCTCTTCCACAAGAACTATCCCGTGCAGAAGCTTCAGCGCACGTCGGCGTCAGCGTTCACACTGACGCAGGTTGACTTCCTTGACGGACCATACTTCGCGCTTGGCGTCTCCACGCTGGTAGCTGCGACTGGTATCACGATCACTCCTAGCGGCACCACGGGCACAATCACGTTGTCTGCTAGTGCTCCCATCTTCAGTGTCAACCATATCAACACGTCGTGGCGCATTAAGGTCTCGGCGGCTTGGGGATGGGTAAAGGTGATTGGCTTCACTGACGCCAACCATGTTACGGCCGTCGTTCAGCCTGCTGTCAGTAATGGTGCAGCGGGCGTCCTAGATGGCACCACAGCGACGCTGGCGTGGCGCGAGGGTATGGTTGGCGCCCTGAATGGCTACCCGCGCACGGGGGTATTCCACCAGTCCCGTCTCTGGCTGGGCGGCATCCCTGGCACTCCTACCTCGTTCATCGGGTCCCAGATTGGGGACTTCGAGAACATGGCCGATTCCAAGTCGGATGGGACGCTCCTGGACACCAGCGCAGTCAACTACGCCCTGTCGTCTGACAAGCTGAGTGTCATCCAGTGGATGCGTCCGTCTCGTAACTTGATGATCGGCACGGTAGGAGCAGAGCACGAGGCGGTCGGTGGATCATCGACTACTCCTGCTATCACTCCTACTAATATTCTTGTGCGCGGCCAGACGACCTATGGCAGTAGCGTGGCCGAGTTGGTCATGCGCGTGACGAACGCGATCCTATTCACTGAGCGCAACCGGCGCAAGATTCGTGAGCTAACGTATGACTCTGGCTCCGACTCCTTCCATGCCCCTGACATCACAATCTTGGCTGAACACCTGTTCCCACCGGGAGCAGTGCTTATTGACAACGAGGTTCAGCCTTCCTTTGACCAAACTCTGTGGGCGGTGCGGTCAGACGGGATCATGCTTGGGTGCGCCTATGAGCGCACTGAGAACGTGGTCGGGTGGTTCCAGTTTATTACTGGTGATGGCCCTTTCAATAACCTCCCTCACGATGTCGTTGAGAGCGTCGCCGTCATCCGCCATCCGGACGGAGATCGGCACCAAGCTTGGGTCTCGGTTGCCCGCAAGATCGCCGGAGTGACTACGAGGTTCGTTGAGTTTTTGGATGACAAAGGTAATCCCTATCACACTCTCCAGTCCCCACCTGTGCCCCTATACGAGTCCCTGAACACAGATTGTGCGGTTACTGCTGATGGTACACAGTCGGTATCGCTGGCCTTAAGCGCCAAGAGCGGTAGCGCCATCGTCGCGACAACTCTCGTGCCCCTGTTCCGTCCAGACATGATCGGTGGGTACATCAAAGTAAGCGATGGGCTCCCCTCGCTGGGAACCTCCGTCGCCAACCCAAGTGGCATCGCTAAGATCGTTGACTACATCAGCCCGACGCAGGTCAAGCTAGATAACACTGTCACCTACCAGGGGCAGGCATTTGGCGCACTGTCTTATGCCGCGCTAACTTGGGGCATCGCGCAGAGGGTGTACGGCGGCATCAGTCACCTGAATGGCATGACGGTCGATCTCGTCGGTGACGGCGCAGTCTTGGGGACAACGGTTGTCGCCGGTGGCCAGATCACCTTGCCGACTCCCGCGATGATGGTTGAAGCAGGATTACATTACGACAGCGTAGCGGTTACGGTGCGCCCCGAGATCAAGACGCAGAAGGGCTCGTCGCAGGGGCTACGGCGGAAGTGGGCGGTTCTAGTCATCCGCCTGCTGAACACTCTAGGTCTCAGCGTGGGCGTCATCCGTGACCTTGGTGATCCAGTCCAGTTCTTTGACCAGATCGAGTTCCGCCAGATGTCCTCCACTAGCTCTCCCGCTGGTCAGCCCCCGCCACTGTTTAGTGGCGACGTGGTGCGGACAGGCTTGGGAGTGGACAGGAATGGCCAAGTCATCTTGCAGCAGAATCAGCCCTTGCCCTGCACCATCACCATGATTACTGGCACTCTTGAGTTGGCTGATGAACTATAGCACAACGCACAT
>Ga0137407_10001440_pt1 | contig 15514 bp, 12 predicted proteins | sample CZOMad2_2_16fung_FD_108410 | JGI IMG/M metagenome (GOLD analysis project Ga0137407, IMG submission 108410) | Vadose zone soil fungal communities from Angelo Coast Range Reserve, California, USA - CZOMad2_2_16fungal (Illumina Assembly) | ecosystem: Environmental > Terrestrial > Soil > Vadose... | reverse complement strand
CGATGCGGGCTGGCCGAGACCCTCGATATCCGTCGAGATGATCGAGAATGTTGTCGTCCAGATCGTGGCCGCCGTCGATTCTATAGACGGTTTGAAGGGATCCGTCCGGATTCGGCTCGTGGATTCGGCTGATGAGCCAATCCATAAAACGGCCGGCCTCCTCGGCGAGGCCGATTCGCGCGAAACCGTAGATTGTGAACGCAGCGTCCCGGATCCACGTGTACCGATAATCCCAGTTTCGTTCGCCTCCGATGTATTCCGGAAGGCTGCAGGTGGGAGCCGCGACAAACGCGCCCGTCGGCTCGAACGTCAGAAGCTTCATGACCAGCGCCGAGCGTTCAACCATTTCGCGCCAGCGTCCGGTGTAGGTGGATCGGGAGAGCCAGTTCCGCCAATAAAAAATCGTGTGCCTGAACAAGTCCATCTCTTCCCGCTCGTGGATGGCCAGACCGCAGTCGGAATTCTCAGAAATTTCACGCAGGACGAATACGGTCGTCTCTCCTTCGTTCAGCGTGAACTCGGCCCGGATCCCGTTCTCGTATGGATCCAGTGGGATTTTGGTGGCAAGCCCAAGCTGGAGATTTGGTGTTCGGAAACAAACGCCGCCGGCGGAGATGTCCGTACGATGGGGTTCTCGGGCAAAGTTGAAGGCGGGCTGGCACTCAACGCGGAAGGTGAGCGATCCTCGGACGACACTGACGCGGCGAATGACCCCGTGGTAGCCGTCACGCTCGCGGGCGGAGCCGACCGGCATGTAGTCCGTCACTTCGCCGACTCCGTCGGGATTCAAAAAGCGCGTAATCAGGACATTCGTCGCGGGCCAGTACAGCTGCTTTTGATGGGCGTCTTTAGTGGAGGTGATTTGAAAGTAGCCGCCTTTCCTATCATCCAGGATACGTCCGAAAACGCTTGGTGAGTCGAAGTGCGGGAAGCAGAACCAGTCGATGGATCCGTTCATCCCGACAAGCGCAACAGAGTGCATGTCGCCGATGATTCCGTAGTTCTCGATCGGTTGGTAGCCCATAGTGAACAGCCTTACGTCCTTTCCAGAAGTTCCTTCACGACCTCGACCACTCTATCGGGCTGAAAGCCAAACTTCCTTTGCAGTTCCTTAAGAGGCGCCGAGGCTCCAAATGTCTTCATGCCAATGATGCGGCCGGAAGAGCCGACGTAGCGCTCCCACCCGAAGGTCGAAGCCTGCTCAACCGCGACACGCGACTTCACATGGGGCGGCAGCACGCTGTCACGATATTCGGCGGTCTGGTGATCGAAGATGTCCCATGACGGCATCGAGACTACGCGCGACCGGATGCCCTCAGACAGGAGCTTCTCGTGGGCGTTCACGGCGAGACTGACTTCACTACCGGAGGCGATCAGAATCACCTCCGGGTTCCCGCCAGGCGCATCAGCAAGCACGTATGCGCCACGTGCGACCCCGGTTGCTGGCGCGTACCTGGTGCGATCCAGTGTTGGAAGGGGTTGCCGCGACAGCGCCAGCACGGCGGGCTTGTGGCGCAACTGCAGCACATAACGGAAAGCTTCGACCACTTCGTTGGCATCTCCGGGACGCAGGGTCACCAGTCCCGGGATGGCGCGCAACGATGCGAGCTGCTCCACAGGCTGATGAGTCGGGCCGTCCTCTCCGTCCCCCATCGCGTCGTGAGTGAACACATAGATGGTCGGCAGCTCCATCACGGCCGCCAGGCGAATCGGAGGCCGGGCATAATCGCTGAAGATAAAAAACGTGGCGGCGAAGGCACGGACCTTGGACAGCGAGAGTCCGTTCACAATGGCCGCCATCGCATGCTCGCGGATGCCGAAGTGCAAGTTTTTCCCGCCTGGGTTATCGGCTTGAAAGTCCCCCGCGCCCTGGTACTTGAGCGTCGTTCTGTTCGACGGCCCCAGATCCGCCGAGCCTCCCAGGAACCAGGGGATGTTTTGTGCAAGTACGTTGAGTATCTCCCCTGAAGCGTCTCGTCCAGCGATGCCCTTTGAATCTGCCGGGAAAACGGGAAGATTGCGGTCCCACCCGGCAGGAAGCTCACGGCGCTGCATCAGATCAATCTCGGTTGCCAATTCGGGATACGTGGCCCGATACGCTGCGAAGAGTTCTGTCCACTGACGACGGGCCTCGGCGCCGCGTGCTCCCACGCCCGCCGTGAAGTGCTCGCGGACGCCGTCGGGGACGAAAAACTTCGCGTCTTCGGGCCATCCGTAGCTGCGTTTGGTGAGGCGGATTTCCTCGTCACCAAGCGGCTCGCCGTGTGCCGCGGCGGTGTCCTGCAGATGCGGCGCACCGTAGCCGATCTGACTGTCCAGGATGATGAAAGTGGGCCGGCCCTTCGTCTGGATGAAGACCTCGAGGGCGTGCTGGATGCGATCAATGTCGTTGGCGTCGCCCACTCTCAGGACGTTCCAACCGTAACCCAGGAAACGCGCAGCGATGTCCTCGGTAAAAGTGAGGCGTGTATTCCCCTCAATCGTGATGTGGTTGTTGTCATAGATCCAGCAGAGATTGTCGAGCTCCAGGTGGCCCGCCAGGGAGGCTGCCTCTGAGGCGAGACCTTCCATCATGCAGCCGTCCCCGCAGACCGCATAGATGCGGTAATCGAAGATATCGAAGCCGGAGCGGTTGTAGCGGTCGGCGAGCCACTTTTCGGCGATAGCCATTCCAACGCTCATAGCGACGCCTTGCCCCAGCGGGCCGGTTGTCGCCTCGACGCCCGATGTCCAGTGGTATTCGGGGTGCCCCGTCGCCTTGCTGTCGAGCTGGCGGAACCGGCGAATGTCATCAAGGGTCACCGCAGGCTGTCCCACTCTCTCGTAGTCGGCATTTACCGCCTGAGTCGCCGTGAGATAGAGCACGGACCACAGCAGCATCGAGGCATGGCCGTTTGAGAGCACGAAGCGATCCCGGTCCGGCCAGATCGGATCTTCCGGATCGAAGCGCATGACTCGATTCCAGAGCGTGTAGATCAATGGAGCCAGCGCCATCGGCGTGCCGGGGTGTCCCGACTTCGCCTGCTGGACTGCATCCATCGAGAGAGTGCGGATAGTATTGATTGACAGTTGATCCAGGTCTCTCGACATGCTCACCTCATCTCTTCTGCCGCCGCGAGGTCGGCAACCAATTCAATCTTCATGAGAGTAGTTCGATGTTCATGAAGCCAGGAGTGCCCCCTCGCACGTCACGTCGCTGGTCACCATGTTGTGCCACCCGCCAGCGGGTGAGATCTGATCGACAACGGCAGGTCCCCACGTGTTCGGCTCATATTCATGGACCGGTGTATTCGCATTCAGCACGGGATCGACAATGCGCCAGGCTTCTTCCACATAGTCTTCCCGCGCAAACTGGGTGGCGTCGCCGAGCATTGCTTCTGTCAACAGTCGTTCGTACGCTTCCATGTCACCGGCAGGCAGGCAGTGGCTCGCGACCATTTCCACCGATTCGCCCGTCATTTCTTCCGCCGGGCTCAGCGCCGTCATTCCAATGGCGATTGTCACCTCTGGACTGATTCGGAACCGTACGTGGTTCGGCGCCAGATCGGCAGAGGAATACACCGAGGGCGGCCTCCGAAGCCGGACGAAGATTTCAGTGCAAGTTGCAGGCAAACATTTCCCGGCGCGGATGTGGAAGGGAACTCCTTGCCAACGCCAGGAATTGATCTCCAGACGCAATGCCGCAAAGGTTTCGACTTTCGAGTTCGGCGCTACGCCTGCCTCTGTTTGGTAGCCGCGGAACTGGCCACGGACGACGTGCCTGGCATCCAGCGGCGGGATTGCCTTCAGGACTTTGATTTTTTCATCGCGGATGGATTCGCTGTCTGTTCTGACGGGAGGCTCCATGGCCAGGTTGCACAGGATCTGGAATAGATGGTTCTGGACAACGTCTCGGATGGCGCCCGTCTGATCATAGAAGGCGCCTCGGCCCTGGACACCAAAATTCTCCGCCATGGTGATCTGTACGCTTTCGACATAATTGCGATTCCAGAACGGTTCGAGAAGGGAATTGGCGAATCTGAAGTACGGCACGTTCTGAACCGGCCGCTTTCCCAGGTAATGGTCGATGCGGAAGATCGCCGTCTCGGGAAAACTGCTCAGCAAGATGCGGTTGAGCTCCAGAGCCGAGGTCAGGTCGGTCCCGAACGGCTTTTCGACGATGATGCGGGCGCCTCCAGCACAACCGGACTTTGCGAGTTGTTCCACGACAGGGCCGAATAGTGCGGGAGGGATGGCAAGGTAGAACGTCGGCCGTTGGGCGGAGGCGAGCTCTTTGCGGATTGCCTGAAAGGTCTCGGCATCATTGTAGTCGCCGCTTACATAGCGCAACAACCGGGACAGTTCTGCGAAAGCCGCAGGATCGACTCCTCCGTGCTTTTCGAGGCTCGCGCGTGCACGAGCGCGAAACTCCTCGATGTTCTCCGCGGACCTGGCCACGCCAATGACCGGCACGCGGAGGTTGCCGCGTTTAGCCATTGCGTGTAGAGCGGGGAAGATCTTCTTAAAGGCAAGATCGCCCGTTGCACCGAAGAACACCAGAGCGTCTGAACGTGACTCACCCATTGTCGTTTACCCTTCATGGACAGTTGATCTAGTGGCCTGTAACGGCTAAATCGGGACCGCCAACTGGAGATTGGATATTATTTCGGATGTTACGTCTCCAATTTTGCACTTCTTGTGAATCTGAATTCCCCTCCTAATCCAGGAGGGGAGTTCTTGCTCCAAACTCGAGGCGGTGGTCTATGACGGCCGACAGTCCTTGCATTCAAGATCGTGGGCGTACCAGTTAGGCGACCTTCTCCAAATGGCCCCCGAACTCGTAACGCATCGCCGAGAGCAACTTGTCCTGGAAATCCGCACGGCCGCGCGAACTGAATCGTTCGTAGAGCGCAGCGGAGAGAACCGGCGCCGGCACAGCCTCGTCGATGGCCGCCTTGATCGTCCACCGTCCTTCACCCGAGTCGGAGACATGACCGGTGAATTTTGAGAGATTCGGATCTTCGGTCAGAGCGGCCGCCGTCAAGTCCAGCAGCCAGGAAGCGATCACGCTGCCGCGCCGCCAGACCTCGGCCACGTCGTGCAGATTGAAGTCGTACTGATAGTGCTCGGGATTGCGTAGCGGAGTGGTTTCGGCGTCGGCCGCGTGTTGTTGCTTACCGACGTTGGCCTCGCGCAAGACGCCCAACCCCTCAGCGTAAGCGGCCATTAAGCCGTACTCGATACCGTTGTGGACCATTTTGACGAAATGGCCGGCGCCGTTCGGGCCGCAGTGCAGGTAGCCCTGCTCGGCCGTGCCGCGGATCTTTTCGCGTCCCGGTGTGCGAGCGATGCTGCCCATACCAGGCGCCAGCGTCGCAAAGAGAGGAGCTAGGTGTTGGATCGCCTCGGTCTCTCCTCCAATCATCATGCAGTAGCCCCGCTCCAATCCCCAGACGCCGCCGCTTGTGCCAACGTCCACATAGTGAACTCGCCGGGGCGCCAGCTCCTTTGCGCGGCGAATGTCGTCGATGTAGTAGGAATTGCCTCCGTCGATCAGGATGTCTCCTGGCTCGAGATCTCGCGCGACGCTGGCGATCATCTCGTCCACGATTGCTGCCGGCACCATCATCCAAACCGCACGCGGCTTCTTCAGCTTGCTCACGAGGTCCGTCAGCGAGGTCGCTGGCACGGCCTTCTCTCTGGCCAGCTCTTCCACCGGCTTCGGGGACCTATTGAAGACCACGCACTCGTGACCTCCCTTAAGAAGCCGCCGTACCATGTTGGCGCCCATTCTTCCAAGACCAACCATTCCGATTTGCATACATGACTCCTTTAACTAACCGCGACGTTTTCTCCATCGACGGCAATAGAGGTCCCTCTCGGTGCGCGCAGCGCCACGTGCAAGACCGCCCGCTTTTCCGTGAGGTTGATCTTCTCCCCGCGAAACATCGCGTCGATTCGCTCTTGAAGGCCGGATTCTTCGGCCAGTTGAATAAGAAGCTTCAGCGTTTCGTCGGTGATGCGATTCTTCGAGTAATCGAGGTAGATCCCGGCAGCCTCCGCCGTCATCCGCTCGCCACGCTTGGGATCATCCGCGAAAAGCTGGCGGAGATGGAATTCCCGAACCTTCTCAGCGTGGGCTTCGAGCGCCTTCCATGCCGGGCGTTTGACGGCGCGATTCCTGGTGAGTGGTTCGATGCGCTCTTCCACGTTCTTGTCCCTTTCGTTTCTTATTGGCTGGTTGGAAACGAACCTTTAGTCGCGAGGAAGGTCGCCGATTGCCGGCCTCCCAAAGGCGAAACCCTCCGAGAAACGCGTTGGCGTTGTCGCCCGCGCGGCAACCTGGAGGCAGCTCTTTCAGTCTCTTGACGTTGCCTCCTCCAAGAACCACTTCGTCAGGTTCGAGTGCAGCGATCAGGCGGGCCACGACATCAGGCACGTAGCGGCGCCATTTCCTCGTGCCGGACTTTTCCAATCCCCGCACTCCGACGTAATCCTCAAACGTTCCCTTCCTGTAGGGAAGATGACCCAGTTCCATAGGCTCCACGATTCCATCGGAAACCAACGCCGATCCGAGGCCGGTTCCCAGGCCCAGGAAGAGCATCTTTCCGCCCTTGTAGCTGCCCAACGCCTGCATGGCCGCATCATTGACGAGCTTCACGGGACGCCCGAAAGCGGTTTGAAAGTCAAAGCCTACCCAACCCGGTCCCAGGTTATGCGGTTCGGCAACGGGCCTGCCCCGGAGAACTGGCCCGGGGTAGCCAATCGATACCACGTCATACTTCCAATCGCCGATCATCTTTTTAACTCCGGAAACCATTTGGTCCGGCGTCATTGCCGGTCCGGACGGAAACGCCCGGTGTGCGCGTTGCCCGGTGGCGAGGATCTTGATGTGTGTGCCGCCCACATCCACAACTAACACTCTCATGACAAGACCTTCCGCCAGTGTCTAACTGGCCTTTCTAAGGACATCACACTTCGATGCGATGACCGACATGAGATCCTTCCAGGATTGGACAAACGACTTTGCGCCTTCGTCCTGAAGCTGTGCACCCAGGGCGTCGATGTCGATGCCGGCTTTAGTAAATTGCGCCAACACTTCTTCACAGTCGCCGCCGTCAGCAGGCAGGATGGCGCCCAACTCGGTGTGACCGGCAAGAGCTTTCAACGTGCCTTCGGGCATGGTGTTCACGGTGAATGGCGCGGCGAGCGCCTTGATGTAAAGGACGTCGGAAGCCCTGGGGTCCTTAGTTCCCGTGCTGGCCCACAAGAGGCGTTGCGGGCGTGCGCCGGCGTTGTACACCCGCTGCCAGGGGGGTGAGCTGAGCAGAGTGCGGTACGCCTTGTACGTCCGCTCGGCGATGGCGATCCCGAGCTGGTCGCGTAACGGCTCTGGCGCCTTGCCCAAAACTGCGACGTCCCAGCGGCTGATGAACAACGAAGCAACGGATGCGACGTCGGGCTTGAGCCCGGCATCGATGCGCCGCTCAATGCCGCGAAGGAACGCCTCGGCCGCGGCCACATACTGCTCACGGGAGAACAGAAGCGTGACATTGACGGGCACACCAGCAAAGATCGCTTCCTCGATGGCCGGCAGGCCCTCCCTCGTGCCAGGGATCTTGATGAAGAGGTTGGGCAGCCCGGCCCGGGCGTACAGGCTTTTGGCTGCGGCAAGTGTGCTGGCCGTGTCATGAGCCAGCATAGGCGACACTTCCAGAGACACCCATCCGTCTACCCCGTTGGTCTGGTTGTAGATTTGCCGAAACATGCCGGCGGCCCGGGTGAGATCGTCGAGTGCCAGTTCGAAGAACAGTTCTTCCCCCGACTTTCCCCCCTGGGTCTTCTCGCATATCGCTGCGTCGTAAGCAGTACTGTTCTTGAGGGCGTGATCGAAGATCGTAGGATTGGATGTCAGTCCGGTCACGGAGAATTCCTTGATGTACCGCTCGAGCGTGCCGCTGTCCAGCAGGTCGCGCGTTATGTTGTCGAGCCATAGGCTCTGTCCAAGATTGTGGAGCAGTTGAGTTGCTTTCGTGGGATTGCCCTCCAACCTTGAGGCTACTTACGGACACCGCATGAAAGCAACTCGGAGAATTACAGGGCATCTTGAGGTTACTTACGGACGCTGCAGTCACCTCGAATGCAGGCAACCGCCCCGCCTGTCTTCGGCTGACTTATGCATTGGTGAAGGCCTCTCCACGCGCTGGTTGAGCCAGGGGGGCTCGACAGGGTCACTGAAATCTTGTAACCGTTGAGATGCAGAATCGGAAGTACTGCTCCATCGCGCACCGGGTTCAGAAACTTGTTGCCTTTCCAGCTTCCTTCCAGGGGACCGGTTTCGGCTTCTCCATCTCCGATGACGCAGGCGACGATGAGATCCGGGTTGTCGAACGCAGCTCCGTAAGCGTGCAGCAACGCGTAACCCAATTCTCCACCCTCGTTTTTAGCAAGCTCTCTACTTCTCGAGCATCGGCCGGCCCTCATGGGTGACGAGCAGGTCGTGCATGTCGTTCGCGTGCTCTTCCTCTTGCGCCAGAATCCGCTCGAGTAACACACGCGTGGTCGGGTCCTTGTCGCCAAAATAGCGGACCATGTCCCGGTAGGTCTCGATGGCAACCCGCTCGGCAACCAGATCTTCCTTAATCATGTCGACCAGGTTCTCGCCCTCGACATACTCCGAGGCTGCGCGCGATACGACACCCTCCGGGTTGAGGTTTGGCTTACCGCCGAGTTGATTGATCCGCTCTGTGAGAAGGTCCAGATGCTGCTCCTCCTCCTTCGCGTGTTGTGCAAACTCTTCCTTGACCGCCTCGCTGGCGAGGCCGGTCGCGCAAACCGCGTGGAATTTGTAGCGGAGGATGCACACAATCTCCGTGGCTACAGCATGGTTCAGGAGGGCGATGCTGTCCTCAACCTTTCCCTTATAGTTTTGCGTGACGGCGCCTTCGCCCAGATGTTGCCGAGCCCTGCGGCGAATTTCCTTTACGTCGGCAAGAAACGCTCCTGCACTCATGGTCTCTCCTTTCTTTCTTCAGCGATCGGTAACTGAACTGATTGAACCTCGAATCTTGAGACTGTTCCCTTCTACCGCTGGCCTCCATAAGCTGAAGTCCCATTTGCGGGTACGTAACGGGAGAACGCCTGGGTACAAATGCGGACTACAACAATTGATGGGCCCCAAAAATTAAACAAATATCGCGAAGCACCCGACTGGAACTCCCCTCCTAACTTAGGAGGGGAGGTTCCAGTCGGATGCTTCGCGACATTCCTTTTCAAAGTCGGCTTCATCCTGAATGCCTCGACATCGAGGAGGTCTGTATTTCGAGTATTCGCGCGCCGCATGGCCAGATAAGTTTCCACGGCCTGAATTACAAATATCCGGAAAAAAACCACACGTCGGTAAGTATTTATACGGATTAAAGACAGGTATGTCCTGTTTCTAGACTCACAGAGTGGTCGCGATGCCGCCGCTCAGCCCGTCCTTCGCCGCAGAACCCGGAGAAACAAGATCATGTTTACAAGAAGTAGTTTCTTTGTGGTGCTATCGCTATTGCTGGTAACTCCGATCACTGCCTGGTGTCAGCAAATTGCTTCGGCCCCCGGTGAAGTGTTAACGCTGGAACAAGCGATAGCTCTGGCTTTGCATGAGAATCACCGTGTGAGGGACGCAGAGCTCGATGTAGGAAAGGCGGGAGACACACTCGCGGCGGCGCGGACCATTCGGTTACCTTCAATGTATCTGTACTCTCTCGTGTCGCAGCAATTGGTAAAGCAAGACATCAGTGCCGGCGACCCCCTATCAAATATCTTTCCCGGCATCAGCCCATTCTTTTCCATCAGCGTTCCGCGGAGACCGACGGCTATCTTCGCCGGGCTGATTCTTCAGCCGCTGTCGCAGCAATACCGCATCGGCCTGAACATCGAGGAAGCGAAATTAGCCCGCGATGTGGCGAGTGAGAGACTGCGCCTGGCCGAACAGTCCACGTTTGATGGGGTCAAGCGAACATACTATGGAATTCTGCAAACCCAGAGCGCGCTTGAGAGCATTCAGGAAGCCATCTGGTCCTATCGCGAGCTGGACCGTGTGACGGGCGATTACGTGATGCGGCAGGTTTCTTTGAAATCCGACGGCCTTGAGGTCAAAACGCGCCTCGCCAGGGCCGAGTATGAGGCGCTCAACCTGACGAATGAACTCGCCACCCAAAAGGAGCAACTCAACAACCTGCTCGGGCGGGACGTGCGCGCCGATTTCGGGGTGGTCACAGTCCCTGAGGTGAATGATTTTGGCGTTGATCTCGAGATCGCGAGGAGTCGGGCGCTCGACCAGCGGCCCGAAATGAGAGAGGCGCGACTGAAGGTCAAGCAAGCCGAGGTAGACCGCCGCATCAAAAAGTCCGAGTACATACCCGATGTGACCGCCGGCTTCACCTATATGACATTGCGGAATTTCGACAACGTGGTCCCAAGAAACCTTGCAAGCGTCGGCGTTGCGGTGAAGTGGGAGGTCTTCGACTGGGGGAGAAAGCGAGGCCAACTCGCGGAAAAAGACAAGACCGTCGAGCAGGCAAACAACGGCTTGCACGAGGCCGAGAGCCTCGTCCTCATTGATGTGAGCGACAAGTTCCGCAAGCTCCAACAGACTCGCCATGCTCTCGTCGTCGCTCAACTGGCGCAGGAGACGGCGCGCGAGGGCCTGCGCGTCAACACGAACAAGTACAAGCTTACGGCAGCGCTCATGTCAGATGTCCTGCAATCGCAGGCAACCCTCGCCGAAGCCAATCACCAGTACCAGCAAGCGCTGCTCGGTTACTGGACAGCAAAAGCCGAATTTGAGAAAGCTCTGGGTGAAGAGAAGTGATACGGACAGGGGGAAGACGGGAATGGCCGAAGCCGATAAATCACCAGAGGGCGAATCCGCCGCCGCGAGCCCCAATCCGCAACCGGAAGAGATCAAGGATCCACCTTCCAGGCTGCGCCGGTTGGTTCCCGTCCTGCTCCTGTTGCTCGCGGCCCTGCTTATTCTTCTCATCACTTCAAACTGGAACTCATGGGTTGGCAGGCAAGGCGACCAGAAAACGGATGACGCATACCTGCGAGCCGACATCACTCCTCTGAGCACCAGGGTTTCGGGAACAGTGACGCACGTTGCCGTTGAAGATTACCAGAAGGTGAAGGCGGGAGATTTGCTGGTTCAGATCAAGGACGACGATTACCGCGCCCAGGTTGAGCAGTCTGAAGCAGCTGTGCAGGCGGCCGACGCCGCGCTGGAGAACAACGGCAAGCAAAAAGCGCTGCAGGAGGTCCGGATCGCCCAGGCGCAAGCCGGCGTCGAAGCCGCGAAGGCTGAGATCGCGCAGGCGGAAGCAAACATCGAGGCGATGAGGGCCGAGATCGCAAACACGAAAGCCAATGTGGAAGCTGCTAAAGCCGATGCCGTGCGCACGCAGTTGGAAAGAGAGCGGCAGGAGGCGCTGGTGGCGTCGGCATCCGCGACCCGGCAGAAACTCGAACAGGCCACGGCGGATGAAGAGCGATTCGGCGCTGTGCTCGAAAGCCGCAAGGCCGATCTGTCAAAGACACAGGCGCTGCTTGCCCTGAGGCAAGCGCAGGCGCAACAGGCGCGCGCCGGACTTGCCAGCCGCGAGTCGGAGTTGGAGGCGCAGCGAAGGCAGCGCGGAGTGCTCGACGCGCAGGAGGCGCAACTCAGGGCGGACTTGAGAGCAAAGCAAGAGGCGGTCAAAGTGACGCAGACGAATCTGGAATACACGCGAATCGTTGCGCCCACTGACGGCATCGTCGGCGAACGCAAAGTTCGCATCGGGCAACTCGTCAGCCCGGGCACACAGGTCATCTCGCTTGTCGAAAACGACGTGTGGGTGCAAGCGAACTACAAGGAGACGCAACTCCCCCATGTCCGCAAGGGTGATCCGGCGCAGCTCGAGATCGACACGTTTCCGGGCCTCGTGCTGAAAGGTCATGTGGAAGAGATTGCCCCGGCGAGCGGCTCGCAATTCGCCTTGCTCCCGCCCGACAACGCTTCGGGCAACTTCACGAAGATCGTGCAGCGTATCCCCGTAAAGATTGTGATTGATCACGACCCGCGAGTGGCAGAACGGCTGCGACCGGGAATGTCCGTCATAGTCGAGATCAAAGCGTCGGGCAAGACAAGCGGTGACGCTGTTTCGAGGAGAGAGCAATGAGCGTCCCGGCTCCGCACTCTTCTCAACTGAAACTCGTCGTTAAGCCCAACGTCTACCTTGGAACTCTGGCGGTGTTTCTCGGGGCAGGAATTGCGACGCTGTGCGGGCGGCTGCTGAGTGTGGGGCTGCCGGATCTGCGCGGCGCGCTCGGCCTCGGCATAGACGAAGCTGCCTGGCTCCCGACCGCCTACAGCATGACGCTGATGTTTATGGGGCCGTTCACGGTCTTCCTCGGCGCACTCCTGGGGGTCAGGCGTGTGCTGCTGTGGTCTGCGCCGGTTTTTATCGGTGCTTCGATACTGCTTCCATTCTCACCTAACCTCGCCGTAATGCTCGCGCTGCAGGTCATCGCCGGGCTTTCATCCGGCACATTTTACCCACTGACGATGAGCTACGCACTGCGTAGTCTGCCGATGCGCTACACGATCTACGGCATCGGCGTCTATTCGATAGACATCCTGGCCGCGACAACGATCTCTGTGCCGCTTGAAGCCTGGTTCATGAATTATCTGTCCTGGCGCTGGATCTTCTGGAGTAGCGCGGTGCTGACGACGCTCATGATGATGTGCGTCTACCGGGCGATTCCGGACCCGCCAAAGCGCACCGGTCCGAAGCGGGCGATCAGTTGGGCAGGTTTTTTGTATTTCAGTCTCGGCTTGAGCTTGATCTTCGGCGCGCTCGATCAAGGAGAGCGGCTGAACTGGCTGGAATCGGGAGTAATCGTGGCGATGCTCGTGACCGGTGCGTTCTTGATCATCGCCGCAATAATTCGCCGCTGGATGTCACCCAACCCGCTGGTGAATATTCGGTCTCTCGGGCACAGAAACACACTCATTCTGGGGGTAGCCCTATTCTCATTCCGTTTCGTGTTGCTCGCAATTGCCTTGCTGATTCCAGCATTTCTCGGAGCGATACAGGGATATCGCCCGCTCGAAACCGGTCGTGTGTTGCTCTGGGTCGCCGGGCCGCAGCTTATCGTAGGAACAGCCACAGCCTGGCTCATGCGACGTCTTGAGGGAAGGGTGATCCTCTCCGTCGGATTTGCAATCGTCGCCGTCGCCTGTCTGATGAATGCGCAGCTGACCAGCGCCTGGATAGGAGATAATTTCCGGAACTCGCAACTGGTCATCTCCGTTGGTTTGTCCCTGACATTCGTTGCCCTGGTCGGATCGCTCGTCCAGCAAGCGCTATCTTCGGGAGCGATCTTCAGACCGATAGATGTCCTCACTTATTCGTGTTTTATTCACACGATCCGGTTGTTCGGGGGCGAGGTGGGGACCACCTCCATGCAGAGATTCATCTCGTTACGCGAGCAATTTCACTCGAATTTAATCGGGCTGCACATCGAAGCCGGTAACTGGCTGACCGATGAGCGCCTGAGGCTGCTCACCGGCAGTATAAGTGCCAATTCCGCTGGAATGGATGAAGCGCAGAACCGCGCAGCTGCGCTGATGAGCGGACAGGTGAAGCAACAGGCTTACACGCTCGCCTACACGGACGGCTTTGTGATAATCGCCTGGGTTTGTGTGGGAATCATTGTGCTGATTGCGTTGATGAAGCCGATGCAGATTCTCTTCGATTCGGCGTCAATGGAGCCGCCAGGTTGATAACCGCTCTTCGGCAGCCGAAAGGCCGGGGCTTGGCGGAATGACCGAAATAACCAGCGAGGGGATCGGACTATGAGTAAACAAAGGGTGATCATAGTTGGCGGTGGGTTCGGAGGCGTGACGCTCGCCCAGCATCTTGAGCGGCGGCTTTCTTCCGAGATCGAAATCGTTCTCATCAGCAGCGAGAATCATTTCGTCTTCACCCCGATGCTTGCCGAAACGGTCGGCCGTTCGATCTCCCCACAGCATGTTGTTGTCGCGGGCCGCCAGATGGTGCGGCGAACCACCTGGTTGACGGCGCAGGTCACGGACATCGAATTGAAAAGCAATCTTGTTCGCTACGTCGGCGCAGGCGGCCAAAAAGCGTCGCTTACTTATGATCACCTGGTACTGGCCTGCGGCTCGGTGGTGAACATGAATCTGGTCCCGGGGCTCGCGGCCTACGCCTCCCCTCTCAAGACCCTGGGAGACGCGATCTATCTTGGCAACGATTTGATCTCGCGACTTGAAGAAGCGGCAGTTGAAACCGACCCTGCGCGACGAAGACGTCTAGTCACTGTCGTGGTGATAGGCGGCGGGTTCAGCGGCGTAGAGGTGGTGGGAGAGATCGCGGAAGTCCTGGAGGAAACGCGCCGCTTTTACCCCACGCTCAAAAGCGAGCAACCTCGCGTCATCCTGTTGCAACGCGGCGACAGCCTTATCCCTGAATTGCGCGCTCCGTCTCTCTCGAAGTTTGCCTGCGACAAGTTGCGCAAGGCCGGCGTTGACGTTCGACTAAATTCCAGCGCGCAGGAAATTACGGCGGCTGGCGCGCGGCTGAAGTCCGGCGAATTGATCGAGGCCGCGACTGTCGTATCAACAGTCGGGACATCGCCCAACCCTTTACTTCACAAGCTGGGCCTGACGCTCGAACGCGGCAGCCTCGTTACCAATCCCGACATGAGCGTCAAAGGTACAGACAACGTCTGGGCAGTCGGAGATTGTGCGATCATTCCGAACGCTTTCGATAAAAAGCCGAGCCCGCCCACCGGGCAGTTCGCCATGCGACAGGCGAAGCAACTCGCCGCAAACCTGTTGCTCGCATTCAAGGGTCAGCCGACAAAGCCATTCTCTTTCAAGGCGCTGGGCATGCTTGCTTCGCTCGGAAATCGCAACGCGGTCGCGGAGATTGTAGGAATACGCATCTCAGGATTTATAGCCTGGGTCTTGTGGCGGGGCATCTACTTGAGCAAACTCCCGAGCTTTGTGCGCAAGGTTGAAGTACTGGGCGATTGGACATGGAAGGCGCTGTTTCCTCCTAACATCGTTCAATTACAAATGTCGCGCACGGGCAGTGTGGGACTGGCCCGGTACGCCCCGGGCGAGACTATATTTCATAAAGGCGACCCGGCAGGCAACGTCTTCGTCATTCAATCGGGAACTGCCTCGGTGTACCTGGATGAATCTTCCAGCCCGGTAACAGTACTTAAGCCCGGCGATCACTTTGGCGCAGGTCCGCTTTCGCCCACTGGTACCCATCTGGTTTCTGTCAAGGCAGAGACCCCGCTCGATCTAGTTACTCTTCGCCGCGACGATTTCGAGCGCCTGGCGGAGTCCGATGCGGAGCTGCGTCAGGGCCTCCAACGGGCTTCGGCATCACTCAAAGGGTATGAGGGCTTAATGACAATGGTGAAAGACAATCCCATTCTCGCATCTGTCAAAGCAGCCGAGGTGATGACGAGTCCCGCT
>Ga0137407_10001437_pt1 | contig 15519 bp, 12 predicted proteins | sample CZOMad2_2_16fung_FD_108410 | JGI IMG/M metagenome (GOLD analysis project Ga0137407, IMG submission 108410) | Vadose zone soil fungal communities from Angelo Coast Range Reserve, California, USA - CZOMad2_2_16fungal (Illumina Assembly) | ecosystem: Environmental > Terrestrial > Soil > Vadose... | reverse complement strand
CAATGTCATTAAGTTAAGGATCGCAACTTGAACATTGAGTGTTGAATATTGATTATTGATTATTTGTACTGATTGCGAATAATCAATAATCAATATTCAACACTCAATGTTCAAGGGACAAAACCCTTAACTTAATGACATTACCCGTCGACTATCCCTTACAGTTTGAATATATTTTGATCATACTTTTTTTGAAAAAAAGTAGTGAATCATTCCTACATGTTTACACTTACCCGTTAGAAATCTTTTTGTTTTTGCAAAAAAATTGTTTGGGTAGTCATTAAAAAAAAATGTAAATTGTTAGACAACTTCGAAATTGTCAATTTCCCCCTACGTAACTGACTTCAAAACGGATTCAGATAAGGATTGTAACGCAAGTCGATAGACAAGACAAAAATACGTCTCTAAGCTTATTTACTAAATCTGGTTTTGAAGCGTGTACTGGTAAACGTTATCGATATCTCGCTCCTGATTTTTGTCCGGTCACCTTTCGATAGCGGATTTTATTTTTTATTAAAAATAAGACTGGTGTTATTGTGTAACAATTAGCTGAATTAAATGAATTTCCCATAGAAAAAACCATCCGCTCCCTTTTTAAATTTCGAAAATTTCGCTTTGGCGAAAAAAATGAACATGAGACTCGACCCCTATATAAAATTGCAGGAACGATTAATGCGCTTGTCTAAATATTTTGCAATAACTGTTCTGTCTATTGCAGCAATGGTCCTGGCAGGATGGATATGGGATATTGATTTTTTGAAGAGGCCTGTTCCAAACCTAGTTGCCATGAACCCGGTTTCTGCGGTTGCATTTTTATTCACAGGCTTTTCTTTTTTACTTCTATCCAATGTAAAAAAATCATGGAACAGACTCGTGGTTGGCTATCTCCTGGCCGGCGCAGTTACTTCAATTGGCGTACTCAGGATGCTGGGTGTAGGTATTGATCAGATTTTATTTCCCCAAAAGCTTATAAACGATATTAGCGGGAATGTGTCAAACCATATGGCCGTAATTACGGCTTTTTGTTTTTTTACCCTTGGAATATCATTGTTCGTTCTGAATGTAGAGACGCGAAAAAAAAGAATGCCGGTCCAATATATTGTACTGATTGTTGCGTTGATTGGACTATTATCCATTATTGGTTATATATATCGGGTAACAACATTTTATAATGCACTTGTTTATATTCCCATGGCCGTTCATACGGCATTTTGTTTTCTTTTTATTTCATTGGCAATTCTTTTCACAAACCCGGATAAAGGAGTCATGAAGGACTTCACGAGCACATTTACCGGTGGCGTCACTGCACGTTCGCTGATTCCTTATGCAATCCTGGTTCCAATTGCATTGGGTTTTCTCAGGCTTTATGGTCATTGGGCAGGAGTTTTTACAGTGGAGTTTGGCGCAGCAATTTTGGTATTGAGTATTATCATTGTTTTTATTACAATTGTATGGTACAATGCTGTTTTGCTGAACAAAAGAGATTTTTTCAGAAGAAAAACCGAGGATGAATTGCTGGCCAGTGAAGAAAGGTTTCGTTTGCTTGTGAACAACGTAAAAGACTATGCCATTTTTATGATTAATCCCAATGGCATCGTTGTTAGCTGGAATGAAGGAGCAAGGTATATTAAAGGGTACTCCGCCGATGAAATTGTTGGTAAACACATTTCAACTTTTTATACCGAAGAGGAGGTAGCAAAAGGAGAGCCTGCATATAACCTGGAAATGGCGAAAAAAAACGTCCACTTTGAAAAGGTGGGTTGGAGAAAACGTAAGGACGGATCTCTGTTCTGGGCCGATATTGTTTTTACTGCGATATATGACGACAAAAATAATTTACAGGGATTTGTAAAAATAACACGTGATATAACCGATAAGAAAAAAGCAGATGAAAAATTCAAAAGCTTACTCGAAGCGGCACCTGATGCGATGATCATTGCCAATGAAAAGGGTGAGATTGTATTGATCAACCAGCAGACCGAAGCTATTTTTGGTTATAAAAGAGATGAGATCGTTGGCAAGAAAGTTGAAACACTTATTCCCTCGGATTTTCATAATAAACACCAGGAACACCGAACCCATTATTTTAAAAATCCCAAAGTGAGGTCAATGGGAATCGGGCTCGAATTGTTTGCGGTCCGTAAAGATGGTACAAAGTTTCCTGTCGAGATTAGTTTATCGCCCATCGAAACCGAAGAAGGAACGCTGGTATCTGCATCGGTACGAGACATTACTGAAAGAAAAAAAGCGGAACAAAAATTCAGGAGCCTGCTCGAAGCCGCACCCGATGCAATGATCATTGCCAATGAAAAAGGCGAGATCGTTTTGATCAACCACCAGACCGAAGAAATTTTTGGTTATAAAAGAGATGAGATCATTGGCAAAAAGGTTGAAATATTGATCCCTTCCGATTTTCATAATAAACACCAGGAACACCGGAGTCATTATTTTAAAAATCCCAAAGTGAGGTTAATGGGAATCGGGCTCGAATTATTTGCCGTCCGTAAAGATGGCACAAAGTTTCCGGTCGAGATTAGTTTATCTCCTATTGAAACCGAAGAAGGGACATTGGTATCCGCATCCGTGCGCGACATCACAGAAAGAAAAAAAGCAGAACAGAAATTCAGGGGCTTGCTGGAAGCCGCACCCGATGCAATGATTATTGCCAATGAAAAAGGTGAGATTGTTTTAATCAATCATCAAACGGAAACGATTTTCGGATACAGGAAAGATGAGATCATCGGCCAAAAAGTTGAGATACTTATCCCCGCTGATTTTCATAATAAACACAGGGAACATCGCCATAATTATTTTGCAGACCCCAAAGTGAGGTCAATGGGAACAGGTCTTGAATTGTTTGCGGTGCGCAAGGACGGGACAAGATTTGCTGTCGAGATCAGCCTTTCTCCGCTCGTTACCGAAGAAGGAACCCTGGTATCGGCATCGGTACGGGATATTACAGAAAGAAAAAAAGTAGAGAAGCAAATTGCTTACCTGGCCAACCTCGTAGAGCAATCAAGCGACGCTATTGTATCACTTGATTGGGATAATTCTATCAAAAGCTGGAACAGGGGAGCGGAAACTCTCTATGGATATAGAAGGGGAGAAGTTATTGGTAAAAATTTCAGGAAAATTGCGCGAAGCCAGGTAACAGAACAGCAACTGGAAATTATACGCAAAGAATTAGATGAAAAGAAAAACTGGAAGGGCGAAGCGATCCATTTAAAAGCAAACGGAGACCCGATTTGCTGTCTCATTTCCGTAACAGTAATACAGGATCAAAATGAAACGAAAGGTGGCTTTGTTTTTACTGCCCGGGATATAACAGAAAGAAAAAAACTGGAGGAACAACTTCAAAAATTCAATGAAGAACTGGAAGAAAAGGTAAGATTGAAAACAGAAGAGCTTACAAACGTTTTTGAAAGAGTTTCAGATGGTTTTATGGCATTTGACAAGGATGGCCAGATAACTTACCTGAATAAGAAAATGGCTGAACTAAATAACAGGACAGTCGATGATATGCTGGGGAAAAATTTCTGGGCCGAATACCCACAGTCCCTGGCAACTGTATTTCATGAGAATTTCCAGAAATCCATTGAAGCCCAACAGAACATGCATTTTGAAATGTATTCGCCCAGTCTGGATAAATGGGTCGAAAACTTTATGTACCCATCCGCAGATGGATTGTCTCTTTTTTTCAGGGATATTTCGGATAAGATAAAATCGGAAGCGGCCTTAAAACACAGCGAAGATTTAAGGCGGCTGATTATGAATTCCTCGCTTGATGCCATTGTATGTATTGACAAAAAAGGTTCCATTACTCTGTGGAATCAACAGGCCGAAAAAATATTTGGCTGGAAAGAACAGGAAATTTTAGGAAAAAGACTGGACGAAACGATTATCCCGGTTCATTATCGTGAAGCCCATAAACGAGGGTTTCAACATTACCTGCAAACAGGAGAGGGGCCCGTATTGAATAAAGTAATAGAACTAGCTGCTTTGAACAAAACCGGAATGAAATTCCCGATTGAACTGGCAATTGTTCCTATCAAACAGGGCAAAGATGAAATTTTTTGTGCTTTTATCAGAGATATTACAGAACGAAAAAAATCAGAAGAACAACTTTCACAGGAACGAACCCTGCTAAGAACTTTAATAGATAATTTGCCAGACTATATTTATGTGAAGGATCTTGAGCTCCGGCATCTTATCAACAATGCCGCCAATATTAAATTGATAGGCGCTTCCTCGGAAGAAGAAACACTGGGGAAAACAGTATATGATTATTTTAAGCCCGAATTAGCGAATCTATACATGAAAGATGACAGGGAAATTTTGCGAAACAATATGCCTATAATAAATCGCGAAGAACCCATTTTTACCAATAGTGGTTCCCAGCGATGGTTACTTACAACAAAGCTCCCTCTGAAAGACAGAAATAATAATATTGTTGGACTGGTAGGGATCAGCAGAGATATTACCGAACGAAAAATTGCAGAAGAACAGATCATAAAAGAGAAAGAGCTTTCAGATTCTGCCATTAACAGCCTGCCTGGAATTTTTTATTTATTTGATAGCAATGGAAAATTTCTTCGCTGGAATAAAAATTTCGAAACGGTCTCCGGTTATACTGCTGAAGAAATAAACACCATGACTCCCATCGACTTTTTCGATGGAGTAGAGAAAGCATATATCATGAACAGGATTGAAAAAGCATTTGCTGAAGGATCCAGCGATGCTGAAGCGAATTTCGTTACAAAGAAAAACGAAAAGATACCCTATTATTTTACCGGGCAGGCTATCTTATACGAAGATAACGCATGTCTTATCGGGACCGGCATTGATATTTCCCTAAGAAAAAAAGTAGAAAGGGACCTGCGGTCATCAGAAAGAACATACAAGCTGCTGTTTGAAAGAAATCCCATGCCGATGTGGATTCTTGCAGGGGACCATAGTTTTATTGATGTGAATGAGTCGGCGTTAAAACATTACGGATATTCGAGAGAAGAATTCCTGGCATTGGATGGAAAACAAATCAGGCCTGAGGAAGATCAAAAAAGATATTTGGAAGAATCGAAAAAACATATTCCCGGGATAAGTAATCGGGGTATATGGCGCCACAAAAAGAAAGATGGTTCCATTATGAATGTGGAAATTTATGCCAACGATTATATATATGAAGACAAAAACGTAAGACTCGTTCTTTCCAATGATATTACTGAAAAAATAAAAGCAGAAGAAAGCCTGAAGCATTCTTTTAAAGAGATCCGTCAATTGGCTTCTCATTTGCAGGATGTCCGCGAAGAAGAAAGGGCTGGTATGGCCCGTGAAATACATGATGAGCTTGGGCAACAGCTTACGGGATTGAAAATGGATATATCCTGGATTTCAAAAAAGATAAATCCTCATGAAGATGCGCAGGTAAAGCAAAAACTAAAGGGAACACTCGAACTGCTGGATGAAACAATAAAAACAGTCAGGAAAATTGCTACAGATCTCCGGCCGAGCATACTGGATGATCTTGGATTGATAGCAGCCATTGAATGGCATAGCCAGGAATTTGAAAAAAGGACGGGCGTTGCCATAAAATTTGAATCGGATATGACCGATTTTAATTTTTCACCGGCAATATCCATTGGGTTATTCAGAATTTGTCAGGAATCTCTCACCAATGTTGCCCGTCATGCGGCTGCAAAAAATATTTTGATAACACTTAAACAAAAAGACAATCAAATCCAACTGGCTATTAAGGATGATGGAAAAGGTTTCGATGTAAACAAAATCGGGCATAAAAAAACACTTGGCCTGCTTGGTATGAAAGAGAGAACCTTAATGATGGGGGGCAAATATGAATTTGAAAGTGTTCAAGGGGTTGGGACCACATTATTTGTCAGGATTCCATTTCAATTTTTGAAGGTTAATACTTAATTTCTTCATATGAAAAGAATATTAGTTGCGGATGATCATATTGTAGTACGTAAAGGATTGAAACAAATTTTGCTTGATGCATTCCCATCTGCACAAATTGATGAAGTAGGTGATGCAGAGGACCTGTTGAAAAAAATAACGTTGGAAGAATGGGATGTTGTGATCACAGATATTTCCATGCCGGGAAGAAGCGGTCTCGATGTGTTGCAACAGATCAGATTGGATCATCCGAAATTGCCTATCCTGATTCTTAGCGTACATCCCGAAGAACAGTATGCGATCCGCGTTTTGAAAGCCGGCGCATCGGGTTATCTGAATAAGGATTCTGCCCCGGAGGACCTCGTAAAAGCAGTAAACCGCGTATTGATGGGGAAAAAATATATTACTCCCTCCATTGCCGAAAAATTAGCAACGACGCTTGAGCAGGACTCAGAAAAATCACCACATGAATATCTTTCCGACCGTGAGTTTGAGGTACTGAAAATGCTGGCTGCGGGTAAATCGGTATCGGATATTGCTTCGCAAATTTCCCTTAGTGCGAGCACTGTCAGTACCTATCGCGCGCGTATCATGATCAAGATGAACCTGAAAACAAATGCTGATTTAACGCTGTATTGCATCGAACAAAAATTGATATAAATCCTCACCATACATCATTCCGATAATAAAGTTTGTAGTTTTTTTACTACATGACTGTAGAATCATTTACTACATGACTGTAGAACCATTTACTACATAAAACTTGTCCGATACGCTATTTCTGCTAAAAAAGGGTTACGGTATTTTTAATTATATAATAACCATGGAGGCAGAAAAAAAAATGGTATTGATCGTTGATGATTCACCAATTATAATAGAAAGACTCAAGTCGATGTTAACAGGAGTGGAAAATGTGGGGACAGTCATCTATGCCAGTACATATTCAAGAGCAATTTTGTTACTGGCTGAAAACAATCCTGACATAGCTGTATTGGATATTAATCTCCCCGATAAAAACGGTATTGAAATACTCCGGTATATCAAAAAAAATCATGTTGCCATAACGGTTATCATGCTTACCAACCAGGCTGCTGATTATTACCGGAATTTATGTAAGCTATTAGGAGCCGAATATTTTCTTGATAAATCAACTGAATTTGAAAAAGTTCCGGCAATTATTTCTTCTCTTGCATAACAAATCTTCCTGCTGTTTTGCGGATTTTACTGTACATCTGCGCATTTACGCTTTTATTCACGGTAGTAAAAACACTACAGGCACTAAGTTGTAATTAGTACATCAATTAAACAGTTCCGGCTATTTTTTTATGATCCATTACATGGTTTCTTTGCATATTGAATATACTAACCATGGAAAAAGATAAAAAAATAATACTCGTAGTCGACGATTCCATCCTGATCCTGGAAAGAATGATTCCGATGCTGGAGGAAATCGCAAATATACAATTCGTTGTGCATGCCGGCAGCTATGATGAAGCGATTGAGTTGCTGAAAGGAGTAACACCTGACATGGCATTACTCGATGTTCATTTACCTGATAAAAGCGGGATCGAATTATTGCGAACGATCAAAGAAAAATACCAGCAAATGGTTGTTTATATGATCACCAATAATGCAAATGATTATTACCGTGACATCTGTAAAAAATTGGGAGCAGATCAATTTTTTGATAAGTCAAAAGACTTTTCCAGGATCCCGGAGGTTATTTCCGCGGAAATTGCCTAATATCAAATCCAATACCTGAAAACCTTCTTCATGAAAAACAACGGGATCTATATCAACGATTGGGTAAGCGCCCTCAGCCACCAACAACTTTTTTACCTAGCTGTAATGAATAAGAATGGATCACTCACTTTCATGAATACTCATTTTTTTAAGAATCTCCATCTTACACCAGTCACACTCACTGATAAGAAATTTTTTGATTTTATTCATCCGCATGATCTCGGCCGTTTTAAATTAGCTGTTGAAGAATCTTCCCGGCAGGAGTCTGCTGTGATTACGGAAGTAAGGATAAAGAATGGGCATTACCGTTGGGTGAAATGGGAAATCACATGCATGAAAAAACCGGGAATTGAAGATCCAAAATATTTATGCCTTGGGTATGATATCGCACGTGAGGACCAGATAAAAAAATATATCAGTATCAGCGAGCAAAATTACCAGGCCATTGTTGAAGGTTTAAATGTAGGCGTTATTTTCCAGGACAAAGAAGGAAATGTAATTTCTGCTAACCAGAAAAGCGCTGAAATATTTGACACAAGCCTGGAGAAGTTATATAGAGAGAAAAATATCTATTCTCATTGGAAAATCAGAAATGAAGATGGAACCCCTCTGCCTTTTGCAGATGCACCATTTATGAAAGCGCTAAAAACCGGCGAAACACAAACCAATGTGGTATTGAATCTGCAGACCAGGAAAGGAGTTTTCAAGTCTGTGCTCTGCAATTCCCAACCATTATTTGATAATAACGAATCTTCTCCATTCTCAGTAGTGTCAATCATACTGGATCTTACCAAGGAGAAAAAATTGGAGACAGAAGTCAGGATGAGGGAAGTTTTGTTTACTTCTTTCATGAATCATACACCTTACTTTACCTGGATCGTCGATAAGGATGATAATCTTGTTTTTGCCAACCATTCACTATTAAACTATTTCAGGAGCGATGAAACAGCTTTTGGAAAGAATATATTTACGCTGATTCCTTTCTCCATAGCAGGGGTTTTTCATGATAAACATGCGGACGTATTAAGAAAAAAAACTCCTGATCATAGTATTATCAAATCATTGATGGCAGACGGAAAGGAACATGTTTACCAGATAACCGTATTCCCCATTCATGGTGTATCTTCTTCCATGATGATAGGTGGAGAAGCACTGGATATTACGGAAACTTATACCGCGAGACAGGAAATCAAAAAATCAAATGAACACCTGCTCTATCTGAGCAAAGCCACATCAGAAGCGATTTGGGACTGGAATATGAAATCGGGGCATATATTTTTCAACGAAGCCCTGCATAAATTAATTAATGCTGATTTAGATGAAGTGTTTAACCTGAATTGGTTTTATCAATGCATTCACGCAGATGACAGCGCAGTGATTGAACGCAAAATCAAAGCTGTGCTCGATAACAAAGAACAATCCTGGGAAGCCGAATGCAGATTTAAAAATACTGATGGTAGTTATAAAATGATATACAACCGGGGATTCATAATTTATGAAAATAATAAACCGATAAGAATGATCGGATCTATGCAGGACATTTCAGAAATCAGGAAATTAGAAAATCAACTCGGTGAACAAAAGCTTAAACAACAAAAAGGAATTGCTGAAGCAATCATTCATTCACAGGAAAAAGAGCGTATTCGGATTGGTCACGAATTACATGATAATGTGAACCAGATTCTCAGCACTGCCCAATTATATATAAGCCTCCTGAATCCCGATAACGATTCATTCGACGAAATAAAAGAAAAAGCGATTGAAACCGTATTACTGGGCATTGAAGAAATCCGAAATCTCTCGAAAGATATGGTAATGCCTGATTTAAAAGAGGGTGGGTTGCTGGCCAGTATCAAAGGCATTGTAAAAGACCTTCGTTTTATCAATCCCTTTAATATTACTTTCAACCATAATGAGGAATGTGATATTGAAATATTAAGCAAGAATAAAAAGATCACCCTGTTCAGAATTGTCCAGGAACAGGTCAAAAATATTATCAATTACAGCAAGGCAAAAAATGTAGAGATTTCATTGCAGTGCAGTGACGACGAGGTACGACTGTTTATACAGGACGATGGAATCGGCTTCGATTCAGAAAACACCCGCAAAGGACTTGGGTTATCGAATATCTACGAACGTGCCTGTCTCGACAATGGAAAAGTAATTCTGCAAACTTCTCCCGGCAATGGTTGCTCCCTGACTGTCACTATCCCGGTTGATGCGAAGACCAATTTTTCATTTACATAATTGAAAAAATTGACCAGAAACGAGGCAAAAAGGTCATTTTGAGAATCTTGCTTTCATATACATGTAACCCCTTAGGCACCGTCGAATTCCAACTACAAAAACGCCGCAACGATATGTACATCTTATTCACATATTGAGCTATTTTTTTCGGTTGAGGCATACTGTTTCTTTGTACCAGACAATTAAGAAGATTAGTTTTAGTAGCAAAGTTGAAATGATAATCCGTATCCCTTAGAAAACCAGTACCCTGAGCATTATCCTGAACCCAATGAAAAGCACCGTTTTGAAATCCAATTCCATCCCTAATCCGACCCTGGGGAGCATCTGTAAAGAATTTTATGCAATGCTCCTCAGAAGGTTTGATCAAAAAAAAATTGTTTACCAGGCTCTGAACCCTAAATCAAAAATCAATAGCCAGATCAGAAAGCCCTCGGTTATGAATCTTAGCTTCGAAACCCTAATCCATATCCTGATTAAATCCTGAGAATCCATATCAATGAAAAACTAATGGCCATTGAAATCCTTGTACCTTTTAAAAGCGAAACGAAGTCCTACACCAAATTCAGTAAATCCAAATCCATATCCAAAATTAAAAACCCAATGGCCATTTTTTTTACACTTATTATTCTTTTCTCTTTCTCAAAGCTTCGACATATAATCCTGGAATCTCATCCGGCTGTATTCTCTGGCATTCGGTGATCATTATTACTCATAAAATCTCCTGACCAAATCTCATTTAAATTATGATATCAATCCAATGAGTAGAAACTAATTTACTATTGGAGCTGAGCATCTTCATAAGTAAAAAAAGTCTTCCGCCAATTCAGTAAACCGGAATCCGATATCTGATTTGAAAACCGACAGCATTTTTTTCAACTCCATCTTCTAATTGTATCCCACTCCTTACACGACTTGATTTGTTTTTGTTTCAAAAACATAAACCGGAGTTTCTGGTCTTTGAAAATATAATTAAACAAGAAAATAGTTTGTGTACAATTAACACTTATTAGTGATCGAATTTCAACTACAGAAACATTGTAATGATATATACATCTTATTCACATCTTAAGCTATTTTTTTGGGTTGCAAGATGCTGTTTCTTTGTGTCAGACAATTGAAAGAAATTAGTTTTGATAGTTAAGTTGAAATGATAATCCGTATCCTGAAAAAACCCGTACCCTAAGCAACATCCTGACCCTATGAAAAACACTATTTTGAAATCCAAATCCCCTAATCCGACCCTGGGGAGCATTTTTAAAGAATTTTATGAAAGGATCCTCAGAAGGTTCGAACAAAAAAAAGTTGTTTATCTATCCCTGAACCCTGCATCAAAAACGAATAGACCGATCAAAAAAATCTCGGTTGTGAACCTTACCCTTGAAACAATCAACCATATCCTGATTAAATCCTAAGAATCCGTATCACTGAAAAACAATGGCCATTGGATCCGCGTACCCTTTAAAACTAAAATGAAACCGTCCAGAAAATCATTTTGTCCAAATCCGTATCCAATTTGAAAACCCAATGGCTATTTTTTTTACACTTATTTTTCTTTCCCCTTTCTCAAAACTCCGACAGCGGAATGAATCTTCCACTTATTCAGCAAATAGGAGCCGATATCTGATTTAAAACCGATAGCATTTTTTTCAACCTTCTCTCTAATTACACAACTCTCTTTAGCGCGACCTGATTTGTTTTTGCTTCGGTGACATAAACCTGAGTTTCAGTTCTATAAAAAATATATTTAAACAAGAAAATATGGTTTGTGTACAATTAACACTTACCAATGATCGAATTTCAACTACAGGAACATTGCAATGATATGTACATCTTATTCACATCTTTAGCTATTTTTTTGGGTTGCACGATCCTGTTTCTTTACATCAGACAATTGAAAAAAATTAGTTTTAGTAGTTAAGTTGAAATGATAATCCGTATCCTGAATAAATGCCGTAACCAGGCATCCTGCTCCTATGAAAAACACCATTTTTAAATCCAATTCCGCCCCTAATCCGACCCTGGGGAGCATCTGTAAAGAATTTTATGAAATGCTCCTCAGAAGGTTCGATCAAAAAAAAGTTGTTTACTTGTCACTGAACCCCGAATCAAAAACCAATAAACCGATCAGAAAAGCATCTGTTGTGAACCTTACCTTTGAAACCATCAACCATATCCTGGTTAAACCTTAAGAATCCGTATCACTAAAAAAATGAATGGCCATTGGATCCGCTTATCTTTTAAAAATAAAATGAAACCGTCCAGTTAAATCATTTTTGTCCCAATCCATATCCCATTGAAAAAACCAATGGCCATTTTTTTACCCTGTTTTTAGAACCGAATGAAAATATTTGCCTGTGAACTAACCTTTACCCAATATGGGATGTACCCCGGAAAAACCTTAGTTATGGTTCTTGTAAAACCCCCAAGCCGTCTTGGGGATTTTTTTTTAGGCCATTTCATTCATTCAAAAAGGATTTCGTTCGCTGACAAATGCATATAGGATCAGGTAGAATATGCGCATAAGAAACCAGTTATCATCTAAATGTCCCAGAGGGACATCTCGTGGGTAGAAAATATTTGATGTGAGATCCGACGTTCCGTAGGAACGTCGGATCATTTGTAACATTGTTCTACCGACCAGCCGTCCGCCCGCTGGCGGACGGGATTTGTGAACGTTCTACCTAATCCTATATTGATTATTGAGTGTTGCTTCCTGACTACTCGTTGAGCGACCCGAAATCTATATATTAATCACGATCACATTACCGGAAACAAAGAATGCAGAAAATAATCCCTGCGCCATTTTATAATGCGTCTAAATAAAAAGGCCCTGTTACCAGGGCCATGAAGTAGGGGCGTCAAAATAATATATAAAAACACGACGGGTTAGTAAGAATCTTAAATCAGGCTGCTCTTTTTGGAACCAGGGAAAGGCCTACTGTGATTCCACTGTTTGATTCGTTTTGAAGACAAATGCTTCCTTCCAGTTTTCTTGCAGCATCAGCGATATGACCAAGACTGTGCATTAAACTGCTGTAAATAAATACTCCATTATTTTTTACCTGTATCTGGATACAGCCTTCTCTGGAAATGGCTTCAACACGAATGCAGCAATTAGAAGTGCTGTATACAGCATTGCTGATGAGACTTCCGAGAATAAAAGCGAGAATATCTTCATCAGCAGAAACAAAAAGAGTTTTGGCAATATCATTGATGATGATACTTCTTTTACTGATTGCCTGTGGCAAAAGGCCAGCCTGCAAACGATTGACTAACTGGTGCAAGGATACTGGTGCGCTGCAATTTGATTTTGCAGAGAAACTGGGGGTAGAGGTCTGATTTTTCATACAAAACATTTTTACTGTTAAAGAGATTGGTTAGGTTCAGTCATAGGGTACTGAAAAGGTTAAGTACAATTACTTCTGTTGGACGGACTTCTGTTCTGCGTTCGGTTTTCATAGGGTGGTCTCAGAAGGTTTCTTTGGAAAATTGGATTTTGTTTCTTTCGCTTGTACAACACAAAATTGCAATGGTAGAGAAACAAAAAAAATAGATGAAGATGGAAATAGATTGTAGTATAAAAAATAATTCATGTAGAATTTACACTACCTGCGGAGCCGGACAGGGATCCCCGATAAAACAGGCATCGCGTCCTGGTTATTGCAGTTCCTAAAAAAATTTTGAAAAAAAATTAAAAAAAAATTGTGTAAGTAAATACTTACGCATATATTTGTAAGCAAATACTTACATAATTAAAAAAATATGCAAACACGAAGAGACGTATTCCAGGCAATTGCCGATCCAACCAGGCGTGAGATCATCAACCTGGTTGCTTACCAGTCCTTAAACTTAAATGCGATCGCAGAGAATTTTAAAGTGAGCAGGCCCGCCATCTCACAACATATTAAAATATTGACTGAATGCGGACTCATCATTATGAAAAAGCAGGGAAGGGAAAGATATTGCGAAGCAAAGCTCCAGAAACTCAGCCAGGTATCGGATTGGGTGGAGCAATATCGGAAGTTCTGGGGTGAAAGATTTGATGAACTAGACAATATACTGGAGAAAATGAAGTCGAAAAAAAAGTTTAAAAAAAAATAAACTGATAATGAATTACTAATTCCTTCAAAATAAGATTAACCATTAAAAATTAAAACTATGGCAACGAAAAATCAAACAAAAATTATTGCCGAACCTGGCAAACAGGAACTTTTTATTATCCGGGAATTTGATGCGCCAAGATCGCTGGTTTTTAAAGCATTTACCGATCCGAAAATTTTGGTCAAGTGGCTTGGACCTTGCGATCTAACCATGAGAGTTGATAAATATGAAGTAGGCAGCGGCGGATCCTGGCGATTCATTCATTCCGACAAGAATGGGAACGAATTTGGATTTCATGGAGTATGTCACGAAGTATTGGCTCCCGAAAGAATTATCAGAACATTTGAGTTTGAAGGACTCCCCGAAACAGGGCATGTTGTCCTGGAAACAGCGAAGTTTGAAGCATTGCCGGACGAAAGAACCAAGATAACAATTCAGTCTGTCTTCCAGTCCGTAATGGACCGTGATGGTATGGTTCAGTCTGGTATGGAAAGAGGGGTTAGCGACTCGCATCAAAGTTTGGACGAACTCCTTGCAAAGGGATTATCATAATGACTATTTGACTAATAACCCGGGTATAAAAAAATAAAAATTAAACTTATGCGAAAATCATCCCCAAATCACATGGTTTGGTGGCGGAAGGATGGGAGATCTTGGAGGTTTGCCAAATTCTCAACTTACAATATTTCCTGCAACCTCACATATAGGAGCGATGATGCACCCGGATTGGATGCTTGCAATCATGCCCGCATTTTTGGATGCACCTGTACATTAGAGAATCGTCAGGTCGACCACCTCGGATTAATCAACTTTTCCAAAGTTTTAAACTTTGGAAAAGTTGATTAATCCGAGGTGGTCGACCTGACTTCAGGAATGACCCTGATAAAAGGTTTAATTCCGAGTAGAATTTTTGATTTTCGTGGAATGAGCGGGTCCAGTTTTTCAGGTGTTGTGAAAAGAACCAGTAAAACCAAAAGCGGGAAAAGCGCGAACACAAATGTACCGGCTAATATCTCGAGCGGAATTACAAACCCTGTTACCTGGTTTGAAGTAATTGGCCATAAAACATCATACATAATAAATGGCCCGATAAAAATGGTAAACAATAACAGGAAGAACTGATTCCTGTTTAACAGTACATGAGGACCTTTGCAATTTAACAGGAATATGGTTTCTTCTTCAATTTCTCGCAGTTCTTCTTTATAAAATGTTTTGATAGTAGTATTATAGAATTTTTCGAAATCACCATCTTCTTCCAGGTTCTGCTCAATGATAATACAAATATGATCCAGGAGATTTTGCTGCAGGCTTTCTATTTTAATACCATGCCTGCTGATATCATCCAGGATAAAATCTATCTGTTGATCATTGATGCAATACATCTAAGCCTTTTTTGGTTTTATATCTAACAAGGAGATCATTGTTTCCATAAAATTTGTTAGCTCGCTCAATTTTTCCTTTGATCTTAGTTTCCCGGTCCGGCTCAGGGTATAATATTTCCGCACACGTTTTCCGATATAT
>Ga0137407_10001434_pt1 | contig 15533 bp, 16 predicted proteins | sample CZOMad2_2_16fung_FD_108410 | JGI IMG/M metagenome (GOLD analysis project Ga0137407, IMG submission 108410) | Vadose zone soil fungal communities from Angelo Coast Range Reserve, California, USA - CZOMad2_2_16fungal (Illumina Assembly) | ecosystem: Environmental > Terrestrial > Soil > Vadose... | reverse complement strand
CAAAGCGCGCCAAAAGACGGCGCTGGGCTCCACTCCGTCCGAGGCCAAGGAGGCCCATTCATGAGGTTCAGGGGTGGGGAATTTTCGACCGGTACAACGGGGAATTTTCAACCGGAATTGACACAATTGCTAACTCTTGTCTATAACCTAACGAGTATACTAAAAAGCACATGGCTTGCGGCAATGATTTAGGTGAGCGGCCGTTACGAAGCCGGATAGTGCAAATGACATCCGTAACCAGCCCAGTCGATCCTGTGATGGCAGTTCGCGTAATGCTCGGGACGCTGTTTGCGTTTTCAGCCTCCCAAAAAGCTATTTCATTTAAGTCCTTCGTCCAAACAGTAGCCGCTTATGAGTTGCTACCGCATGGATCTGCGCGGCTTTTCGCACTCGGCATAACCGTGCTTGAAGTTGCCGTTTGCATAAGTTTTTTGGGGGGATTTTTATCTCAAATTGGCGCATCATGCGCGGTCTTGCTCTTATTCCTTTTTGCTCTTGCGATGGCTATTAATTTGAGAAGGGGACGTAGCTGGCTATCGTGCGGCTGTTTTGGACCGGGGCGGAATAGTATTAAGTGGCAATTGGTAATTCGAAACCTTCTGCTAGGGGCATTAGCGAGCATTGTCGGTATTGGTTCAGGAAGTTGGGTTTCGCAATCGCTCCGGGTTGACCTCTCGACATTTTGTGGCTTCGCCCTATTCATATGCCTTGCGCTCGTGACGCTTTTGATTGATCTCGTGCCAAGTCCAGGCCTAAAAGTGCGTGGAGGCGCCGATTCGCTATGACGAGTGGATTTGCTTTTCAGATAACCTACGTATTGCTGTGGGTCCTAGTTCTGCTGGTTTCTATTGTTGTTCTTTTCATTGGCCGGCAACTAGGGAATGTTTATCAACGACTTGGTCCGACGGGAGCTATGATGGCCAACCCAGGTCCTGAGTTGCATAGCTTTATTGAGCCATTGAAACTGAAGGGTATCGACGGGAATGAGATCATACTCGGTGGCAAGCACACTAAGAATGTGTTGCTCGTCTTCATGTCGCCAGGTTGCTCCAGCTGTGCAGACGTGGCCTCGGGTCTCAAGACCATTTCCCGACACGAGCGCGGTTCGCTCAACGTCGTTCTACTCTCCATGGGCTCAGATTTGAAAATGCATGAGGAGTTCAGATCACGTCACGGTCTCCGAGACCTACCGTACGTCATATCCGATGACGTTCGAACAAAGATGAACATAACGGGAGTGCCGTATGCTCTTCTTCTGGACCAGTCTGGCATTTTGCGTTCTAAGGGATTGGTGAATTCGTTGGTTCATTTGGAGAGCCTGTTGAATCGGCTCGATCAGGATGACTCTGTGCTGACTGTCCAAGAATCATCGACTCGTGAGATTGGAGCAAGCACTCAGTAACTGATTCTTGTCGCACGCTGTCGGTGGGTGAAAAATGAATCCAAAGAACGAAGGCACAAAAAACCAACAGCTTGGACAGGAAGAGCGGTTGTTTGTGGCATGGTCGCAGCGATTTTCGAGGAAGGGCTTTGTGGTGCGGTTGGGAAAATTGCTATTGAGAGTCGTGGGTGTTTCGTTTGTTCCATTCTTGCCTATCGACAGGATCGTGCCACCTGCTGACGCTTGCGGCGTGAGCTGTAATACCTATTGGATGTGCGGCATTTGGGGCACACTTTGTTGCACAAGCTGCTCGGACGGGACTGGCGGCCAAGGAGTGTGCCCGAATTGCTCACACTTGAGTACCCTGGGTTTTTGGCAAATGTGCTGCCCCGGGGCACCACCAGGCACGAACTGTGTAAATGTGACGTATCGCGATTGTTGTACTACGAGTACGTGTACTTGTACGAACTGTCTGACTTGTCATAACCGTCCGACGCGGCCGCCAGCTTGGTGCGACACTGGGGAAACCTACGTCTGCACAATCGTCACGATCGGGAGTTCCTGCTCATGCCTATGACTTCTGAAATATCTGTGCGTGTTGCTTTAAGTATACGCGCGCGAGTCGTCGCAATAATTGCTTTCGGAGTATTCGGCGTCGCTTTCTGTCTGTCAGCTCCCGCTCTCGCCAGTTACGAACACGGCGCATTGGTTGTGCTCATGCTTGCTGTGTTTTCGGGCACTGCAACAGTTATCTCGCCTTGAGGAATATCGATGGTAGGAACCATCTGTCCCATGGTTCATGGGGCGCGCCAAGCACACCAAAAGATAGCGATCATTGTTACTCACGCCCTGGGATCGACTGTCGGAGCAGCGATCGTCGGGATGATTGCAGGAATGATCGGTAACATGCTGCAATTTCCCAGATTTGGCGCATCGGGACTCACGTTGGTAGCTGTTTTCAGCACCATTTATGCCCTCGGAGACGGCACATTTGCAGACTTGCCGCACCCGCAGTCGAGTCTCAGAGTTCCGCCGGATTGGCGAAGATTTGGACCTGTTCTGGCGGCATTATTCTACGGCCTGGCGTTGGGCGTTGCAGTGGGAACGCCAATACAGGTGAGCAGCTTTTATATTGTACTGGTTTGGAGCGCCGCGTTGGGTAAGCCGTTTATTGCTGCGGCCGTTTTTCTAGGCTTTGGGATAGGCCGAGTGATTCCGATTTTGGCCCTCTCAAGGTTCGACGTGAGCACGACGCAAGTCAAGGTTAACGCGATGTCCTGGAATCTGGATGTCATAAAGCTCGCAAACCAGTGCGCCCTTGCGTTTGCCGCGGTCGTTTTGTTTTTCAACGTCTGGTCAAGATGGTCCGTGTGAGAGGTTCTCAATGCACCCCAAGAAGCTTGCTGCGCGATTCACTACCTATTGTGGGCTCTTTGTGCTGTTCGCTAGTGAACTGGCCGGCCAGAGTCCTTGGCCGCAACCTCAATCTGGATGGCTGTATGTTTTGGATGCACGAGGCTCAAGTAGGGACGATGCCCATATCATTTTGGTGGACCCGGCGGCGGGCATATCGAAGGGTAGTATAACGGTCGGCTATGCCCCTCAGTTTGTAGTCAGCCCGGATGGCCTCAAAATGGTCGTCGTTTCAGGCGCTGCCAACAAAGGCGAAGTAACAATTTACGATTCACGCTCAGGGCGGGCTATCACCAAAGACGATGTTCCGTTCCGAATTATTTATACATCCTGGGCGACGGATACAACACTGGCTCTTTCGCGTGACGGGCAATGGCTATTTGTCGAAACAATGCAAACGGTTGCCGAGGGCACGGACGTATACGGGATTCAGCGTTTCCAAATAGGGAATGACTTCATCCATGCAGCCGGTCACGGTTCTCTTCCTGGGTGTGGTGTGGCTGAACTGATTCCGTTAGATGGCCCAGACTGGGATGTGATGGTCCATTGCGGATCAAGCAATATGTTGAGACTGCTTCGGTTCGACAGTACCGGGAATGTCTCCAACATCAAGGATCTTGCTCTCCCTGTAAGACCGTACGACGCCGCTTCCGGTCAAATGGCACAAGAACCCTTAGCCACACGAGCCATCTCTTACTACGGCGGCAGTGATAGCATTCTGGCTTTATCTGGTTCGAACGAGGTCTGCCGATTGGACGTGCTAACGGGCGCCGGTCCGTGTTCGACCCTACTCAACAGAATGCTAGGTCGATGGATACCCCCTGGTCCGTGGCCTCGGTCGCCTGAGGGTCACGTCTGGTACTTCGGCAGCGGTCCGGTCACCGCGCGCTCACAAGGAATGGCAACGGCGATTGAGATTGTGGACGCATCAACCCTGGCTCTTCAAGGTTCAATTAATGCAAGCAAGCCGTTTTGGAGTTTGGCGGTCGCAAAAAACGGCTCTTTCTTATATGCCGCGAACCCAGCGGACCAAACTATTATGCGCTTTGATGCGGTCTCTCGAAGGCAAGTAAACGAAATTGCTTTGCCTGGTTCGAAGCCAGCAGTAATCATCCCGGTGCCTTGACACTCCATGCTGCCAATATTGGCAACTCGTCGTCAGATAATCACACTAGGCGCGGCGGCCGCCGTACACTTTGTCAACCTGCTTGCCCGCGCATGCCTAGAGCCTCTGGGACAACAACTGGATTGGGAGGGATTTGTCGAGCAATTGTCTCGCTTGGCCGAGGATTACGGGCGAGGACTCCTCAGCGAACAGACCTATATCGATCGGGTTTGCCGATTGCTTCCTACATTAAACTACCGAACTGATTCCGTAAACGATCAGCTCCGAATCCATCTCAGAGACATAATCCCGAGCGGACTTGTTGGCCTCCCGCTGAAAGAGGAGAGGTCATTCGAAGTGGCTCTGTTTTCTTTCGAAAAGGGCCAGTATTTTACTTATCACGACCATCCCTCAATGGCCGGTGCGTGCATGTGTCTGACTGGCGAAATTGAAATACACAATCTCGATTTCATCGGTCACAGTGACCCCGCAACGTTTTTATTACGCGACAGAGGCACCAAAATATGTCGCGCTGGTGACGTGAGTTGGTTGACGTCACGGGTCCGTAACGTGCATAGAGTAATGGCCAAAAACAAAGCACAGCTCTTAGATGTGTTCACTCCGCCATACGACGCGACTCGTGTATCCGACACTCGCTGGTATGAACTCGAACCGAAACGGGGGAAAGACGGAGAACTAAGAGCGCATCTACTATGATCGTTAATAGCGGTAACCTTTGAACAAACGCGCACTAGCTCATTCCGCAAGCCGAGACGAACATGAAGCGTATCGCTTTTCGAATCTTGGTCTATTGTTTATTACTATCTGGGTATCCTCAGTCCGTTCGATGCAGACAGACAGCCCAACCGACGATCGTAGTTCAATGGAACCGGACGGTTCTCGAAGCGGTACGGCGGGCTCATCTTGGGCCTCCTATGGTGGCGCGAGCCCTGGCCATAGTTCACACCTGTATTTACGATGCCTGGATGACATACGACGATCGGGCTTCGAATCCTGAATTTGGGAACTGGATTAAGGCACCGAAGAGCGGTAGGACCGAATCCAATAAGAGAGCCGCGATCAGCTACGCAGCTTATCGCGCAGCTGTTGATCTATTTCCACAGGACCGGCGTACGATTTTCGATCCTTTTATGATTGGGTCTCTCGGATACGATCCGACGAAAGTAGATTCCAATCCAACAACACCTGCAGGTGTAGGAAACGCGGCTTGTGAAATTGTCCTCAATGCGCGTCACCAGGACGGGTCAAATCAGCTAGGGAACATGAGCGCAACCAAATTTCCGTATGCTGACTACACGAACTATGTTCCCTTGAATCCCCAAAGCAATGTGCCAGTGAATCCAATCTCGATTAGAGCCCCGAACAACTTCCAGCCCCTTTACTACCCGGATGAGGGAATACGCATACTTTTTCCAGAGCCCTTCTTAGGAGCGCACTGGTTTAGGGTGATTTCGTTCGCCGGTCCGTACGAAGCTGAGCAGGCACGCGTTGAATCACTGTTCCCCGTCGTACGTTATGCTTCCGAGCAATTCTCAATTCAAGCCGATGAACTAATCGATATTTCAGCGGGGCTCACCGATGAGCAGAAAATGATCTCAGAATACTGGACCGATGGGCCCAATTCTGAGTTACCGGCTGGCCACTGGTGTCTATTTGCCCAGTTCATATCTGAGCGTGACCACCACACCCTCGACGATGATGTGAAATTGTTCTTTGTTCTTACCAATGCAACTTTCGATGCTGGAGTCGCAGCCTGGGGAGCAAAACGGAAATTCGATTCCGTACGGCCGGTGAGCGCGATTCCATATCTTTTCGCGGGAAAGAAAATATCTGCTTGGGGAGGACCAGGAAAAGGAACGGCTGTGATGGATGGCGCCAATTGGATACCCTTTCAGCCAACCTTCTTCCCTTCTCCTCCCTTCCCTGAATACCCTTCGGGACATAGTGCCTTTAGTTCGGCAGCTGCAACTATACTCGAGTTTTGGACACACAGCGGGTGTTTCGAATATTCGGTGAGTTTTGAACCGGGATCCTCCAGAGTTGAACCAGGAACACCGAAGTCCCGCGTGACGCTAAGTTGGCGGACATTCAGATTTGCGGCAGATCAGGCTGGAATGTCTCGGCGCTACGGTGGCCTTCATTTTAGGTCGGGCGATCTTGCTGGCAGGTTTCTAGGACGTCTCGTTGCAGAAAAGGTTTGGCAGAGAGCCCTTCTGTACTTTGGAGGAGCGTAAACAGGATTTTTCCGCCTTCGATTGACCGAAGCGCTTGATTTTTGCTCGAATGCACGGCCGGCTGCCTGTCGCTGTGTCCCGACCAAAGACGCCACTAAACGTGGTGGCCTTCTTTCCAACCATACCATCTCCTTACCCGGCCACCCAAAATATTTTTATAGAGCTGAGGTTACCGCTGTGCAGAAAGTCTTACCGATAAAAGCGGTTACGGAAATTCTGGCGGAGAGGGGGGTGCGCCTTCTCTCGCAACGCTAGCATTGGAGTTGGTGATCGTCCTCGACATTGGCGGTGGGAACCCGTGCGCATCGGTTGAAACCCTGCGGTTGGCTTAGTCGCCACCGCAAATGCCATTTCGCCCTTGCACTTTCTGCAAGTCACCGCCTGCGTTCGATAGTTCTTGTGCGGTAACGATTCTACGATTCTAAGAGATTCTGTCGACGCGCTGCTCAGCTACCTTGACGAGATCAACGCTTTGCATCCTTCTTGCGAAGGAAGCTGTACGGACGAGCGCAACGTGAATTCTTTCGAGAGCCGGCTGCAGAAGCCGACTATGAGATTTCGCGGGATCTCGTTACGCAGGACGAAATGTTCACGGCCTCGGTGGCAAGTTTTCACGTGGGAGCTAGTGATGCGTTTGGGCGTTTGCAACAATTCTGGAACAAAATCATCCATCCTGAGTGGTGCGGAGAAGTCAAATTTCGAACCCCAAACACGAGAATCGGAAGTGCCGTTTTCTCATGCATTTAGAAATCTCAAGTTACTAAACATAACAGTAAAAGTTCGGCGGGAAAAATCCAAGAATGAGTAACACGGGATAAGCGTCCGAATAAAGCCTGTATTTTAAAGCACTTACATTCTGGCGGAGAGGGGGGGATTCGAACCCCCGTTAGGGTGTTTAGTCCCTAAAACGGTTTAGCAAACCGCCGCATTCAGCCGCTCTGCCACCTCTCCGCGGTTTGGTTTCAACAGCTTAGCACAGTTTCTTTATTTGCCTGCTGCACTTTTGCTAAACTCTACAGCTAAAAACCTGGCTCTCCGGAAAATCTTAAGTCACGTAATCTCAGCAAGATCAATATGAATATTGACGTAAACTGACTCGCGCGGTGTGGAAAACCGCCGCCGTGTCAAGTGCCGCTGCCATTGCTACTTCCCAGAACGGAAACTTGAACGGTTTCGCTGGATTCACATCGACACGTTAAGTGGACATTGAGTGGCCTATCGTGATTTCGCAGTCAGGCAAACAATTGGGCAAAATCTGTCGTCGCTAATCACCTGATGCACGGTAAAAGTATATGAATCCCCCCGCGTTTTTTGATTACGTTTATCGCTGAATGACGGTGGAGGGTGGAGAGGCGCAGGCGGTGGCAGAAATCAAGGCATAGTCCGGATTCGCTTACAGCGCGAGTCGGGAACGGCGAAAAACAGACCGCGGACTGGCTTGCCAGCGAAGTTTCAACAACCAAATCCTTATCGACGACATGGAACTCCTGTCACTGGCGACATTGCTCTCAAATAGGAAGAGCCAAGATTCACTCCCGACCTCGAGGGCGGCGCACTCGGTCTTCGAAAAATTGTCAAATGCGGGTTTCGGGTACAATATGCGCACCCTACTGGGTAGGCAAAAGATCATGCGGCATATCGATATTGACTCCCTTTCCGAGGATGAACTCATCGAGTTAAATAACAAGGTCGTGGCTCGGCTCAGATTCCTCAGTCAAATGCGCTCGCATTCCGCCATGCTGGACTTCCGCGTCGGTGAGAGAGTGAAATTCCATCCTGACGGCAGCCGGGAGCTACTAGGAACTTTGACCCGTTACAATAAGAAGACAGTCACGGTTGTCACCGACGCGGGTCAGCACTGGAACGTGTCCCCAAGCCTGCTCACCAGAGCCAATCTCTCCGGCACAGCAACCGCCAACTCAAAGGGTGCCGGCGTTGCGCGCTTCCCAGACAGCTCCGCTGAAAAGTAGAGGCGCAAAAAAAGCTGTAGGATGACCCGCTTCACTCGCTTCGCTCTTTATTGACAGCAAACAACTAGTTGCCTAGACTCGCAATTATGGAAGTACATCTCACTCCCGAACAGGAAGCCGAACTGAGCGAACTGGCCACACGCAAAGGCCGCAATGCGAATGAGCTGGCACAGGAAGTGATCGGCTTTTACCTGGAGCATGAAGCGCGATTCATTGAAGCAGTGAAGCGTGGCTTGGAGTCGCTTGATCGCGGCGAGTACGTCTCGCATGAAGATGTCGGTGCACGCATTGACCGTCTGTTTCCTTCTTAAATGCAGGTCCGTTGGTCACAAGAGGCTGCTGAAGACTTGGAGCGCATAGGCCGGCTGATTCAACGAGACAAACCGATGGCGGCGAAAAATACTGTTCTCACCCTCTACCGCGGGATCGCAGACCTTCGGACTTTTCCCAATCGCGGCCGCAGCGGACGTATCGAAGGCACACGCGAGTTGCTTTTTCCATCCCTACCCTACATTGCGGTTTACCGTTTGCATAAGGAGGCCGTCGAAGTAGTGCGCATTTATCACGCAGCCCAAGACTGGCCGTAGCAATCGCATCTCGCCGCGTCCTCTGCCACCCGACCGAACCAAAAATGATATCGCTTCCACTTTAGTAAAACCCCGTGTCGGTTTGCCCCGGAATATTCACGAGAGATCACGGCGCGACCAGCGGGCAGCCGCACCGCGCTTCCTCGAACCGGACTTGAACGAAGCCGTCCGTGCCTTTGTAAGTCCTTGCAGATACTTATGAATCGCTCACTGTCACTGCAATGCTTCGACTTAAAACTTCCCAGATCGAGGCTCGTCGCGCCGAATTCGTGCAACCGAAAATGGTCGACAATCGGAGTGCGACGTGAAAAGGCGCTGGTCCTCAGCGGGAGAGAAATCCCGCCCGGGAGCTGGTTCGTTCCACCCGGTAGCAATTGAAGCAGCAGCGGAGGCAACGATTGCGGCGCATTACCAAGCTCGATGACGAGCAGCAACAAATTCTTTACCAACTCCAACTGCCGTTGCCGGAGCGACTCGAGCCGATTCAGATCCTAAAATGTAGTGAAAACTCGGCCATAGCCTAAACTGATTTCAAAGGACTTAACCCTATTTTTGCCCTCTTAGTGACGAACATGGCCAGCACAGCCGCTTGTTAGCCCGAAGGGTCCCGTTTGCGGCAACTCGGAAAAACCTTGAGGCGGCAGAAAAACATCCAACTTGCGCGTCGCATATATCAGTTGCCCGGAATAAGTGGCCGGACTACGATTGCCGCCCAGGCACCGCCGCAGCAAGAATTCGCAGAAAGGAGGCTCCTTTGATGTTCAGTTACGGACCCGGCCGCGCGTTCCTGTTGGCCGGAATCTTACTGTGCGCTCCCGCCACTTGCTACGCACAATCCGGAACAACATCCAGTCCGAGCACTCCGGGCCAAGCCATTCCTGGAACCGGTGGAGTAAGCCCCTTCGCTGGTAGCGTGCCGGAAAAGCTCGTTCCGGGAGTGATGCCGCTATCGTTGCAGGGCGCGATCGACCGCGGACTTAAACAAAATCTCGGTGTATTGCTTTCCCATGCGGACATTCGCTCGGCTCGCGGGCAGCGCTGGGAGCAATTAAGCGCACTTTTGCCGCATGTAAACGCTGCACCATACGTGGCCGCTTCGAAAATTAATCTCGGCGAGCTCGGTCTGAGCAGTTTTGGCGGGATCCAAATTCCGTCTTCCGTCGGCCCTTTCTCGTATTTTGACGCACGTTTCGCTGTGACGCAGACTTTGTTTGATTGGAAGGCGATTAGCGCCACTCGTGCAGCCCGCCAAAGCCTGAAGTCCGCCGAATATTCCTATAAAGACGCTCGTGACGTCGTGGTGCTCGCCGTGGGCTATACCTACTTGCAGGCCATCGCGGACGAGGCACGCATCGAAACCGCGGGAGCGCAGGTCAAGACCGCCCAAGCACTCTACGATCAAGCCTCGGACCAGGTGAACGCAGGCACGTCACCGGCGATCGACGGGCTTCGTGCCAAGGTAGAGCTGCAGACCCGCCAGCAGCAATTGATTCAGGCGCAGAACACGCTCGCGATCCAAAAACTGACGCTAGCACGGGTGATAGGCCTGTCGCCTGCACAGGAATTCGAATTGACAGACAAGTCCCCTTATCAGCCGTTCGAAATCGTTACCGTGGATGAGGCTTTGAAGCGCGCATACGCTTCACGTTCCGATTATCAGGCGGCCATGACCGATGTACGTGCCGCGGAATTCTCGCGCAAAGCTGCGGTCGCCGGCTATCTGCCGTCGCTCTCCTTCAATGCTGATTACGGCGCTGCAGGCGCGCATCCCAGCGCGGCGACGCAAGTATTCGAGGTACGAGGAACTCTGTCGATTCCGATCTTTCAGGGAGGCAGTGTCCACGGCGATGTTCTACAGGCCAATGCGAAGCTTGCTCAGAGCCGCGAACGCCTCGACAACCTACGCGCGCAGATTGATGCTGATGTGCGAACCGCATTGCTGAACCTGCAGTCGTCGGCAGAGCTGGTCAACGTGGCGCGAAGTAACATTACGCTGGCGGAAGAGACTCTTGTCCAGTCCCGCGATCGATTCACTGCGGGTGTCACCGATACCGTGGAAGTGGTGCAATCGCAAGAAGCCGTCGCCAGCGCGCACGAGCAGTACATCTCAAGCCTCTACAGTTATAATTTTGCAAAAATTTCCCTGGCTCGCGCCATCGGCGTCGCTGAAAACGGCGTCCGAGAATACTTCAAGGAAAAATGAACATGGCGGACGAAAACCCAGCCCGCTCGGTTCCTCCCGCGGGCAAAGAGTCACCGATCGAACCGTCGCCGGTGACCGACACCGTGTATACCGCGCCATCCTACCGCAGTCCAAAACGCCGAAGAACCTTGGTTGTTCTGATCGGCGTTGTGGTGCTGCTTGTTGGCGGCTTTTTTTTGTGGCGCTATTTTAACAGCTATGAATCAACCGACGATGCCCAGGCGGACGTTCACCTCTATCCAGTCAGCGCGCGTATTTCCGGCTACGTTGTGCGCGTTAACGTGGAAGACAATCAGTGGGTGCAGAAAGGCACGGTGTTGGTGGAGATCGACCCAAAGGATTACGAGGTCGCGGTCGCGCAGGCGCAAGCCAATCTTTCCAACGCCGAAGCCACAGCCCAATCGCTGAATGTCACTGTGCCGATCACTACAATTAACACCGCCAGCCAACTGAAGTTCACCGCCTCCGATATCGAAAATGCCCAAGCTGGAATCATCGCCGCTCAGCGACAACTGACCGCCGCGCATGCCCAACTTGACGAAGCGGAGGCCAACAATGTGCGCACTCAAGACGATCTCCGCCGCTACAAGTTGCTGGTGGACAAACGCGAAGTGGCCGAGCAGATCTATGACCAGGCGTTGGCCAGCGCCAAATCCAGCACCGCTTCGGTAGCGGCGGCCCGCGCGAACGAGTCTGCCGCGGAACAATTTGTGCAACAGGCCCAGAGCCGCCTGGCGCAGGCACAGGCCAATCACCAATCCGCGGAAACTGGACCGCAGCAGGTGTCGTCCACGCGGTCTCGCGTTCGTGCGGCGATCGCCGATGTCGAGCAAAAGCGAGCGCTCCTCGAGCAGGCCCAGCTGAACCTTCAATACACCAAGATTGTTGCGCCGGTATCGGGCGCCGTGAATAAAACAGTTGTCGTCGGCCTCAACATTCAACCGGGACAGCAACTCCTCACTGTGGTGCCGCTCGATGAAGTCTGGGTCACGGCCAATTTCAAAGAAACTCAGCTGCGGCGCATGCGAGTTGGACAGCGGGCGGAAATCCATGTTGATTCGTCGGGCAAAACCCTAAAGGGCCATGTCGACAGCATTGCTGGCGCAACCGGCCCGCTCTTCAGTCTGCTTCCGCCGGAGAATGCCACCGGCAACTACGTGAAAATTGTGCAGAGGATTCCGGTAAAAATCGTCCTCGATCAGGGCGAAAACCGGGATCATCAACTTCGGCCCGGCATGAATGTCGTGCCAGACGTATATCTCCAATGAGTTCCGCAGCTCTCAGAATCGATCAGGATGTTTGGCGCCCTAAATTCAATCCGTGGCTCATCGCTGTGGTCGTCGCGCTGGCCGCGTTCATGGAGGTACTCGACACTAGCATCGCCAATGTGGCGCTGCCGTACATGGCCGGTAATCTGGGAGCGAGCAACGATCAGAGCACTTGGGTTCTGACCTCGTATCTGGTCTCGAATGCCATCATTCTGCCAATCAGCGGTTGGCTCGCGGGCGCGTTGGGTCGCAAGCGTTTTTTCATGGCCTGTCTCGGTGTGTTTACGGTGAGTTCTTTGCTCTGCGGCTTGGCGCCGAGTCTCGGGCTTCTGCTTCTGTTTCGCGTACTGCAAGGGGCAGGCGGAGGAGGATTGCAGCCGATGGCTCAGGCCATCCTTGCAGACACCTTTCCCCCGCAGCAACGAGGTCTAGCCTTTGCGTTGTACGGCATCACAGCCATTATGGCGCCGACGATCGGACCAACCCTCGGAGGCTGGATTACCTTCAATTACTCGTGGCGGTGGATCTTTTTTATTAATCTCCCAGTTGGACTTATCACATGGTTTCTGGTGAGGCGCGTTGTCGAGGACCCGCCTTATGTAGCTCGGCTCAAATCCGCCGGCGTGAAGTTGGACTACATCGGCATAGCTCTTCTGACTATAGGAGTTGGAGCGTTGCAGGTGCTGCTTGACAAGGGCCAGGAGGACGATTGGTTCGGGTCGCGTTTCATTACGACCTTGATCATCGTGGCTACCGTTTGCCTGATTTCGCTGGTGATCTGGGAGTGGTTTCACAAGACTCCCATCATTGACGTTCGCATGTTCAAGAGTTTCAACTTCGCCAGCTCGAGCTTGATGATGTTCGTCCTGGGAATCCTGCTGTTCAGCAGCCTGGTGCTGATGCCGCAATTCCTCCAGACGCTTCTGGGATACACCTCGCAACTGGCTGGACTCGCGCTCTCCGCTGGGGGCCTTGTTTTGCTGTTTGAGATGCCGATCATGGGGAAACTGACAACGAAGTTCCAGGCGCGCTATCTGATCGCTTTCGGATGGCTGGCCTTGTCTGTTGCGATGTTCTATTCCACAAAACGGATTGACTTGCAGATTAGCTTCAGTGCCGCCACTCTGTTGCGCATCGCCCAAGTGATTGGTTTGGGCTTTCTGTTTGTACCGATCACCCTCGTGGCGTACATCGGAATTTCGCCGGAGAAGAATAACGCCGTAGCCGGTATCGTCAATTTCATGCGCAATATGGGCAGCAGTGTGGGAACCTCGCTCGTCACCACCTTGATTGCCCGCCGATCGCAATTCCACCAAGCCAGGCTCGTCGAGTACGCCAGACCCGACAATCCTAATTTCCAGAATGCGGCAAACGGCCTGGCGCAGCACATCGCTAACTCGGGAGTAAGCCCGCATGATGCGCACGTCGTTGCGATTGCCAGGATCTACCAGAACTTGCAAGCGCAGGCGGCCAGCTTGGCCTATGTAGATGTTTTTATGGTCCTGGCAGTGGGCGCCGCGATCATGTTCTGTCTGTCGTTTGCTTTAAAGAAGAATGATCCTGGTGGCGGCGCGGTAGTGGAGGTCGGTTAAGCGAAGCGGATGAAAGAGTGGAATAATGTATTGGAATAACAAAGTGGAACAATAACGTGGTGTCAGCTACGCAAAGCAGCGAAGTTTGCATGGCTGGCACAGGAAATTCATGATCAAAATTGTCACAATCGAACGGGAATACGGAAGCGGCGGAGGCGAAATCGCGCAAATGCTTTCGACGCAACTGGGTTGGAAGCTTTGGGATCAGTTGTTGACCGAGGAGATTGCCAGGCTTGCGAATTGTCCCAAAGCCGTCGTCGAGGTTCGCGAGGAACGCACCGATCCACTCTACTACCGACTATTCAAATCCTTTTTGCGCGGGAGTTATGAAGGCAGCCTCAATGCACACAAATTGAACGTCGTGGACAGCGAAACCATTTTGAAGATTACAGAGCGAGTCGTTCAGCACGCAGCGAAGACCGGAAACTCCGTCATCGTCGGAAGGGGGTCGCAGCATTTTCTCAGGAACCGCCCAGATACGCTGCGTGTGTTTCTTTACGCTCCGAGAGAGGATAAAGTGCGGCGCCTGTTGGCTCGTGGCAAGAGCGAGAAGGAAGCCTGGGAGCTCGTGGATACCGTCGACCGCGAGCGCGTCGATTTCATCCAGAAGTATTTCCGCGTCGAATGGCCTGATCGCGCCATTTACCACACCATGATCAATACCGCGATTGGCGATGAGGCCGTCGTTCACATGATTCTGGATTTCATGAAAACCATCGATGCAAAAGTCATCACGTAAGTGCGCCTGCAATCCCGCTGTTCGTAAATTCCTTCCGAGAAAAGAATACATGTTCTTTCGCGGGATAAATGTCTTGGAACGGGCACGCATTCCAGCACAGACTCGGTACGCTCAGCCACCTTGGCGCATTGACATCGTGGTTGCCAAGCACGATCTAAATCCGCACAAATGGTTACTGCGCAAGCGTTCAAGGCAAGTTTCCTCGATCGGTACTCCCGCCTAGCTCAGGTAGGCGGCGCTTTTCCGCGCTCGAAATTTGGGTGAGAAAGTCTTCTTGCTGCACAGTTGGTGCACAAAAGCTTGCAAATGGGGTGATTCAGCGCAAATGAGCGCACTCGAAGTCATTCAAAACAAATAAAGCGTGGTGAGTACGAACAGGGCAGGGAAAATTAGCTAGCCGTTGCTCGACCACACATTACAAAGAAAAACCGCTTTTTCGTCGGCACGCTCCACCACTTAACGATGTGGATGCTCGTTTTGCGCATGCTCCGATTTCGGGGCGGAGTTGTGCTGCTGCACCGCGCGATCCGTCCTGGCGTTGTGCTTGTCGTTGTAAATCTGCCTGCTCGCATTGTTCTGCTGATGACTGACTTGTGCGCGCTCTTGCGGCGTGAGCTTGCCGCCGTTCGCCGCACGGTCGTTGCGAACTTCACGATTGATGTTCGCTTCTCGGTTCTCGAGTCTGCCGGTCTCCCGCGGAGTCAGTTGTCCTGACCTCGCACCGTTCGCAATCCGCGCTTGTTGCTTTCCTTCGCGCGCATCGACCCGGCCCATCGCCGCTGTAGCGGGTCTCCCGTGATTCTCGGACGCGAAGTTCGCGCGATTCGAACCCGCGCTATGCTGATGCGAAACCTGCATGGTCGTTGGCTGCATATGCCTCTCGCGGCTGGCCGACACTTCTCCACGCGTGGGCCGCGCCCCAATCCCGCCTGGGCCGCCGTTGAAGCTGGTCCTATTTACCGTCCGGTTGTTCACGATCACGGTCTTGTTGATGTACGTGTTGTGAATCACTGTTCTGTT
>Ga0137407_10001433_pt1 | contig 15534 bp, 8 predicted proteins | sample CZOMad2_2_16fung_FD_108410 | JGI IMG/M metagenome (GOLD analysis project Ga0137407, IMG submission 108410) | Vadose zone soil fungal communities from Angelo Coast Range Reserve, California, USA - CZOMad2_2_16fungal (Illumina Assembly) | ecosystem: Environmental > Terrestrial > Soil > Vadose zone... | reverse complement strand
TACGGGACGTCAGATGTCATCTTATTTTTTTCTACCGACCAGATGTCCCTCCGGGACATTTAAATGATAACTGGTTTTCTTATGCGAACATTCTACCTAATCCTACAATCAATATTCAAGTTGCGATCCTTAACTTAATGACATTGGCTGCCGACATTAAAAAAATTACTTCCTCCGTTGAAACGGAGTAAGTTGTAAACTTTGATTATAACCCCAAAGCAATTTTAAGAATCGCTTTAGTTTTTTGTAACACAAGTGAAGTGTTATTTAATCGTGAGACGTCAAACGTTAGACACTCACGGTTGCCGTCTCACGTTTCACGTCTCACGATTGACATTAATCCGCAAATGCATTTAAAGCCACCGTTGGCTTCCCTGAATTATCAAAAGCACCCAGTGAATATCCCTGCCAATTATTATACGCTTCCGGTTCCCAATACAATACACCCAATCCTTTATTGCCGGTCACAGAATTTGTTTTGTTAATCAAATCCGTTAAAAACAACTTACAATCTGTTGCATTGCTCCAACTCATACCTGCTTCTACCACCATTACTTCTTTATTATACCTGCTAACCATATCATTCATGTTGTTTAAACATTCCGAATTGTATGCAGCCCAGCCGGATGCCGGTGGATATAATGACATGCCGATTACATCGTACTTTGCGCCGTTTGATTGCAACCCATCAAACATCCATCTGAATAAAGAATTGTTATAACCATTTGAAATATGAACAATCACTTTTGCATCAGGGAATATTGATTTCACTGCATCATATCCTGCATTGATCAACTCTGCAAAATTGCTCATGCTTGCAGATGCTTTGCCATCGGGCCACAGCATGCCATCATCGGTTTCGTTACCTACCTGCACCCATTCAGGTGAGATATTATTGTTCTTGAGTTCCGTGAGCACTGTAACAGTATGACTTGACAATGAAGTTTTCAGTGTATTAAAATCCTGGTCCGCCCATGCAGCAGGTTTTGTTTGCTTACCGGGATCGGCCCATGAATCGCTATAATGAAAATCGATCATGATGCGCAGTCCTAAGTTTTTTGCGCGAATGGCTTTCGTTAATACATCGGCAGCATTGTTCCATGCCGGAGAAGGATTAACCCAAACGCGAAGACGAACAGTATTCATTCCAAGAGATTTCATCAGGGCCATACATTCCTGTTCAGTTCCTGAGCTGTTATAGAATTTTATTCCTGCGGCTTCCATTTGCGTGACCCAGCTTATATCAGCACCTTTGGCAAAACCGGAATCTGTTGAAGGAGGATTTGTATCATCGCCTCCTTTGCTATTTTTTTTACAGGCAGTTAATGAAAAAAATACAAGAAGTAATAGAAATATTTTTTTCATATTACTTATTGAATCGTGTAAGTGTAATTACCTGGTTTAAGATCTAACGTTATTGTTCGTGTGCCGGTTAATGTATTTGGAACTGCAATATTATCACCGTCATAATCCAAACTTAAATCAGCTCCCGTGTCACCAAAGTTTAATGTCCATGCTCCGTTTGCACGGAATTTAAAATTACCTGCAGCAAGTGTTGTAGTAACTTTCCATACATTATTAACAGCATCGTAAGTCATAGGCACATCGTTGGTCCAGTTATTGGAAAGCGTTGGTGCATCTCCGATAATTGCCCATGTAGTTATTGCTCCGCTCCAGGTATTGTTGTTCGTATTGCCTTTTAATAAATAAAATCCGTCGCCAGGTACAAAAAGATTGCCACCGGTAGTATTAAAAGTACCACTCACATCGGTTCCGTTGACCGTACTGCTTGCCCATCCGTAAATAGTATGATTCCAATCCGGATCACTGGTATATTTAAACTGATGGGTGCCTCCAACAATACTTACATATCCTTCATAGATCCCATTTGCATTTTTGGAAGATATTTTGGGTGCGCTTGCAGCATCCCAACCCTGATAATCGCCGGGTACCCATAATGAAGGATAATTTATCACAACAAGGTAAGGCGTAACTGAAAGCGCTACAATGTTGGAATAAATAGCAGGTATGGAATCACTGATTGAAGATTTGATACGTGCTTCCAGCTGGCCGGCATTATTGGGCACCAAACCTTGTATAACAGAAAGTTGATTAAAATCCCCTACAGTATATTTTTGTACTATGCTGTTGCCCATACTCACTTCTTTTGGGGCGGTAAAATTTGTTCCTGCGATTGCAATTTGCAAGGTATATCGTACTGCTGCTTTAAAGCCATAGTTTGACCGCGTCCAGGAAAAAATTATTGTCGTATCTGAAGCCGTTGTATCAACCAATACGATGGTAGTTTTCGAGGCAGTTAATTCAGGTGCCTGGCCATCTTTGAGCACAGTTTTTACCTCATCTTTTTTACAGGCATAAAAAATAATACCGACAATAGTTATAAGAAATAATCTGATGAATATATTTTTCATAATATCCTTTTTATTTATTTAACCAATTAGTTTAATACCCGTTATTTTGAACCAGGTTAGGGTTAGATGACAAATCATTAGAGGGTATTGGGAAAATATTGTACTTATCCTCAACAGGCCTTCCGGCAGCGATGCCACCTTTCCATGCCCATAGATATCCATCTGTAGTAAATTTCTTGTACCTGATCAAATCTGTACGGCGATGAGCTTCATAATATAATTCGCGGCCTCTTTCATCTAAAATAAAATCAAGTGTTAACTGACCTGCGGTAATATCGCCAGATGTATTTCCATCGTAGGCCCTTGTACGTAATTGATTAATATAACTGAGAGCAGTAGCCGCATCACCGCCGGTGCCACCACGCAATACGGCTTCGGCATAAATGAGGTATATCTCACCCAATCTGAATATCGGGAAATCTATATCAACCCAGTTTCCTGCGGGGTCCGCATCGGGAGCAGGGTCGCCTGACCTGGTTTTATTCCTGAATTTGGTTGATGAATAACCATCCGTGCCGGTATATAAATCCGCCATGATTTTATTTTGACCCGGCGTATAAAACTGGGCCCTGACATCGGTATTTCCGGATGGATCAGAAAAAAGATCTACAAAATTCTGGGTATGCCTTAACCCTCCCCAATTACCACTTGTGCCAGATATGTCTCCGGGAACAGCAGCAGGACCATGCGCTAAATAAGTAGTGCCACCCCAATTTTGAGTGTACTTGGCATCATATGCAATAGTGAAAATATTTTCATCCTTGTTGAGATCATTATCGGCTAACATCAATTCCCTATAATTTGGGTGGAGTGTATATGCAGCAGTAAATATTTTATTGCAATAAGTAATTGCATCGGTATATCTGGCCTCACCAGTATATATTTCTGCATTCAGATATACCCTTGCCAGTAAAGCCCAGGCTGCGGATTGTTCAGCTCTTGGATATTCGTTTTGTCCCGGAGCTGCCAAATCATTTTCAATCGCCTTTAACTCGGATTCTACGTAGGCAAATAAATCCTTGCGTTGTATTTGTTTTGGCAAACCTGTTCCTATCTCATCTGCTTCGGTAGCAAATGGAGGGTTGCCAAATAAATCCATCAATATCCAATACTGGTAAGCTCTTAAAAATCTTGCTTCCGCTTTATATTTGTGAATATTGTCAGCATTTGCTCCTGTAATTCCCCGCTTGCTTAAATTATCATCGGATGATTGCCTTATAAAATCATTGCACAAAGTGATTTGAAAAAAAGATCTGTAATAAACTCCGTTGATAATTGGGTTTATTGATGACCAACTCATTTCTTTCAAGCCTTTAACACCTGCATCATTCTGCCATGTCCATGCGGCTTCATCGGTTGTTAACTCCTGCAAATTCCAATACAATCTTAAGAAATCGGAGTTTCCTTCATCAGCAATAATTTGTGGAGGGATATCCGGGCTCCCTGTACCACCTGTATTGCCTGTAAGAGCAAAGGCTGCATATACTTTAGCTAAAGCCTGTTTATAACCTTCGGGAGTTTTATAAACAGTTTCAGCGGTTATATCATTGGTAGGTAATAAATCTAATTTTTTAGTGCATGATGTAGCTGCTATGAAAACAGACCCCGCGATGAATGCTATTTTAAAAAAATTATTTTTCATATAATTTTGTTGATGAGGTAAATTAAAAGTCAAGATTTAATCCTAAAGCAAAGATTCGGGGACGTGGGTACAAATTATTATCAATCCCGCCACTGATTTCCGGATCTAAACCTTTATATTTTGTTATGGTGAATACGTTTTGAATATTGGCATTTATGCGAAGGTTTGTATGGTTGTTGTGAAAAGTTTTTCCGAGACTATATCCAAGATTGAAATTATCCATCTTAAGGAAAGAAGCATTCTGGATGTAATAATCACTAAGCAGTTCCTGGCTATTACCATTAAATCTTGTGTCTAAATAGTTGACAGATGCATTATAGAGTACAGCATTACCGAGGATTTGATTTAATACACCTGCCTGGCTGTAGTTGTTATTGTAAACATAGTTATCAAAAGAGGCACGCAATACAAAACCTGCACTCCATTTTTTGTAATTTACCGAGGTACTGAAACCGAAGAACACTTTCGGTATTGAACTTTTACCTTTGTATAGATCATCCTGATTAATAATTCCATCTTCATTCTGATCTACAAAAACACCTTCGACAGGCTTGCCGGAAGCATCATACACTTGCTTGTATAAATTAAAAATGTTTTTGCTGTAACCAACCGCGTTGATAAAAGCAAATTGACCTCCAATGCCTCCTGCAATGGTTCCACTCGGAAAGCCGGGGTAATTTTTATCTTTTGGAACAACTGTTAAATTGGTAATCTTGTTTTCATTATAGGTAATGTTGAAATCAATGTTCAATGTAATATTATCTGTTCTGATTGGCTGCGTATTGATACTAAACTCCACACCTTTATTCTCCATAGCTCCGACATTGGCTACAATAAAAGCCGAAAAGTTAGTACCTGCCGGTTGAGGTATATTATTTAAAAGGTCCTTTGTTTTCTTAAGATAAAAATCCACACTACCACTAATGCGGTTATTTAAAAATCCAAAGTCTAACGCGATATTGGAAGTTGATGTTTCTTCCCATTTTCTGTTTGCATAAAAACCGCCGGGTCTGAAACCCTGATAATATGTATTTCCAAATTGATAAGATGCATTTGCAGCGCTTAAAGAATAATAAGATAGAAAATCATAATCTCCTATACCATCCTGCTGCCCTGTAACACCGTAGCCTACCCGAAGTTTAAGCGCCGAAAAAACTTTACTGTTTGCCAGGAATCTTTCATCATTAATGTTCCATGCCAATGCTACGGAAGGGAAAAGTCCCCATCGGTTGGTTGGGGCAAAACGAGATGACCCATCCCGGCGTATTGTTGCAGTTAATAAGTAGCGGTCCTTAAATGAATAATTGGCCCGGCCAAAATAGGAGATTAAAGTATGCTCAGGCTTATTAAATGGAAATGCCGGATCCGTGTTTGGATATTCATCGCCCTTTGCATCGTGACTGGCATAATTATAATTGGTAGTGAGATAATTGTTGTAGGAATAACCCGCCAATACATCAATCCTGCTTTTAATTGATTTCAATTCTTTGGCATAGTCTAAATAAAATTCAAAAACAGTGTTTGTTCTGGTTTGCTTATAATTGTCATTTGTACCACCAACACCTCCTGCCAGGTAACCAGATGCCGCGCTATCAGAAACAAAAATAGTTCCGGTTCCTTTAGATATGTCGTAACCCGCATTCACGTTGGCGCGCAGCTCGGGGAGAAAATGAAATTTATAATCAACCTGTATGTTCCCAATACTTCTTTGTGGATTGCTTTTATCAAAACGCTGCTGCAAAAGGCCTACAGGATTTCTTCCTGCCAGATTAACCAGGCCGGTTGCACTGGTTGCATCCAGCCATTCATAATAGCCGCCAAACCTTTCTTTCTTGACGGATGCATATACAGGTTGAGTCGGATCAAAACTAACCGCGGCACCAATTGCTGCATTATTCCCGAACCTGGTTTTTTGACTGCTGCCTTTTAAATTGATATCGACCTTAAGATGGTTGTCAAAAAAAGTTGGATTGAACACAAGTCCCAATGAAACTTTTTCCAGGTTATCCGTTTTAAGAACTCCATTTTGGTTTTGATATTCTAACGAAACCCTGTAGGGCAATTTTTTTATGCCTCCGCTTATACTTAAGTTGTTGTCTGTACCAAAGGCAGTCCGATAAATCTCATCCTGCCAATTGGTATTAGCAGTTCCCAGCATTGCTTTTTTCGCGTCAGTGCCTTTTTCATTTACGATTGCCCGGAATTGACCGGCGCTTAGAACGTCCACTTTTTTAATGATGTTCGACAATGAGTTGACAGTACTAAAATTCAGCTTCAATGCGCCGGCTTTTCCTTTTTTCGAAGTAATTATAATAACACCATTAGACGCCCTTGTACCATAGATTGCCGAAGCCGATGCATCTTTCAACACAGTAAAAGACTCCACATCGTTGGGGTTGATAAAACTAAGCGAATTGGTTGCACCAGAAATCAAATCATTGTCTAATGGCACTCCATCAATTACAATTAATGGGTTATTACTGGCACTTAATGAAGAACCGCCGCGGATAACAATGGTACTTCCTGCGCCTGGCTGACCGCTATTGGAAATAATGGATACACCGGCAACCTTGCCGGCAATTAATTGTTCCGGTGTGGTGATAACTCCCGTTTGAAAATCCTTTGCTGTAACAGTAGTTACGGATCCGGTCAAATCTTTCTTTCTTGAAACGCCGTATCCGACCACAACCACTTCGTTCAGATTACCAACGGCTGCTTTCATCGTTACGTTCACCGTATTGACAGAGCCGATGCGTTCTTCATAATCACTGAAGCCTATGAATGTGAATAACAGTACATCTCCGCCGGAGGCCATGATGTTATAGTCGCCCTTTTCATCGGTAGCAGTGCCGCTACGCGTTTTTTTAACTGATACCGTAACGCCAGCTAAGGGCTTACCCGCAGGATCTAATACTTTCCCGGTAACTTTTTTTTGTTGAGCAGAACTGAGGTTGATAATAGCAATGGCAATGACCAGCAAGCCAATTGGTCGCAATCGTTTTTTCATTGTAGCAGTTTTACAGTTTTAGCAAACAGTTACGTTTCTCGCGTAGTTATGAGTATAAATTTAAACTTGTTGCTGCTTTGCGACTTATCCCATCAGTCTTATTTTTGTTTCAAATTGACTTATCTTCTATCTATTAAATGATGGCCATAACGGTTTCAATTATCTTTGCTTTAAATTAAAAGGAATCATCAACGTTGCTCCGCTTTTATATGACCTGTACAAAAAAGTATCTCTTAGTTGCTTGTCTGCACTTTTTTATTTTCCTGCCTTTTAATTCGTTGGCCCAGGCTCCAAAACTTAAATTCAAACACATTACAAATGAGAATGGACTCTCCAATACTACGATTGAAGCTATTTTTCAGGATAAAAGAGGCTTTATGTGGTTTGGTACACGTGATGGTTTAAACAGGTACGACGGTTATCAGTTTGTTATTTACCGGTATGACTCCAAAGATTCAAACAGCATAAGCGATAATTATATACAATATATATATGAAGATAGAGATCAGAACCTGTGGATAGGAACTATAAATGGATTGAACAGGTTCAATGCCGCGAAAAATAATTTTACCAGGTTCAAACATATCCCTACCAATTCCAAAACAATCAGCAGCAACCATATTACCTGCATTTACCAGGACAAAAAAAACCGTTTATGGATAAGCACCCTTGGAGGAGGAATCAATCTTTTTCAGCCTGCAGAAGGAAGTTTTATATCATACCAGCAAAATGTTAGTATTCCAAATAGCTTAAATAGCAACGATATTAATTACATATTCGAAGATGGCCGGGAGAATTGTTGGGTGGCAACGGAAAATGGTCTTCAACTATTTAACCGGGAGATTGGAACCTTTCAAACAATTGATATTTCAACAGGCTTAAACAACAAGAGTAAAAATTATTCGATCCGATTAATAAAAGAAGATAAACCCGGAAACCTGTTATTGGGAACAAATGATAACGGTATTATTTTATTCAATAATCAACTCAATACTTTTAAGCAATTTAATCATAGAGAAACAGAATCATCGTCGCTTGCCAGCGATCTCATAAGAAGCATGCTGATCAGTAAAAATGGAAATATCTGGATTGGATCAGTCAATGGCGGGCTTAATTTATTTGATCCTGTTTCAGGAAGGTTTTTTAATTATCAAAATCAACCCGATGATCCTTTTAGCTTATCGCAACGAACAGTATCTGCTTTATTTGAAGATAACCAGGGAAACTTATGGGCAGGCACACATCGGGGAGGTATCAATTTATATATGCCCAATACAGAAAAATTTATCCTCTCCAGGCAGGAACCAGAAAGAAACAGCCTTAGCTATGATGATGTAAAAGCATTTTGTGAAGACGGATATGGAAATATATGGATCGGCACAGATGGCGGAGGACTAAATTTATTTGACCGTAAAAAAAATTCTTTTAAGCTTTATAAATACAGCCCGTTTAATCAAAGAACGATTGGGTCAAACGAAGTGCTGGATATAATGGAAGACAGTGAAGGTAGTTTGTGGATAGGAACATGGGGCGGCGGTTTAAGTTTATTTAATAAAGCTGCCGATAATTTTACCAGGTTCTTACATAACGCTGCCAATAAAAATACCATCAGCTCTAACTACATTCAAAAAACTTTTGAGGATAGCAGGAAAAATCTTTGGGTCGCCACTTATTTTGGCGGGCTAAATTTATTTGACAGGAAAAGTAAAAAATTTACAAGGATCATCAATGGACAAAATAACAAAACCCGGCTATTGGGTAATAATATTATATCGATCAATGAAGACAGGGCTGGCAATATCTGGATTGGCACAGATGATGCCGGATTGAATTGCCTTGATGCCATCACAAAAGAATTCACCCACTATTTTAATAATGACGAAAAAAAACCTGATTTGCGGATCATTTTTGTTGACAGCAAAGACAGGTTATGGGTAGGTCAAACCGGACTTTATCTTTTTAATCCGGTACAAAAATCATTTTCGCTTTATACTGATAAAGCAGGTTTGTCAACTGAATTTATAAAGGGTATTGAAGAAGATAGCCGCGGGATTTTTTGGATTTCAACTTCTAATGGTATTACCCAATTTAATCCTGAAGATTTTTCTTTCAAAAAATATAATACAGCCGATGGCTTGCAGGGCCTGGAATATGAAGCCAATGCATGTTTAAAAACAAGGGATGGGCAAATTTTTTTTGGTGGATTAAATGGTTTCAACATGTTTTATTCTCAAAATATTACAGCCAATACATTCGTGCCACCCGTTTACGTTACCGATTTCCAGGTCTTTAATAAAAAAATTCCAATTGGCGAAAAAGGCTCGCCGCTTGTATCAGATATCAGCTTCACGAATAAAATTAAACTCTCGTATACGCAATCAACTTTTTCAATCGGATTTGCTGCGTTGAATTACACAGCATCAGAAAATAATCAATATGCTTGTAAACTGGAAACATGGGATAAAGACTGGATTTATACTGGCAATGAAAAAAAAGCTTCTTATACCAATGTAAGTCCCGGGCTTTACACATTTCGCGTGAAGGCATCTAATAATGACGGCATCTGGAATGAACAAGGTTATTCAATTTCCATTACCATCATACCGCCTTTCTGGGCAACCTGGTGGTTCAGGGCGTTGGTATTGATTGGACTTGTAACTGGCATCATTCTATTTTACAGATTTAAGCGAAAGCTTGAAATTCAAAAATTAGAAGAGTTGAAAAAGGAGGAAATGCATCAGGTGCAATTACAGTTTTTCACCAATATCTCGCATGAGTTCCGCACACCACTTTCTTTAATCCTGGGGCCGCTGGAAAAACTACAAAAAGAAGATCCCCGATCTCCATCCAACCATTATTACAAAGTGATTTACAGGAACGCTAACCGGTTGATGAGCCTCATTAACGAATTGATGGATTTCAGGAAAGCTGAATCAGGTGTATTGAAGCTGAATGTAATGCCCGGTAATATGGAATTTTTTTTACAGGAAATCTCAGAAGAGTTTAGTGACTTGGCACATGAAAATAATATTGACTTTAAAATTCATGCGCAACCTCTTCATTCAGAAACCTGGTTTGACAGGCAGATACTGGAAAAAATTGTAATCAACCTTCTCAGCAATTCCTTTAAGTATACTGCAGATGGCGGAAAAATAGAAGTGGAAATTCTTGACTCCCTGGATAAATTCACGGCATCGTTTGAAAATGATTTGGTCTTTCTGAATGTATATAAAGGGAATCAATATATCTATATCCGTGTTGCAGATAATGGTATCGGGATTTCAAAAGAATCAATAGCTCATTTGTTTGAACGCTATTATAAAATATCAGAATCACATTTGGGCTCTGGCATTGGTTTGGCGTTTGTAAAGAGTCTCACATTCCTGCACAAAGGAAATATCTATGTGTACAGCGAAAGAAATAAAGGAACGGAAATCATCATTGGCATCCCGTGTACAAAAGATGATTATTCCAAAAACGAAAGATGGATGAAGAATAAAGAAGTCGTGTCAAAGCTTGAGAGCATCCATGCAAAGTATGATCATTATCTGCCAATACTGGAAGAAAAACAAATGCCCGGGTACAAAGAATCTGTCACTCCAAACAAACCTACAATTCTTGTTGTAGATGACAATGATGAGTTGAGGCAATTTTTAAAAGAAAGCTTAAACCTTCATTATAAAATCTCAGAGGCAATTGACGGGCAATCGGGTTATAAAAAAGCGAAAGAGGAATTCCCTGACCTGATCATCGGCGATATCATGATGCCAGGAATGGATGGGATTGAATTTTGCAAAATAGTAAAAGAAGATATTGAAACCAGCCATATTCCTTTTTTAATGTTAACAGCCAAAGATGCACCGGAATCAAAGATAGCGGGAGTACAATCGGGAGCCGATTTCTACTTTTCCAAACCTGTGAGCATTGAACTATTAGAATTAACAATCAGGAATATCTTCAAACAAAAACAAAAATTAAAGGAAAAGTATCTGAACGGTCACAATGCGGAAATAAAGGACCTGGCTCATTCTTATAAAGACAAAACGTTCCTGGATGAGCTTATCGAAATCATAGAATCGCAATTAAGCAACCCCGAGATGAATATTGCTTATGTATGCACGCAAATAGGTATGAGCAGGACAAAATTGTATAATAAAATTAAAGGATTAACCGGGCAGTCGATCGGTGATTTTATAAGAACGATCCGATTAAAAAAAGCTGCGCGATTGCTGACACATGAAGATATTCCTATTACCGAAGTAATGTACAGTGTAGGTATTCAAACTCAGTCTTATTTTACAAAGGCATTTAAGAATGAGTTTGGAAAAACGCCTACGCAGTTTTTGAAAGATCTGAAGAAATAGAGACGATTTTAAATCAATGGACCACTATTTATTCTTCACTTTCCTCCCATTCCTGGAATGAGATTACAAAAACCGTTGAAATTGTAGTATAACGTCTACATGATTAATTATGATCGTTTACATCAATTGCATGCACTTGCTACGTAAAAGGCGCATCCTGACGACTACATTTACCCCGTTACTTTGAACACGATATTTAATGTAACGGTCTAAATCCTATGTTTTTATTTCTCTATTCAATATTCACAATTTAAAAAATCAAAAAACCAAATGAAAAGGACAATTAAATTTTTCTCAATCGCAACTGCGATAATCGGTTTCACTTCAACTGCTTGTGCACAGGCAACAGCAACTTCAACAGCTACGGCTACAATTGTAACGCCGATCAGCATCACCAAAACCGTCGATATGAACTTCGGTAATGTAGCGGTTCAAACAGGTACAGGTGGTACTGTTGTATTATTGCCAGCCGGAACCCGCAGCACAACAGGTGGCGTAACGCTTCCCGCAATTGCCGGAACAGTAACCGCTGCTTCATTCACAGTTAATGGCCAGGGAGCTTACACGTATGCGATTACACTTCCAGCTACAGCTGTTACGCTTACGAATGGTGCATTTACGATGACAGCAGATACTTTTACAAGTACACCTTCAGGAACCGGTGCACTTACTGCAGGTACGCAAACACTGAATGTTGGAGCTACACTTAATGTAGCTGCAGCTCAAACTGCCGGAACTTATGTTTCAGGTACGCCTTTCAGTGTAACTGTAAACTATAACTAAAATGAACTTCAATACCCCAAAGGCAAAGCGTGAGCATTGCCTTTGGGTTCTTATTTAATTAAACTCCTGTTTGATCTGTTAATAAAAAATCATGTCTAAACCTCTCTCCTGGCTCAAGCCGATAGCCATAAAATCTGAAATATATTTTGGTTTTTTTCTTTCCGCAATATTACTGATGTTTTGTTCTACAAAAGTAATGGCTCAGGGAAACCTGATGATAACGCCACGCAGGGTGGTTTTTGAAGGACAAAAAAAAACGCAGGAACTTAATCTTGCCAATACCGGAAAAGATACGGCGCGTTATCTTATTTCCATGATGGAAATAAGGATGAGGGAGGATGGGACATTTGAACAAATTACTGCACCTGATTCCGGACAAAATTTTGCCAGCCATTATGTTCGTTTTTTTCCACGCAGTGTTACACTTGGTCCGGGTGAGGCGCAGACAGTCAAAATACAGATTATAAAACAAAGTCAGTTATTGGCAGGTGAATACCGTTCGCATATATACTTTCGTGCGCTGCCGATTGAAAAACCTCTTGGAGAAAAAGAAATTTCGAAAGATACTTCGGGTATATCTGTGCATTTAACTCCCATTTTTGGTATAAGCATTCCTGTAATTATACGCGTGGGGGAACCCAATTCACAAGTTAACCTGTCAAATACAAAATTTGAGATGATGAATGACAGTATTCCTGTTTTAAACATGGTATTTAATCGTGCTGGTAATATTTCAGTATATGGAGATCTCAAAATAGATTTTATTTCGTCATCCGGGAAAGTAAAACAGGTGGGCGAAATAAAAGGAATTGCTGTTTATACACCCACTTCCAGCCGCAAAATCAGGATAACTCTTGATAGAATTGCGGGCATTGATTACAAAACCGGAAAATTGCATATAGTATATACAACTTCCGCCGATTCTAAATCTGTAAAAATTGCAGAAACAGAATTGATGTTGCTTTGATGATATGCAATAGTTGTATCACATAGACGCTTAATCCAATTTTTTATGAAAACGAAAACATCTTTTCATGATTCTTCTTTGCCAGATGTAAATTCAACTACAAAAGTTTTTTGGGTATCGCAAAAGACCCAGGCGCAACGAGCTTTGATCAGTGCTGCTTCTACCTCCAAATCTTTAATAATTATTGGTGTGTATAAGGGAACAGCAACACCTATCGTTGAAGTTCCAAATTCAATAGTTGTGTCATGAAATTGAATTTATTTTGCAGGTATAATTTAATCCTGACGATTATCTTATTGAGCTGCTGCTCACCTGCAGTCTATGGCCAGCTTAGCGGCACAAAGAACATTCCAGGTGATTATGTAACCATTACAGCAGCAGTATCTGCATTAAATGCTGCAGGGGTAGGTACTGGTGGTGTTATCTTTAATGTTGCGGCAAATTTTACCGAAACCATTACATCAACCATATCACTTACGGCAACAGGCACTGTTGCAAACCCCATTTTATTTCAAAAAGATCCCGCTACAACAGGCGCCAACCCGGTGATAACGTCCTATACAACTGGTGTAGGAACTCCTGGTACTGCTATACAGGATGGTATCTGGCGTTTAATAGGTTCAGATTATGTGACCATTGATGGTATTGATATAAAAGACAATCCTGCTAATACAACCAATCCTTCAACAATGGAATATGGTTATGCTTTATACAAAGCGAGTACCTCTAACGGTTGCCAGTATGTTACAATAACGAATTGTGTAATTACACTTAATAATATTAATAATGCAACCGGCACTGCACCGGCGGTTGATGGCTCAACAGGAATTATTGTCATGAACTCGCTTGCAACCACAGCAACGACCATAATGGTCCCCATCGCAGGTGGTACAAATTCCAATAATAAATTTTATACAAATACAATACAAAATTGCAATTATGGAATTGCCTTAATAGGCTATGCAGCGGCTTCTCCATTTACTCTTGCTGATGCTGGTAATGATGTGGGCGGAAGTTCAGCTGGAACAGGGAATACAATCATTAATTACGGCGGTGCATCAGGAGCCTTGAATCCTGCAGCCGGAATACGCACATTGGCACAGTATGGCATCAACATTTCTTACAATACAATTAATAATAATAATGGCGCGGGAACAAATCATCCCGAAGTTTTGCGCGGCATTTATATAAATACCGCAATAAGTGCAAATGCAACGATTACTTATAATACAATAACACTGAACGGCGGAGGAACTATTCAAAATATATATGGAATTGAAAATGCTTCTGGTTCTACAGCAGCAGGCAATATGATCAATATAAGTAACAACACTATCGCTAACAGTACTTATACAACAGCAACCGTAGGAGGATTTTATGGTATACGCAATACCGGAACCCCGGCAACACTTACGATGAACAGTAATATCGTATCAAATAATTCCAGTTCAGCAACAACAACAGGGTTTTTTTATGGCATTTTAAATTCCGGAATCATCACGAATGTTAGCATGAGCAGTAATACAGTTTCCGGCAACTCTACTGCGGCTTTAACAACAGGTTTGTTTGTTGGAATTTATAATTCAGGTGCCGCTGCAAATGTTACAATGAATACGAATACACTTGTTGGTAATTCAACAACTTCTCTGTCAGGTGTGTATTATGCCATTTACAATACGGGTGCAGTAACAACGACGCTTAATATTAATTCAAACAATATCGGCAACGGAACAACCGGCGCATTTACTTTTAATGCGGCCAATTCCGGTGCACAGCTCTTTATTAATACTACACTTGTTGCAGCCACAGCCGCTTTATCAATAAGTAATAATAATTTCCAGGGAATTACCTATGCGGTTCAGGGCACAGGAGCTGCTACCTTTATTTCAAATACTGCCGCCACCAAATCACAGGCAATTAACAGCAATACTTTTACGGGCCTGAATGTCAATACTACTGGTAGTATCACTTTTATTGCAAATACCGTGATCGTTTCTTCCACGGGAACACAAAATGTAAACAGCAATTCAATTGTTACCTCATTTAATAAAGCGGGCGCAGGCGGAACTGTGACACTTTTTACAAGTGCAGCAGCTTCGTTGACGGGTAGTATTATTAATAATAACAGTAACAATTTTTCAAATATCACTGTTACTGGTACAACTATTATTGCCGGATGGATAAATACTGATGCAGGTGGTTCTACTAAAACAATTCAGAATAATACTTTCAGTAACTGGACCGGAGGAACCGGCGCCATTACTGCCATGTCGGTAAGCCTAACAGGTACCAACAACGCTACAACCGGTAATACCATAAATAATATTTCGAGCGCAGGC
>Ga0137407_10001432_pt1 | contig 15537 bp, 12 predicted proteins | sample CZOMad2_2_16fung_FD_108410 | JGI IMG/M metagenome (GOLD analysis project Ga0137407, IMG submission 108410) | Vadose zone soil fungal communities from Angelo Coast Range Reserve, California, USA - CZOMad2_2_16fungal (Illumina Assembly) | ecosystem: Environmental > Terrestrial > Soil > Vadose... | reverse complement strand
TTGAACTGCAACCGGAAGCGATGAAGGAGTTGCTGAAGGCTCGTGAAGAAGCACAAAAGGAAGATCTGGAGATTACGCCACGGGATGGGGCCGAGGCCGCGCGCCGTAGTTATGAAGACAGTTTACAGTTGTGGCAGACTCGCTTCCTGCCGGCGCTCAACTACTGGCTCGTACAGGGAAGGCTGACCGAAGCGGATGTAGAGCGTTTGAAAGGTTTGCCGTTGCGTGGCCAGATTGCCGAAGTGTTGGAGCTGGAAAAGGGCGGCATCTACTTCAGCAAGGACCTTTCCAAGTCGATCCTCTATTCCATAGCAGCGCCCGGCACATCGCAACACATTGCCATGCTGGCTTTCGACGTGAACGAATTTGATAATCCACGCGTGCGCGAGATTCTCCGGAAACACGGTTGGTTTCAAACAGTACTTAGCGACTTACCTCACTTCACTTTTCTTGGCCTGAAAGAAAAAGACTTGCCTAAGCATGGATTGAAGCAAGTCGAGGTTGACGGCCAAACATTCTGGATTCCCAACATTATTCCTCACGACAATCCGGTCACCGGCCAGCCGCGATAAACATGAAGCGAGCCAAATTCGATGAAGCCGCGCAAGAGACCCTCACCGACTGCGTAAAAAAGATCGAGACGACAACTGATGCGGAACTGGTCCTCGTAGTTCGTGCACGCTCTGGTTCGTACCGTCACGCTGATTACTTATTCGGCGCGCTGCTCGGTTTTGCGGGCCTTCTGTTTTTACTTTTCTCGCCTTTCGATTTCCACCAGTACTGGGTCGCAATAGATGTGGCGCTGTTGTTCCTGCTGGGGTCGTTTGTTGCCTCCCGCAGTAATACGCTTCGCAGATTGCTGACCGGTGAAAAGTTTCGCAACGAAGCAGTGCGCACCAGCGCGGCGGCGATGTTTTATGAAGCGGGCATCGCCAACACAAACGCGGAAATGGGCTCGCTCATCTACCTTTCCATTCTCGAGCGACGACTTGAGTTGATCGCCGACCGCGGTGTTTTAAAAGCCGTTAACGCGCTCGAGTGGAATCAGATTTTATTTGAGCTGCGCCAGGCCGGCAGAAAGCCCGAACCGCAAACCCTGCTGGCGGGATTGGAGGATCTCGGCGCGTTGCTCGCCAAACATTTACCCGCAACCGGGGAAAACCCGAACGAGTTACCTGACATGCCGCGTTTTGAGTTGAAATGAAAAAGACTCGAAACACCAATCTCCTAACCCGTTTCCTGCTGCGCGCCGTATTGGTTGCGGGCGCTGTGGCCGTTTGCCTTGCGGTTGCCGGCGACGTCCTGGCACGAGTGGGCGGCGGTCAATCCTACGGCGGTGGTGGTGGCGGCGGGCATGGCGGCAGCGGCGGCGGAGACGGGGGCGCGATCATTGGCGTGGTCAGGATACTTGTTTGGCTGACAGTCGAATATCCGGCGGTTGGCGTTCCGGTTGACATCGTCGTCATCGGCTTCGTGGTCTACCGCTTTGCCCGCGGCGGCTCGAAGGGATCGGAAGCCTTCTCATCGGCAGCAACCGCCACCGCGACAGAGTCAATAGCGTTTCCGTTAGGACTTGATACTACCCCGGCGCGGCCCGTAAGTTTTGCTAGTCAGTTTGCGCAGCTGCGCAAATTCGATCCCAACTTTTCTGAGATCGTGTTCACCGATTTCTGCTACGCGCTTTACGGCAAAGCGCATGATGCGCGCGGCCGCGGCCCAAATGTGTTGGATCAATTTTCACCCTATCTAAGCGAAGCGGCGCGCAAGGCGCTACTCCAGCGCAACCCGAGCGGCCTGCAGGAAGTGAAGGGTATTATCGTCGGCGCGATGAAGATCGAAGACGTGCGCGGCCTGGAAAAACCCCTTGTGAATATCAGCCTCGTATTCGAAACAAACTACACTGAGCTGGCAAACGCAAACGGCGGCGCTCCGGCTGAGATGACTTACTACGTAAGCGAGCGCTGGCTGCTCGAGCGCAAACGCGACGTGTTGTCGCCTCCTCCGGCGCGAGCGACCGCGCTTCACTGTCCGAAGTGCGGCGCGCCTTTGCAGAAGGACACGGTCGGCGCTTGTGCGTTCTGTGGCACGAAGGTCGAGAGCGGGGAATTTCAGTGGTACGTGCGCGGGATCGGGCTACTTGGTCGTGAGGCAAAAGGACCTTTGCTTACGTCCAACGTGCCGGAAGTGGGCACTGACTTACCCAGTGTCGTCCAACCAGGTTTCAGAGATATTCGAATTGAGTTTGAAAAGAACAATCCGAGTTTTTCCTGGGGCGAGTTTCAGGCCCGTGCCCGGCTGATTTTTGATGAGCTGCAAGCGGCCTGGTCTACGCTGAACTGGGAGCGTGCGCGGCCTCACGAAACCGACAACCTGTTTCAGATGCATCAATACTGGATCGATGCTTACCAGCGGCAGCACCTTCGCAACGTGCTTGACCAGTGCCGGATCACCGCGTTGCAACCGGTGAAGCTCCAGGAAGATGCGTTCTACAACGCGATTACGCTGCGCATTGGCGCCCAGGGTTACGATTACACCGTTGACCAGAGCGGGAACGTCGTGAGCGGTTCGAAAACTAATCTTCGCTACTGGAGCGAGTATTGGACGTTTATTCGCAACCGGCAGGCTAAAACGGGGCCGGCCAGAGCGGACCTGAATTGTCCTAATTGCGGGGCACCACTAAAAGTGAATAACGCGGGCGTTTGTGAATTCTGCGGTGGAAAGATAACCTCGGGAGAGTTTGACTGGGTGCTCTCAAAGATTGAGCAGGATGAATCCTATGCCGGCTGACATCCAATTTAAGCGTCGTGACATCGAATCGGTTCGACAAACATGGGCGGGCAATACCCTCCTTGGATTAATGCACAAACCCCACAAATGGAGCTTTCTGTGAAACGCAGTCTTTTATTACTCCTACTAATATCTTCGCTTCTTGTTAATCCCGCGATTTTTGCCGGACAACGTCACGCTCAACCGCCTCGGCCGACAACCGCGCCGGCGCAGTCGGCAGCAGTTGCCCCCGCGCCGCAGCCGCAGGCCAAGTTTGTTAATCGCCAACTCCCAAACGGACTGGAAATGATCGTGCTTGAAGATCATTCAATTCCCCTGGTCACTTGCGAGCTGGCAGTGAGGAACGGGTCTTTCACGGAACCGCCGGAGTTGAACGGACTATCACACCTCTTCGAACACATGTTTTTCAAGGCCAACCGCGCTTCGGTAACCGGCGAAGCCTACCTGAACACTATCGATCAGCTCGGTATTATTTATAACGGGCAGACACAGGAGGAACTGGTCAATTACTATTTCACAACCACCTCTCCGAATTTGCCGGTGGCCATGCGTTTCCTGCGAGACGCTGTGCGCTATCCGCTATTCGACGAGCATCAGTTTGAACAGGAGCGAGAGGTTGTCATTAGCGAGCTCGATCGCCACGAATCAAACCCGTTTGGTTTTCTTAATCTGGAGATGAACAACCGGCTTTTCTACAAGTACCCGAGCAGGAAGAATCCGGGCGGCGACAAGCAGACCGTGCGCGGCGCAACTACCGACTTAATGAGACTCATCCAGAGTCGCTACTACGTGCCGAACAACTCGGCAATCGTCGTGACCGGGGATGTGACTCCCGAGGCGGTCTTCCTGCTCGTGCAGCAACTGTTTGGCGATTGGCCGCGCCGTGAAAAAGATCCCTTTGTCGAGTTTCCGCTTGTGGAGCATCCACCACTGCCCAAGAGCGAGGGCGCGATTATCAAGCAGCCGGTTCAAAACGTGATTATTGAGATGGGCTGGCAAGGTCCTTCGATTGGCAAAGACAACCCGGCCACTTACGCGGCGGACGTTTTTTCGTTCATCTTGCGCCAACCAAACTCACGCTTCCAGCGCGCGCTGGTGGACACCGGTTTGGTAAGCGGGGTCAACTTGGGCTACTACACGCAGCGCAACGTCGGACCAATTAATATCATTGCTCAGACCACGCCCGAAAATGCTCGCGCCGCAGTGCGCGCGATTTATAACGAAGTCGCTCACTTTAACGATCGCGACTATTACACCGACGAGCAACTGGAGACGGCCAAAGCTCTTCTTGAAGCTAATGACCTCTTCGATCGTGAGAAGCTATCGGATTACACCCATACCATCAGCTTCTGGTGGGCTTCGACCGGCATTGATTACTTCCGAGGCTACCTCGGGAATCTGCGACGCACAACGCGCGCGGACATCAGCCGCTATGTGACGACATACATCCAGGGCAAGCCTCATATCGGCCTCGCCTTGTTGTCGGATGATGCAGCTAAAACATCGCAGCTTACTCCCGACGATCTCATCGGTGACGAGAAACGAAATGGAACCACAGCACACAGGTAAAGCCGCGCTCGCGCTTATCACACCAGAAAAACCAATGAAGCAAACGTGGGCAGGCATGAAGATGGGTTGGTTGAATCTGCGAGTAGCAGCGCTCTGCCTGGTCGTAGTTTCTATCGCAGCGCCGTTTACTGCTCAGCAGGCACAGCCCGCTGGTGTTGCGTCCCGGCCGGTGGCAGTCGCCAAACCGTCGTCTCTTTCTGATGCCGCCGCGTTGGTCACAGAGTTTGATGTAAATGGGCTGAAGGTCCTCGTCAAGCGCCGCGAGGGAAGCCAGACAGTGGTAGCGGGGCTTTTCATCAAAGGCGGGTCACGCAACATCACGGCTGCGAACGCGGGCATCGAGAATTTGATGCTTGACGCTGAGTCTGAGGCGAGCGTGAGTTTTCCGCGCGAACGGCTTCGTATGGAACTGTCGCGCATGGGCACCACGATCTCGTCGGGCGTGAACTTCGATTATTCTGGATTGTCGCTGGCGTCGACCCGCGGTAATTTCGATCGCTCCTGGGAAATCTTTACGGACGTGGCGCTCCGGCCAACTTTCACCGCTGAAGACGTGGAGCGCGTGCGCAACCGCATCGTCCTTTCCATCCGCGACGACGCAGACACGCCGGACTCCTACGTCCAGGTCTTGCAAGCGCGCGTCGCCTATGCCGGACACCCGTACGTCAACGACCCGAACGGCACCGCGGAATCGGTCTCGCGCCTAACCGCCGAGGACCTCCGCCGATACCACAAGCAAATGATGGAGACTTCGCGGTTGCTGCTCGTCGTAGTCGGCGATCTCGATCCCCAACTGCTTCGCCAACGCATCGCCGCCTCGTTTGGGAAACTGCCGCGCGGCGACTACCATCCCAGCCCGCTGCCGGAGTTGTCGTTTTCTGCATCGACAGTGGAAGTGACGGAGCGCGATCTTCCAACCAACTACGTGCAGGGAGTCTTCACCGCGCCCGGCTTGTCCGCGCCTGACGTTTATCCGATGCGCGTTGCGTCATCAATTCTTCAGAATCGCCTTTTCGTCGAAATACGGGCTAAGCGCAATCTTTCTTACGCACCTGAAGCTTTCCTCTGGAACCAGGGCTCAAACCTGGGCGGCGTTTCCCTCAGCTCGACGGACACCAACCAGAGCGTCCGGATAACTCTTGATGAGATCGCGCGTCTGCAGCGCGAGCCGATCTCGCAGGACGAGTTGAAAGGCACAGTTCAGCACTACCTGACGCGTTATTACCTGGGCCAGGAAACTAATGCGGCGCAAGCCGGCGAATTGGCTCAATCGGAATTACTTGGCGGGGGCTGGCGCAACTCGACGGCCTTCATGGATAAACTCAGCGCGGTCACTGCCGCTGATGTGCAGCGTGTGGCGCAAAAGTATATGCGCAACATTCGCTTCGTTGTGCTAGGCAGTCCGAAGAGTGTGGATACGAAGGTCTTTACTGGCGGGGTAGAAGGCAGAAGGTAGAAGGCAGAAGGCAGAAAGCAGAAGGCAGAAAGCAGAAAGCAGAAGGCAGAAAGCAGAAAGCAGAAAGCAGAGCTCTCTTGTTTTCTGCCTTCTGCTTTCTGCCTTCTGCTTTCTGTTCTTTACTGCTCGAGGCGCGTTTCACTTACAAGCTTTTCGTAGAGTCTGCCATCAAGTTGGCGCAGAATCTTGGCTTCGCTTAACGCCAGCCTTTCATTCCCACTCTCGAAATAGGCGACCGCCAGATTGTAATGCGCGTCCGCGTTTTCAGGACGCAGGGTAGCAGCGCGGCTGTATGAAGCGATTGCCTCGCGCATTCTGCCGGCGTAGTAATAGGCGTCGCCGAGCTTGTTGTGGATCTCTTCCGAGTCAGGCTTCAATTGTAGCGCGTGCTGGTAGGCCCGAATTCCTTCTTCGGTTTTCCCCTGCTTGACTTTGCAATAGCCGACCTGCACCCAGGCGTCGGCGCGCCGCGGATTCCGATTCGCGGCGGTTTCGAAATAACCAATCGCGTTGTCGTAATTGCCCAGCCAGAGAGAATCCAACCCGGTTCGATAAGAAGACTCGGCGAGGTCGCCCGACCGCTCTTTCGCCGGCAAGGCGGCGATTGAGCGCAACTGGCCCGGACGAAGTTGTTCAACTCGGGCCACGGCAATCGCCAGGTTGATGTTTTGTCCGTTCGTTACTTTAATTGTAACGACACCAACCACCTGACCCTTCATGTTAAAGACGGGACTGCCACTGTTGCCGTGAGAAATGGGCGCGGTGATCTGGATGATCTTGCCGACATTGGGAACTTCGCGAACGGCTGAAACAATACCATCGGTCACCGAGCCTTCCAGTTTGAGTGGATTGCCAATCACAACGATCTGTTCTCCCTCGTCGGGTAAGACGTGCGCGAGTTCGCTGGCGCGCGGCCGATCGGGCGGCATGTCAACGCTGAGAAGCGCGAGGTCGCCTTCTTCGTCCACGGCAAGCGTGCCCGCCACTGGGAAAACTTTTCCCTTTCCGTCGAGCGTCTTGATCTCGCATCGCTGCGCTCCACGGATGACGTGCAGGTTTGTCACGACCTGCCCGGGGCGCACGAAGAATCCGCTGCCAGTCATCAAGGCTTCGCCCTGCGAATCGTAAGTTGCAATCGCAACTACCTGGGGCTTAACGCGCCTGACCAGTTCGGGAAGACTTTCCTGGGAAAAAACAGGCGTGGCTGAGCAGAGGAATAGGCTTACGGCAACAAGCAGCAACTGGGGGAAGATGCGTTTGTACATATTCGGTTGTAAATCGCGACCAAATTCCTGGTTGATGGGGAGCCGAAGCAGCACGCTCCGGCGTTTATTTCGTGGCGAGCTCGATTGTCAGGGGAGTCGACTTGAGCTGGGTTGTCCGGGGCAACTCCCTCGATAATCATATTAACTCAAGAACAGCCGAACTGGATAGAGATTTTTGCCGGAGTCCCTGCTCGCCTTGGGTTAGCTCGGATTGGCAGCCAGGAAACACGGGCAGGGACAAGCCCAAAAAACAAGGCCGCCAGCCTGGCGGCCTTTGAATTGACTCCCACTAAAAATGTGCAGTTGGCTATGGGATTAATTGGATTACCCCAAGTCGCGGGCCTGCCGGTATGACCACGGTCTTCACGGCCGCGAGGTCTTCCATTGTTACGAGCAAGCCGAAATCAGGCAACGTTGTATTGGCTTTGATCTCGGCCTCGTTGCGATCCTTCACATTGACGATCTGTCCCAGCTTGAAAAACTGGTTGTCAGGCGAAACTGCCCAGAGGATGTAGGCCTGTCCCTTGGGAGCCTCCTTCAGCTCGTGGAAGCGCATCCTGATTTCCGTCTCTTTGCCATTCTTTTGCGGCTCAATGAAAATATTGGCGCGCGCACCAGCCATGGCTCCCGTGAAGTCCACTTTCAGTTTTGTGTCATCTCCTTTTTTATAAGCCGGGATATTCAGCATCGGCACCGTGTTGGTGCTGGCCGGCGTAGTTCCAGGTGTCGTCGTCGCGGCTACCGTTTCCCCAACCGGCGACGTGGTGTGGGGAATTACCGCGAAGCCTGCGGGCACCGCGCTCCGGAAGTAAATCTTTGCGTTCGGATCGTACGCCGTCAGGCTTTCGTCTGGCGCCGCGATCAGCATGAACTTATTAAGCGGAGTGGTGGCGGTGAATTTACCGGTTCCATTGGCGATTACCACTGGCCCCAGCGATGTAACCACTCCGGCATCGTCCACTGCGTAGACATTGATCGCGGAAACGTCGGCGGGCACATCCGTTACATTCAAAATGATCTTCGTGCCGGTATCATCACGCAGGATCGTACCGACAGCTTTCGACTTAGTTAGAGCTACCGGATTCATGACGAGCTGAACTTCCTTGCCTACCGGATACTCGACCACGGTGTAGCTGCCGTCAGGGTTCTGAACTGTCTTGGTAACTGTGGTTGGAGTTTGTGTGACTATCGTTGTCGGCTTTTGCGTGGGTGGCGTTTGTGTTGGCGGCGTTTGCGTAGGTGGCGTTTGCGCAGCTACGAATACGGCTGACGAAATAATCAGCAACGCGGCCGCCAGAAGTGAAATGCGTTTACTCATGAGTTTCGCTTGCTCCTTCCTTTTCTTTATCGCGATTAAGTTGTCGTCGGGGAATACAAGCTTGTCGTTAGATTAAGAGTCGCAAGCATCATGCCAGCCGCTCAAATCAATATTCAGCGGATTTGGCTGGCGGTTTTGGCGTGAATTGGCCCAAAAGGCCGAGGTTGCGGAGCACAACAATACACAAGTGTATTGCATCTTTTCGCGTAGTTTATTTGGGAGGTTCAGTAAGAGTGAAGCTCAGAGATTGCCTTTGCGACATCGCTCGATTGCGGCAGGATTGCGTCTTCGAGTTGCGGTGCGTAGGCGACGAAGGTGTCCATTGCCGCCACGCGGCGCACCGGCGCGTCGAGGTATTCGAAGAGCTCGTCTGAAATGCGCGCGGCTATCTCAGCGCCGTAACCGAATGAGAGTGAGTCTTCATGAGCAACGATTACTCTGTTTGTCTTCTTTACCGTCGCCGCGATCGCGTTCCAATCGTAAGGCTGCAGGCTGCGCAGATCGACAACTTCCACACTGATGCCTTGTTGCTCGGCCTGCCTGGCGGCAACTAACGAACGCTGCACCAACGCGCCGTAGGTAACGATCGAAAGATCTTTTCCTTCGCGAACAGTCCTGGCCTTGCCGAAGGGAATCATGAAATCGTCAGGCGGATATTGCGACTTGTTGTAGGTCTGGCGATAGAGATGCTTGTGCTCGAGAAACAAGACCGGATCGTCGGCGCGGATGGCAGTGCGCAACAGGCCATTCGCGTCAAGCGCGTTTGATGGATAGATAACACGTAGCCCGGGAATCTGCGTGAACGTAGAAACGCCGGATTGGGAATGATAGACAGCGCCGCCTTTCAAGTAGCCACCCACTGGCACCCGCATCACCACCGGCGCTTTCCACTCGCCGCCGGAGCGCCAGCGCAGGACCGCGAGCTCGTTGCGAATCTGGTGCATTGCCGGCCAGATATAATCGAAGAACTGAATCTCTACTACGGGCTTTAGTCCCCGCGTGGCCATGCCAATAGCGCGACCGACAATGTTGGCTTCAGCCAGTGGCGAATTGAAGACGCGTGCGCTGCCAAACTTTCGCTGCAAATTCGCAGTTACTTTGAAGACGCCGCCTTTGCCTTTCACCCTGTCAAGAAATTCCTCGCGTGAACAATCCGCCACGTCTTCGCCAAAGGCAATGACGCGCGGATCGCGGGCCATCTCCGTGTGCAGGCAACGATTGATCAAGTCAACCATCGTTCCGGCGTTGCCGGAGAGTTGCGCGCCCTCCTCCGTGTCGAATTCTTTCGAGGTTGGATCGACGTCAGGTGAATAAACGAAGAGTTTCACCGTTTTCGGGTCCGGCTGGGGACTGGCAAGGGCCGCATCTGCGGCTTCATTTACTTCGCGGTCGACCTCGTCTTTTATCCTCTGTAGTCCATCCTGATCAACGACACCTTCCTCGATCAGGACTGCGCCAAAGCGCTTGACCGGATCGCGTTCAGCGTCCGCCGTTCGCTCTTCATCGGGACGATAAAGCTTCTCGTCGTCGGAGAGTGAATGCGAGTAAGGACGAATAACCCTGGCGTGAACAAAGGAAGGACCCTTGCCTTCGCGGCAATATTGGACGGCCCGCTTCACTACCTCGAACGATTCGAGCGCGTCCGTACCGTCGCAGCGTTGCAGGTAAAGATTGGGAAAGTTTTCCACCAGTCGCGAAACATCACCGCCGGCGGTTTGCACCTCCACGGGAACGCTGATCGCGTAACCGTTATCTTCCAGCAGGAAGAGCACCGGCAGTTTCAAATTGCAGGCAGTATTGAGCGCCTCCCAGAATTCGCCTTCGCTGGTAGTGCCGTCGCCCAGGGAAACGTAAACGACTTCATCTTTCTGAAAGTTTGAGGCGCGCTTCCGCAGTTCTTTGATCAACTTAAAGCGGTATCCGGCTTCCGAGCAGCCGACGGCCTGCAAAAGTTGGGTGCCGGTGGGCGATGACTGGGAGACGATGTTTAGTTTCTTGTTACCCCAGTGCGAAGGCATCTGGCGGCCGTGAGAGTTGGGATCCTTTGCGGCTCCGACCGCCGACAACAGTTGCTCGAGCGGCGTCATGCCGAGCTGGAGACAAAGAGCGCGATCGCGATAGTAAGGATAAAACCAATCGTAGCCGGGCTTCAAAACCATGCCCGCCGCTACAAGTATTGCCTCGTGTCCCGCGCCGCTGATCTGAAAAAATATTTTATTCTGATTCTTGAGCTGGATTTCCTTGTCGTCGAGCCGGCGTGAGAGATACATGGTGCGATACATCCTGAGCATCTCTTCCGGCGACAGACGAGGTCGCTCGCGTCGCGCGGCCTTTTGTTGTTGCCGTTGCTCAGGGGCTCGTACCGGCGCCGCTGGTTGAGTTGTCGGCTTAGGTATTGGTTGCGGAGCCGATTGGGCCGTCACAGCGGCAGGGGCTTTCTTTTCTTCGGTAACGTCAACGCGAGGTGCCGCCTCAGCCTTGGTCTTCGGTACAAGTTTGAGAACTTTCGTATCAGTCATAACTATTGCTCGAGGCAGTCGGCAGCCAGACAGGACATTCCTGCCAGGCTTAAAAGCACTTATAACTCTGCCAGTGTCATGCGATATTCTTCCGCCATCGAGGGGTGACCGTGCCCGGTGGCCGCGTCAATGCCGCGCTGAAAAGTTTCTTTGGCCTTGTCGCGTTGCCCGGCCTTCTCATAGGCTCGCGCCAGCATGCCAAAGGCGTTTCCTTCGTCATCCGCTATCACAAGATAACGCTCCAGGGTTTCAATCATCTCCTGGGTTTGCCCGCTCTTCTCATACTCCTTGGCCAGGCCAAACAGAATGCTGCTGTTGACAGGGTCGCTCACCAGCATTTGTTTGAAGATATCTATACGAGAGGCTGTCATAGCGCTCCAGTGAGCAGTAACTGTGAGCAGCAAAAACAAACTGCTTACGGCTTGCCGCTCACTGCTTACCTCCAATCAGCAGTTTCGCTATCGTCTGCAACTGCATGTTTGACGTGCCCTCGTAGATCGCGCCAATCTTCGAGTCGCGCCAGAATTTTTCCACCGGATAATCTTTCACATAGCCGTAGCCGCCATAAAGTTCGATCGCCATAGAACTAATTCGTTCGGCAGCGCGAGAGGAATACAGCTTGGCCATCGCCGCCTCCTTCACGAAGTTCAGGCCGGCATCCTTCATGCGCGCCGCGTTGTAGACCATTAAGCGCGCCGCTTCCAACTGCGTGGCCATCTCAGCGAGTTGAAACTGTACGCCCTGAAACTGGTTGATCGATTTGCCAAACTGCTGACGCTCGCTGGTGTAAGCGATAGCGGCGTCTAGCGCGCCACGCGCGATACCGATCATCTGGGCGCCAATGCCAATTCGTCCTTCGTTCAAAGTTTCAATCGAAAGTTTGTATCCCTTGCCCACTTCGCCCAGCACATTCTCTTTGGGAACCATGCAGTCAACTAAGATCAATTCCGTTGTAGAGGAGGCGCAAATGCCAAGTTTGTTCTCTTTCTTGCCGACCGAGAAACCTGCGAACCCTTTTTCCACCACAAACGAAGTGATACCGCGATAGCCGGCCTCGGGACTGGCGTTGGCGAACAACACAAAAACCTCGGCTTCGTTTCCATTTGTGATCCAAAGTTTCTGGCCATTAAGCAGATAGTGGTCGCCTTTGTCGACGGCGCGAGTTTGCATTGCGAATGCATCCGATCCCGAACCCGCTTCACTCAGCGCGTAGGCCCCAACCTTTTCGCTTGCCAACTGCGGCAAGTACTTAGCTTTCTGGTCCTGATTTCCCCAGCGCATGAAGGCATTGTTAACGAGCGTATTTTGCACGTCGACGAACACGCCGACGGAAGCGTCAACTCGCGAGAGTTCCTCAACTGCCAGGATCGCGGTGAAGAAGGATGAACCGGCGCCGCCAAACTCTTCCGGTGTTTCAATACCCATCAGACCAAGATCGAAACACTGCTTGATAAGCGCTGGATCGAGTTTGCTCTTTTCGTCCATCTCCTCGACGCGCGGGCGCAGTTCGCCTTCGGCAAACTCACGCACACTCGCGCGAAACATTTGCTCGTCTTCGGAAAGGGTGGTCAACGGACGACCGGTAAGCTCTGCAATGGCTGTTTGAGATTGACTCATCTTCATCACCACCCCAGCCAGGCTGCCCGGCTGGGGACCCCGGCCTGACTCGTCGCGAACTGTTAGATTGAACGCATGCATCATAATCAAGTGAAAAGTAAAAAGGCAAAAGCTCGGACACCAAAAGTTCCGAGTTCCGACTCGTCAAGCTTGTGTAACCAGAAGAAAATCTGAGTATGATTGCTGGAATCAATTGACCGTGTGATACCGTTCCTTCATTCCTTTCGAGCGCAAAGCAGAGGACTTAACCAGTTGGAAGAAGAACTCCGACCCACATCGACAAAGACGGACGAGACCACAGAGCAACAGACCGCTAGCGGCACTGTCAAAACAAACCGGGCCCGAAATAAGAAGCTGGCGCGGTTCGGAGTTTTCTTCGCCTTCCTGGGCCTCCTGCTCTTTGCTTACTTTGTCAGAAAAGCCGGCATCTCCCAAATCATAGTTGGCATCAGGCGACTCGGTCTGGGATTTCTACTCATTCTCGGAATCTCTGCCATGCGACAAGTAGTTCGTTCCCTCGCGTGGACGCGTTGCTTTGAGTCGCCCTATAGTCTGCGCTTTCGCGAGGCTTTTGCCGCTAGAATCATGGGTGACGCGCTGGGCAACATTGTTCCCTTGGCAAGCATGGCCGTGTCCGAGCCGTCAAAAGCCGCATTTGTTACGAACCGCGTGCCGCTGCTGGCGAGCCTTTCCGCACTCGCGCTGGAGAACATTTTCTACAGTCTATCGGTAGCGATTTTTATTTTTTCGGGAACAGTTGCGCTGCTGCTGGCCTTTCCGCTTAAACCGGCTCTCCGTTACGCGAGCTTTGGAACACTGGCCGTCACCATCCTGATTGTGCCGCTGGGCTATCTGATTATTCGCCGGCAGTGGAGGTTTCTTAGTGGCCCAATGTCGCTGCTGCATGGCCGAGGTTTCGGACGTACCTGGATGGGAAAGACTATACCGAGTGTCCGAACACTTGAAGATCGCATCTACGGGTTCTACGAGAGGAACAGCAACCGGCTGCTGACCATCCTGGCTTTGGAGATGTGTTTTCATCTTGCCGGTGTACTGGAGATCTATACGACGCTCTGGTTCATTAGCGATATCGTCGCACCTACCCTGCTGACCGCTTTCATTTTGGAATCGGTGAATCGTGTCATCAACATTGTCTTCAAGTTTATTCCTTTTCGCCTCGGCGTTGATGAAGCCGGAACCGGCATGCTCGCTAAAGCGCTCGGCTTTACTCAGGCAATAGGAGCTGCCTTAGCCATCGTGCGCAAAGCCCGGGACATGTTCTGGACGGGGATCGGTGTGGCGCTAATGGTTCGCCGGGGCTTGTCGCTGAAAAACCTGGATAAGGTTAACGAGAGCGAGAGAACATCAGTAGAGGAAACGATAGCTACCGGCGAGCTTGGCTAAAAACCAGTGTTGCCTTAGTTTTTGATAACACAATGAGTAGGAAGACCTCTCGGGTTGAGGGTACGCGAAAATCATTCGTAGGCCAGGGCGCTGACCGCGTCGAGGTTTGAAGCGCGCACCGCCGGATAAAGAGCGCCGAAGGCGCCGCCAAGAATTCCGATTCCCGCTGCTGTCAGGGCCCAACTCCAGCTAAACTCAAAATATAGTCCATACATCTGGTGAATTCCGTAGCCGATCACAAAGGACAGCACAAAGCCGGCGAACAAACCCACCACGCTAATCAACAGCGCCTCTGATTCAATGATGAAAATGATGTAGCGCCGCGATGCGCCCAGGGCTTTCAGGATTCCGATCTCGCGCGTGCGCTCAGTGATGGTTGTGTACATGGCCAGCATCACAACCAGGGCGCTCACCACCGCCGCCAGTCCCACCAGTATCCGCAGAAATACGCCGAGGTAAGGAATCGTCTTCTCAAGGCTGGTAAACAAATCGCGCGTGAATTGGATTTTGTTTCCCGGTAAGGTCGCGTTGATTCGTTGTGCCACCTGAACCTCTTCATTTGGATTTTGAACTTTGACCAGGATGTAGGTGGCCTTCCCGGGCGACTCCAAAGCCTCCTGCATTGCCGCGAGCGTCATCTTCACGCGCGCGCCTGATTCGGGTGAGTAGATTCCTACAATCCGATACGGCTTATCTCCAAAAAGTCTTAGCGTGTCGCCGATCTTCAGCTTACTATTGCGCGCCTTAACTTCGTCGATCACAATTTCGTCCGCTGCTTGCGGCGGCCTGCCCGCGTCTAGATGAATTTCGTTGACTCGCGCGAATGGTTCCCACTCCACCCCTTCGATCTGTTCAAAACCAAACCCGCGGCCACCCTGAAATATATATCTAATGACAGGCAACGCTTCTTCAACGCCTTCGATTTGTTTCAGACTCTCGACGTACTTGGTGCTAAGGTTAGCCGTGGACCCAACTATCTGCATCGATCCTGGCCGCGTAAAAATGATCTCGGCACGCACATTTGCTGCGCGCCGCTGGAGATCGTTTGACATCCCGCGAGCGAGCCCGGTGAAAAGCATCACCAGGCAAACTCCCAGGGCAACACCCGCCACGCTGACGAGTGTGCGAATAGGTCGCTGTCGAATATTGGAGACCACGAGATTATCCATGCGGGTGATAACGATAAGACATTTTGCCGAAAGCTACCACTGGGCGGGAAGGTCGGTACTGGGTCAATTTGAACTTGCCTGAGGTGGCGTGGCTTTACAGAACCGAGCGCGAACCGGAGTCCCCAGCGGGGCAGCCCCGCTGCGGTGGTGGATGCGCCGGATGCTGACCTCAACTCTGAATACTCGGTGAATCCTTCGAATTATCATCGTCCGAACTTGAGTCTAACATCCGGCGCTACCGCGCTCGGCTCTGTAATGAGCTCCGACCTCTGATTTATCAAACCGACTCACTACCGGAAGGTCGGTTCTATCGTAATAGGATGCCGCCCTTGTGTTTTCTGTGTCTCCATGGTGGGTTACGATTAGCGACTTTCGAAGAGGAACATTCATCCTGGTGGCAACTACCGAAACTAAATCTTTCATTGAAGCCGAT
>Ga0137407_10001431_pt1 | contig 15558 bp, 15 predicted proteins | sample CZOMad2_2_16fung_FD_108410 | JGI IMG/M metagenome (GOLD analysis project Ga0137407, IMG submission 108410) | Vadose zone soil fungal communities from Angelo Coast Range Reserve, California, USA - CZOMad2_2_16fungal (Illumina Assembly) | ecosystem: Environmental > Terrestrial > Soil > Vadose... | reverse complement strand
GGTCGGCGAAAACCTCAAGGCCGCCCTCGCCGCCGCCGGCGCGACGCTCGGCGACCTCGTCAAGACGACGACCTTCGTGACCGACATCGACGAGTACTTCAAGCACGTCGACGTCCGCATGGAGTACTTCGGCGCCGCCCTGCCGACCAGCACGACGGTGGAGGTGCGGAAGCTTGCGCACGCGGACTTCCTGGTCGAGGTCGAAGCGATCGCGATGACGGCGTAGGGATCGCTCAGCGATCACGGCCATTCCGCCGGCGGTCGGTCGAGTGCGGCGCGATCCCACCGCGCGAGATCCGCCCCCGCGTCGTACACGCTCTGGTAGAAATCCAGAACCGCCTCATCGGGTGAGGACGCGGAGCGAACCGCGTCGTACGGAAGAATGAAATCGGCCAGCTCGCGGCTGTAGTAGGCGGCCTTGGGCCGGATCGCCGTCGCCCCGAAGCCGGGCGGTTCGGGCCGTACGTACGCGTAAAAGGCCGGCTCGGGCACGGCGCCGCTTCCAGGCCAGAACCCGACGCTGATCTCCTCGTGTGACATCGCTTCGCGCATCATCGACGACGCGGTGTCCGTGGGCTCGGGAGCGCGCCGCCCGTTGAACCGCGTGAGGGCGAGGTCGAAGGCGCCCCAGAAGAAATGCACCGGGCTGCTCTTCCCGAGGAAGCGCCCCTTGAACCGCTTCGTGACTCTGTCGGCCTGCAACAGCATCCGGAAGAAGCGCTGAGCGTGATCGGCGTCATACGAGGCGTGGCGGCGATCCTCGAGGAACGGAATCGGATCGCCCACCTCCACCGGCACCGGCCGCACCTTCACGGCGATCCCGAGACTGTCGAGAACGCCCATGTACGCCCGGTAGAAGTCCGCGACCGCCTGCGGTCGCAGAGCGATGTCGCGGGTCGCCCCGTCGCTCGTCGTCACGGTGAGCCGGTGGTCGATGAAATCGAACTCGACCTCGAATGCGCCCGAGCGGTACGGCATGGCGGTCGTGCTCAACCCGCGCGCGCTCACGTAGAGTGGCACGTGCCACCAGTGATTCTCTTTCGGCGCGAGGGCGAGGCGCGTCTTCCCGACGATCTGCGTCCACATGTGAAGCGTGTCGTGAGTGTCCTGCCATTCGGCGAGCGGCAGACGCGGCCAGGGCGTGTCCACGGCGACGCGATGCTATCACTTCTTCTTGAAGAGATCGCCGAGCGTCATCCCGAAGCCGCCCTTCTTCGTGGCGTCCCTGAGATAGGCCTGCGCCTCCGCCTGCTCCTCGTGCGCCCGCGCCTTCTCGCGCGACAGACGAATGCGCCGTCCCCCCTCCTCGATCGCCAGGACGAGGACTTTCATCTCGCTGCCGGCGGGGAACATGCGGCGATGATCGGCGCCCTGCGTCGTGCCCAGCTCCGCGTTGGGCACGAGCCCCGTCTGCCCGAGACCGAGGCGCACGAACACCCCGAACGGCTCCACGCGATCCACCGTGCCCGTCAGCACGGCGCCGACGGCGACGGCCGAGGCCATCTCTTCGCCGACGGTCGCGCCCTCCGGTGCCAGCGCCAGAGCGATGCGCCGCTTCGCGGTGTCGACGTTGACGATCATCACGGCGATCTCCGCGCCGGCGGTCACCGCCTCGCGGAGTGCCGCCGATCGATGGCGCGGGATCTCGCTGGCGTGCAGCAGCCCGTCGACTCCCGGCAGCAGCTCGACGAACACGCCGAACTCCGTGGCGCGTGCCGCGCGGCCGCGCACCACGTGCCGCTCGCGAAGCCGGCCGGGGACCGTTGCCCACGGATCGCCCTCGAGCGCCTTGAGGCTGAGCGTGACCTTGCCCTTGGCGTCATCGATGCGCAGCACCTTCACCGTCACCGCCTCGCCGATGCGCAACCGATCGCTCGCGCGCTCCACACGCGCGTGCGACAGCTCCGACATCGGCACCAGCCCCTGCACGCCACCCAGGTCCACGAACGCGCCGAAGTCCGCCAGCGACACGACGGTCCCCGGCAACACCGCGTCGGGGAGAATCTTCTTGCGCGTCTGCTCCGCCGCCTTCGCCGCCTGCTCCTCCAGGAGCGCGCGTCGCGAGAGCACGAGGTTGCGGCCGCCCTCGGCGTACTTCGTCACGCGAAACTCCAGGACGCGCCCGACGTACTCCTGCTCGGATTCCACGCGCCGCAGCTCCATCTGCGAGAACGGGCAGAACGCGCGCAGGCCGCCCACCGTGACCTCGTAGCCGCCCTTGATCACGCCGGCGACTTTGCCTTCGACCGGCACGCCGGTCTGCGCCGCCACCGCCAGCGCCTCGCGCGCCTGGGCTCCCTGCCGCAGCCGGTGCGAGAGCCGGATCTCGTCACCGGTGGCGACGACCGTGGCTTCCACCTCGTCGCCGACTTTCACGTTGAGGCGGCCTTGGTCGTCCGCGAGCTCCCCGCGGTCGATCCACGCTTCGCCTTTGCCGCCGACGTCCACGAAGACGTGCTCGTCGGAGATCTGGATGACCCGGCCCTTCACCATCTGGCCGATCTCGAGCGCGCCCCGCGCCTCGTGCTGCGCGAGCATCGCGGCGAAATCTTCTTCGGACTCGCTCATGCCACTGCCTCTCAGAGGATTGCCGGGCGGGCTGCCGCCTGAAGCGATTATACGGGAGGTGGGATGAGAGCGGAGCGCCAGGCGGCGCTCCGCCTGGGATTGCTCTCTACTTGCCCGCGAGCCGGTGCTTCTTGATGAACGCCCAGAGCTTCTTCGTCATCTCAGCGGGCCCGATCGGCTTGTCGCCCATGATCGACTCCAGCGACTCTGCCCGGCCGCCGAACTTGACCGCGTAACCGCCGAAGAGCTTCTTACCGGCCATTCATCACCTCCGCCGAGGATTTGCGCCCATGAGCGCGGCCCTACTGTCTCATCCGAGGTGGGCGCAGCCCAAACTATCCGTGCGGGCCTTATCCCTCGTCGTCGTCCACGGGGCGGGTCGACACCGGGATCCCCAGCGATACGCGCCGGCATTCGTCTTCCCAGATCCGGTGGCAGCGGCCGTGGAACCGGACGATCCGACCATCGGGGAACCGGTAGGCGACTTGCGCGCCCCGGGTGTCGCATGCGGCACACGTGACCACCCCGATCGCGGTATCAGCGTTGATGTGCCCCGTCGGAGCGGTGGGCCGCCCTGGCGCCGTCAGGGGCGGGATGACGCGAGGCAGGATCCCAGCGGCCATTCGCTCGCGGATCGTCTGTGTGACGGCTTGTCGGTCCATGTTGGCTTCATCTCCATATAAGGGATAGTCGACGATGAGGCACCGTCGCGTCGAAGACGCTCGTCAGGAAGACGCTGCGGCAAACGCGGTCGCTCGGGGCCGCGTGTCGGCGGCGCCGTCTCCCCGCGCCTCGCCATCGTGACCACGCAGGAGCTTCGTCTGACCTTCGAAGACAGCGCTCTCTTCGATGATGAGGGCCGGTGTCTCCAGATCACCGTGGACGCGGGCGTGCTCACGCAGCTCGATTCGCTCGGTGGCCACGATGCTGCCGACGACCTCTCCTTCGATGATCACGATCGGCGCGTGCAGCCGCGCCTCGACTCGCCCCGCGCGCCCGACGCTGAGGGTGCCCGTGGCATGAATCTCCCCCTTGACGTGGCCGCTGAGGACGACGCTTCCATTGAACGAGCACGTTCCCACCAGCTCGGAGCCTTCGGTGATGAAGGCGGCCGACGTTTCCGACTCGGTTTGGTTGCGACGATGCCAGCGCATGCGTCCACCGAAGGCAAGGGTCGCGCCAGATCGGGGTGGGCCGAGAACCCGCGATATTCGGCCGAACGCTGTCGCCGGGGCGTCGCGCGACGTGCGTGTTTGTCATGCCGGGTGTCATCGGCAATGACAACACGACATCGGAGACGGCCCCCAGGCGTGTCACATCGCCTTGCCCGCAGACGTAACGCACGTAGTCTCGCGCACTTCCGTTTGGCATAGCCCTTGAACTATCGACCCGCCGGCCACGCCGCCCTCGGGCGTGGACCGTGCGCTGTGGGCCAACGCGGGACATGAACGGAGGCGTGGAGTGGGCGAACGTCGCATCGTGTCATCGGTGGCCCGCCGTCTCCGAGGCTCCGTCGGCCTCGAGCGCCGAACGCTGTCGTCGCAGGCCCAGGCAACAGCAGCCGTGCACTCCAACGACCCGAGGAAAGGAGTCCCGCAGTGCTGAATGACACAGAAGTCAAACGGATCATCGACGCGATCACGGAGTACCGGGAGCTCGTCCAGCAGTCCAGCGAGATGCGCGACCAGCTGGAGTCGCTCCAGAAGCGCTGGTCCTCGCTGAAGGCTGAGCGGGACGGCCTCCGCAACAGTGTTGATGCGCTCCACCAGACGCTCGCCCAGATGAAGGTGGACTACCAGGCCGTCATGAAGCGCATGACGGATCTTTCCTCCACCGAGGACACGGTGCTGGACAACGTCAAGTTCCTGATCGACGAGCTCAGCTCCGTCCTCAAAAAGCACGAGGCATAACGGTCATGCATGTCACGCTCTCGCAACGCCAGCCTCCGCCGCTGCCGGAATTCGCGGACGAGAGCCGCATCGCCGCCGAAGGGCAGAAGGACGGCGAGCGCAACATTCCGGAGATGGGCTCCTACACGCCCGCTCCATTCGAGCAGGCGTTGATCTCGAATGGCGAGCAAGCCGTGCAGCAGATCTTCAAGGCCGCCTCGAGCAGGATCTCCAAGCTTCGGCCGGTCGTCGAGGCGTACCAGCGCCAGCTCGACGAGCTCCAGCGCCGCATCCGGCCGATCGCCGAGGCCTACAAGGTGCGCTCGGCGGAGCTGGGGCGGGATGCGATGATCGTCTTCCCACGAGTCTTTCACTGGGCGCTGATCGCGTTCCTGGCGGTCGGCGAGTTCCCGCTGAACACCGTCGTTTTCCGCCTCTTCGGTGAAGCGGAGTACCTGACGTATGTGATGGCCTCGACGCTGGCCATCACGATTCCGTTGATCGGCGTGTTCATCGGCGTCCACGTGCGGCACGTCGTTCCGAAGTGGCTCGGCAACCTCCTGATCGGCATCTTGACGCCGGTGGTGGTGGCGGCCACGCTCTACGCGGTCAGCCTGCTCCGCAACACGTACATCACCTCTCAGTTCTCGGGCAACGGGCAGGTCTCGGCCGAGGGCAACCAGATGGCGTACGCGCTGTTCGCCCTCAACGCCCTGGTGTTCTTCGCGGCCACCGTCGCCTCGTACTTCGCCCACGATCCCGACGAACGGCTCGACGGCTTCCATCTCTCGCTGCGGACGCTGGATCGCAAGATGAACGACATCCGGACGAAGCTCTACGAGGTCGGCACCCAGCTCAACGGCGAGATCGAGCAGGCGAAGAGCCAGATCGAGCAGATCCGAGCCCTCACGAATCAGCGCGTGCAGCTCTACCGGCAGAGCAACATCCGCCATCGCCGGCTGCTGCCGCCGCCGTCATTCCGGAGGGACGCGGAGTTCCCGCCGCTGCCGTGGTGGCCGGAAGTCTCCCTGAACAATCACCACGAGGGAACGTGATGCGCGGTCAACGGCCGTGGATGGTGTGGCTCCTGGGGCTCCTGGCGCTGCCGGCGCTGGCCCTGGCCGCCGGGTGCACGCGATCGTCGCAGGCCTCCCCGCAGCGGGGCACCGCGGTCGTCGCCTTCGTGGACTTCTCCGCCAGCGTGGGGGGAAATGATCGGGTGGCGTTCAAGCGAGAGATCGAGAAGCAGATCCTGCCGTGGCTGCAGCCCGGCGATAGTTTCCTCCTCGCCCCCATCCACGACAAGACACTGACCGAGTTCCGGCCGCTCGTGGAGGGCGAGCTCCCGCCCCGGGCCCAGTTCAACGGTTGGATGAACAACGTCATCAAATTCAACCGGCAGGCGAAGGAGACCGACGCGCGGATCGTCCAGGTCAAAGAGACGCTCCAAACCCAGACCGCCGCGGCCCTGGCTCGAAGCTCCCAGGCGCGTTACACGGACATCTTCAGCTCGCTGCAGCTCGCCGAGAAGCTGTTCAGCGCCGAATCCCGGCGCAAGGTCCTCATCCTGATGTCGGACATGATCGAGGACTATCCGCCGTACGCCTTCGATCAGATGAAGTGGACGCCCACCACGACGACCAAGATCCTGTCAGACCTCGAGGCGAAGGGGGGCATCCCCGACCTGCGGGGCGTGTGCATCTACGTGTCGGGCGTGTCGGCTCCGACCGTCGAGCTCGCCAACCACATCGGACATTTCTGGGAGGCGTACTTCCAGAAGGCCGGCGCCGACCTGCACCCGAGCCGGTACGCCCACGTCCTGCTGCACTGGCCGCCGCCGAACTCCTGCCGCCCGGCCTGAGCGACCCCGCGCCAGCCGTTCCGGCGAACGCTAGTTCGTCATCGCGTAGTACCGCCAGCTGCCATACAGCTGGCGCCGCCACAGCAGGGCCAACATGATCGGGGTGATCGGGCTCAGTTCTGTTTCCATGGCCGCCTCCGTCCGAAGTTGGGGGCGGAGGGTACACTCGTCATCGCCGGTACGCAAGGGACATCTGGCGGCCGGACTCCGCGGAGTCTCAGCCGCCAGATGTGGTCAGCTCGCGGTCGGCCTCAGCCGAGCCTCACTTCACGACCCGGCACGAGAAGCTCGCGGCGTCGGTCGTATCGCCGTCGCCGTTGTACACCGCCTCCTGCGGGAACGGGCACAGCGGCCGCGTGAAGGGTATCGGGCCGGCCGTGTTGAGGTTGTGCGTCCCGAGGATGCGGTCGGGCGCGACGCCGTGCTCGACCCACTGCGTGAGCGGCGTGAACACGTCGAAGCTCGAGGGCCCCGGGCCGCCGCCGCAGTGCCACATGCCCGGCACCATGAAGAGCCGCGCGAAGTCGACCGTGCGGTTCAGCCCGGCGGCGTCCCGTCGTTGCCCTTGTGCCGGCCGGGATGCATCGCGCCGGTGACGCGGTTGTAGTAGGCGATCGACGACAGCGGCGTCACGAACGGGTCGGCGAAGCCGTGGTACAGGATGAGCTTGCCGCCGCGCTTCTTGAACGCCTCGAGATCGGGATCCATCGCGTTGAGGGCCTGCTCGTAGTTGAGCCCGCTGCCCGCCGGCTTCGTGTTCGTGGCGACCACGTCGTCGTCGTAGTCGAACGACAGGAAGTCGAAGTTCGGACCCGTGAAGATGCCGATGCCGTTGACGAAGAACTCGAACGAGCTGCCGCCCGGGATGGGCACGCCGGCGCGGGTCGGGCCGACGAGCACCTGCCGCCAGGCGTTCTCGCTGCCGCGCATGAAGCCGGGATAGATCTGAGCGCCCGTGCGCGGGTTCACGGGACCCTGGTAGATCAGCTTCACGGCCTCGACCTGCGCGGGCGTCAGGCAGTCGGGCGCGTCACCGGCCTGGCACTGCAGCTGCGCCGGGTCGAAGGTGCAGCGCCGCGGCTCGACGAGAAAGCCCAGCGGTGCGTTGACCGGGTCGCCACAGGCCTCGAGCACCTTCTGGGTCACCATGTTCAGCTTCGCCTGCGGCAGGTTGGTCTCCGGGCTCTTGATGTGCGACACGGCGCCGGTCCACAGCTCGGCGATCATCAGGTGCGTCCAGTCGTGCCCGGGGTCGCCGGCAATGATGCCGTCGAAGTCCTCCGGGAAGCGCTGGCCCTCCATCAGGCCGTGATGGCCGCCCTGCGAGCAGCCGACGAAGTAGGAATACTTCTGCGCGTTGCCATAGAACGCCTTGATCAGCGACTTGGCCGCCAGCGTGCTCTCGTGGAAGGCGCGATAGCCGAAGTCGTTGACCTTCTCCGGCTGGGCCGCGAACGTCCACAGGCTGCCCTTGTGGCCGTTGTCCGTGGACATCGTGGCGTAGCCGAGACGCAGCGCCGTGGCCATCGGGCCGAAGCTGAAGGAGCCGGCGGAGCCGCCCGAGCCCTCGCCGTGGAAGTTGCCGTTCCACGTCGTCGCCGGCATCCAGACCTCGACGCCGATCGCGGAGGCGGTCGTCGGCGTCAGCGTCGCGGCGACGCGACAGAACGCGGGCAGGTTGGTGAGCGTGCCCGACCCGGGCGGGGTGAAGCTGCCGGCGGGGACGGACTGCGTCGTGATGCCGGTGGCACCCGGCGGAAGCGCGGCGGCGAGACTCTCGCAGGGCGTGGCCGCGAAGGCCGGCGCCGGCGCGAAGTCGATCGAGACGAAGAGCGCAACGAAAACCATGAGGAAGATGGCGCGAGACTGCATGAGAACTCCTTCACGGTGACGAGGCACTGCTCGAACTCCGATGATCGAGGCTAGTCGTCCGAGTCCCGGTTCTTGACCGGGTCGTAGTGGAGCAGGCGAAGGCCGGCGTTGCCCGCCGGAGTGACGACCTGCAGCGTGTCGTCCGGCACGTCACCGGTACGCACGAACTTCTGGACGCGCCGGCCGCCGATCGTCTCTCCCGCGTAGAGGTTGCCCTTCGAGTCGATGGCCATCATGTGCAGGAACGTGAAGTCGCCGGCCATGTGCCCGGGACGACCGAACCCGGCGAGGATCGTGCTGATCGCACGGTTGAAGATCCAGATGATCTCGTTGCCGCCGTCGGACACGTACATGAATTTCTGGCGCTTGTCCGGGGAGAAATCGACGTCCCACGCGGAGCCGGCGGTGCCGATGGCGGCGGTCCCCGGAACGACGGGAATGGCCTGCACGAAGGTGCCATCCCTCTTGTAGACGTTGATCCGATCCTGACCGCGATCGCACGCGTACACGAGCCCGCCACCGCCGAGGACGACGCAGTGTGGATGGCCACCATCACCGGCGGTGAACTGGCCGTCGCCGGTGCCGATGCTGCCCATCTGGCGCAGGAAGTTCCCATTCCGGTCGAAGACGACGACACGGTGGTTGCCGTAGCCGTCGGCGATGTAGACGCTTCCTCGTTGATTGGTGACGGGATCCGGGTTGGGATCGACGGCGATGTCCGCCGGAAGGTTGAGCAGCGTATGACTGCTGCCGGTCTGGTTGGCATTGGCGCACGGACCGGACCCCCCGGGCAGGTCGGGTCTGTCACAGACGAACTTGGTCCCGATCTGTAGGAGCAGCGTCTTGCCGTCGTGCGAGTATTTCTGGACGACGCCATCATTGCTGTTGCCGCCGATCCACACATTGCCCTCGTAGTCGACGAAGCAGCCGTGGATGCCGTTCGGCAAGACGGCGTTTCGACCCGCGTTCGGACCGCTCGCGACGAGCGACGGGTCGCCCCAGGCGTTGGCCACGTTGCCGTCCCGATCGAACTCGATGACGGGGGGAGAGGCGACCGACTTGGGCGCGCCCCCGACTCCCTCCGGCGACGCCAGGCCGCCGGTCTGAAAGCCACGGGTGACGATGAAGAGGTGGTCACGGGCATCGATGCAGGTGCCTCCGACCTCGCCCGTCACCCAGTTATCGGGCAGCGGCCTGGGAAAGAACGGGTCGACGACGAACCTGGGGATTTCGGATCCGGAGCGATCGGCCTTGGCCGTGACCGGGTGCCACAGGCTCCAGGAGATCGCCAGTGCTGCCACCATCACAGCGATGTAGAGATACCGTCCGCCTTTCACGATGCTCTCCTTCTTCGGCCGGTGTTCGCGGCAAACTCGTAGGGACGAATCGTCGGCGAGGACACTGAGGGAGGGCTACGACCCGCGAGGAGCGTGAGCATTGCCACCGAACCTTCTGCACGGCGACGGCCGCCCGACGGTTGAGGTCTGCGGAATGCGCGGCGACCATACGAGAGGAGCGCGACGGTGTCAATAGCGATCGGCGGCGGCGATTGACAAGGCCATCGCGGGAGAAAACAATCACGGCCATGCTCGGCGACGGCGCGGTCCAGCGGCGGGCGTTGTCGCTCGCGCTGTCGGCGACTGCGCTCGTCGTGGCGTCGACGCTCGTGGCCCAATTCGCCGGCGCCAACGGCGCCGATCTCCCGCCCCAGATCCTCATGCAGGCATTCGTCAAACCGGAGGAGGGCCGGCTCGAGCTTCTCGTCAGGGTCCCCCTGGTCCTGCTGGGGAATTTCGGGTTCCCCAAGCGCGGTCCGGGCTATCTGGATCTGACGCGTATCGACGACCGCCTCCGGGAAGCTGCCGTCGCGACCGCGCGCCAGATCGAACTGTTCGAGAACGGCGGGCAGCTCGCGCCGGCACGGTTCGAAGCCCGGATCGCCCTTCTATCCGACCGTTCCTTCCAGAGCTATGCGACCGCCCGCGCCCACCTCCGGGGACCGAAGTTGCCGCCGGACACGGACCTCTACTGGAACCAGGGGTTCCTCGACGTCGAGCTCGAATACCCGCTCAAATCGCCGCGGGCCGATTTTTCCGTGCGGGCGAACGTCGCGCCCGAGCTGGGCCACCGAGTCAAGCTCCATCTGGAATTCCTGCCCATCGGCGGACCGAGCCGAGTCTACGACCTGCCGGGCCGCTCGTGGCGGATGCCGCTCGACCCGCGCTGGTACGAAGCGGCCTGGACGTTCGCGCGCAGCGGCTTCGTCGTTCCGTTCACGATCGACCGGCTGGTGTTCCTGGTCGGTCTCGCGGCGCCGTTCCGACAATTCTGGGGTCTCCTGGCCGTCGTCATGGCCCTGACCCTCCTTCAAGGGGCCAGCCTGACCGCCAGCGCCCTGGGAGCGACGCCTGACTCGCGATTGCTGACGCCGCTCTTCGAGACGTGTGTGGCCGCCGTCGTCGTGCTCCTGGCCATCGAGAATGTCGTGGCGCCCAGCCTGCGCCGTCGCTGGTTCATCGCCAGCGTGGTGGGCGTGCTCAGCGGGTTCGACTTCGGGCACGTATTGGCCGACGACTGGCAGTTTGCCGGCGCTCATGCCGTCTTCTCGGCCGTCTCGTTCAATCTTGCCGTCGTGCTGGGCGACGTCGTGGCGCTCGTTCTCGCGTTCGTGGCGCTGCGTATGCTCTTCAGGTACGTCATCGACAAACGACTCGGTGTGGTGGTTCTCTCCGTCGTTCTCGGCCACGCGGCCTGGCACTGGATGCTGGACAGCGGTCATCGCCTCGAGCATGCGGCCAGTGCCATCGTCTCGACCGCGTCGGTCGCCGTCGTCGCCTGGTGGGTGTTCCTGGGACTCCTCGTCGGAGGCGTCGCTTGGTTCCTGCCGACGCGGTTCGACGCGCGGGCTGACCCTAACGCTTCGAGTCGCCCACGAACCGGACCGGCTCCTTGCCTCTGAGCGCGTCGGGCGTGATCGCCCACGTGCCACCGCAGGCCGCCGTCGCGACCTTCCCGGCGGTCTGCGTCCCGCCGAACGGCAGCGTCAGCGCGCTCGTGACGCCGCCCACGACGCAGAAGCTCGTCTTGAACGGCGCGTACAGCAGCGTGGTGAACACGCTTCCGACTCCGTACATGGCTTCCTGCGCGGCGGACTCCGCCGCGTCGGCGTGAACGGCGAGGACGGTCGTCGAAGCGAACAGCAGCATACCCAGCGCGCATCCCAGGATCTTGTCCATGGTCTCGGCCTCCGGTCCCGATTATATGGCCCCCGGCGCTGGACCGCTCGATTCAAGGGCGCGTCACACACCGAGCAGGCGGCGGCGCAGGTCGTCCTGTGCGCGCAGCGTCGCCGCGTCGCCGCTCCACGCCATCGAGCCGTTGTTGATGACGTACGCGCGCTCGGCCAGGGCCAGCGCCAGGTCCGCGTTCTGCTCGACCAGCAGCAGCGTCGTCTCGCCCTTGAGCGCGTGCAGGACGTTCCACACCGTCTCGACGATCGTCGGCGCGAGCCCTTCGAAGGGCTCGTCGAGCAGCAGCAGCTCCACGTTGCCCATGAGCGCGCGGGCGATGGCCAGCAGCTGCAGCTCGCCGCCCGACAGCGTCCCGCCGCTGGCGTGGCGCAGCTGGTGCAGCCGGGGAAACGTCTCGAACACGCGCTCGAGCCTCCAGCCGCGCTGGCCGCGACGGGCGATGGTGAGGTTCTCGAGCACGCTGAGATTGGGAAAGATGCGCCGGCCCTGCGGCACCAGGCCCACGCCGAGGCGCGTGATGGCCTCGGGCGGCCAGCCGGTGACGTCGCGCCCGCCGTAGGTGATGCGCCCGCGCCGTGGCGGCACGACGCCCGTGATCGCGGCCAGTGTCGTCGTCTTGCCGGCGCCGTTGCGCCCGAGCAGCGCGACCACCTCGCCGGGGAAGACGTCGAGCGACACGCCGTGCAGCACGTGGCTCTTGCCGTAGAACGCGTCCACCCCGGTCACGCCGAGCAGCGGCGCGCCCTCGGCGCGGGCGCGGCCGGCGCCGGCGCTCTCGGCCACCTTCAGGTGCCCGAGGTACGCCGTCTGCACCTCGGCATTCTTCTGGATCTCGGCCGGCCCGCCCTCGGCGATGACGCGCCCCTGGTGCAGCACGGTGATGCGGTCGGACAGCGCCAGCACCTGGTCGATGTCATGGTCGATCAGCACGATGGTCACCGAGCCGTGCAGCGTCCGGATGAGCGCGGCGACGCGCACGCGGTCGGACGCCGAGAGCCCGGCCAGCGGCTCGTCCAGCAGCAGCAGCCGCGGCCGCGTGGCCAGCGCGATGGCGATCTCCAGCAGTCGCTGGTCGCCATGCGACAGATTCGCGGCCAGCGTCTCGGCGCGCTCCGCGAGGCCGACCGCCTGGAGCAGACGCGCTGCCTCCGCCGCCGCGTCGGTCAGGCGCGCGCTGTCGGTCAGCATCGCGAAGCGCCGCGGGTGCTTGGCCTGCACGGCGAGCCGCACGTTCTCGAACACGCTGAGCGCCTGGAAGACGCTGATGATCTGGAACGAGCGCGACACGCCGCGCGCCACCACCCGGTGCGGCGGCAGCCCCGTGATGACGGCGCCCTCGAAGCGCGCCTCGCCGCCGTCGGCGGGCAGCAGCCCCGTCACGACGTTGAAGAGCGTCGTCTTGCCGGCGCCGTTGGGGCCGATCACCGAGCGCAGCTCGCCGCGCTTGACGCCGAACGAGGCGCCGTCGACCGCGGCGAGCCCGCCGAAGTACTTCGTGACGCCGTCCACCTCGAGCAGCGGGCGGCCGTCGTCGTGCGTGACGGGCGCCTCCCCGGCCGGCGCCGGGGCGGCGGCCCGGGCCTCGACCGGCACCGCCGCCGGCGCGCCACGCCGCAGGCCGCGCAAGCGCTGCACCACGCCGACGATGCCGTTGGGCGAAAACATGACGAAGGCGATGAAGATGACGCCGAAGTAGACGAGCCAGTTCTGCGTCCACGACGACAGCGTGTCGCGCATGAACACGAAGACGGCGGCGCCCACCGCCGGGCCCACGAAGCTGCGCATGCCGCCCACCAGCGTCATGGCCGCGATCTCGCCCGCCATCGTGACGTGCAGCGACTCCGGGTAGGCGAAGTTGAGCAGGAACGTGTAGAGCGCGCCGGCCAGGCCGGCGAACGCGCACGACACCACGAACGCGGCCAGCTTGTAGCGCCGTACATCGTAGCCGACGAAGCTGGCGCGCTGCTCGTTCTCGCGGATGCCCTGCAGCACGCGGCCGAAGGGCGAGTGCACGATGCGCCACAGCACCCAGATGGCGGCCGCCGCCACCACGGCCGTCGCGTAGTAGTAGACGCGCTTGTCCCCGAGGTCCACGCGCAGGAATCCGGCGCCGAGCGGAAAGCGCTCGATGCCGCCCAGCCCGTTCTCGCCGCCCGTCACGCCCGTGGCGCCGTAGACGACGTAGAAGAACATCTGCGTGAAGGCCAGCGTGAGCAGCGAGAAGTACACGCCGCGCTTGCGCATCAGAAGGAAGCCGATGACGGCGCCGGCCAGCGTGGCCACGGCCACCCCGGCCAGCAGCGGCACCACCATGCCCTTCACGAGGTGGATCTGCACGAGCCCGGCCGCGTAGCCGCCGAGGCCGAAGAACGCGCTGTGGCCGAAGGAGACGAGCCCGGTGTAGCCCATCAGGAGGTTGTAGGCGATGGCGAGCAGCGTGAAGACGACGATCTCCGTCCCCAGCGACACCGTGGACTTCACCGCCGTCATCAGGAGCGGGACGACGAGGAACCAGGCGTAGAGCCACACCAGCGGATGGCGGGCCGCGCGCGCGATCAATCGAACTTTTCCCAGCGCTCGCCCATGAGGCCACGCGGCCGGAGCAGGAGGATCACCGCCATCAGGACGTACATCGACGCCTCGGCCGCGCGCGGCTGGAAGTAGATCGCCAGGCTCACCACCTGCCCCACCAGCAGTCCCGAGACGATCGCGCCCGTGAGGCTGCCGAGCCCGCCGATGGTCACGACCACGAACGCCGCCGTCCCCACGTTGACGCCCATGGCCGGCTGCACGCCGGCCAGCGGCGCGGAGAGCACGCCGGCCAGCGCGGCCAGGGCGACCCCGAGGCCGAACACGAGCGTGAGCACCGGCGTCAGGCTGATGCCGAGCAGGCGCACCATCATCGGATCGCGGCTGCCCGCGCGCACGATGGTGCCGATCGCCGTCTTCTGCAAGAACAGCGCGAGGCCGACGATCAGGACGACGGCGCAGACGAGGATGAAGCTGCGGTACTTCGAGTAGGTCAGCGAGCCGAGCGCCAGCGCGCCCGCGAGCCCCGCCGGCACGTCGAACTGCTTCGGCGACAGCCCCCAGAGCAAGCGGATGCCCTGCTCGAAGACCATCGCGAGGCCGAAGGTGAGCAGCAGCCCCTGCAGCGGGTCCTCGAGATAGAGCCGCCGCAGCAGCGTGGCCTCGATCAGCATCCCGAGGACGCCGACGAGGAGCGGCGCGACGACCAGCGCGCCGGCAAACCCGAGCGCGTCCTTCACCTGGTAGGCGGCGTACGCGCCGAGCGTGAAGAGCGCGCCGTGGGCGAAGTTGATGACGCCGACCATGCCGAAGATGATCGACAGGCCGAGCGCCATCAGCACGTACAGGGCCCCCAGCACGAGCCCGTTCAGCAGGAACTCGGTGAGGACGGCCGGCGTCATCGAGTGTCGCTTACGACATCGGCTCCAGCTGGCACTGGCTCTCGGCCTTCGGAATCGCGATCGCGTCCAGCGGCTGCCCCTTGCCGGGCACCTCGCCGATGACCTCGAAGATGTCCCACTTGTCCTTCCACTTCGCCTTGTCCTTCGCGCCGACCACGTACATCGGCTGCAGCAGCTGGTGGTCCCACGCGCGGAACGTGAGCGGGCGTCCCTTGAGCCCGTCCGTCGTGCCCGCCAGCGTGTGGCCCTCCAGCGCCGCCACCAGCTTCGCGCTGTCCGTGCTCTTCGCCTTGTCGATCGCCTGCGCGATGGCGTGCACCGCGATGTAGTCACCGTACGCCTGGTTGTCGGGCGGCCGGCCCCAGCGCTTGATGTAACGCGCGGCCCACGCAACGCTGGCCGGCGTGCTGAGCTCGTGCCACCAGATGATCGGGAAGTGTCCGCGCAGCGCCTCGCCCACCGGCCACGCGTACGCGGAGTCGATGACGCCGCCGGCCACCTCGATCGTCATGCCGGCCTCGGCATACTGCTTGAGGAAGTTGGTGACGTCCGCCCCGGCCAGATTGTGGAAGACGAGGTCGGGCTTGGCCGCCTTCATCTTGGTGATGTACTGGCTGAAGTCGGTGGTGCCCGTCGGCGCCAGGTCGCTGCCGACCTCCGTGCCCTTGTTGGCGGCCAGCAGCCCG
>Ga0137407_10001430_pt1 | contig 15561 bp, 15 predicted proteins | sample CZOMad2_2_16fung_FD_108410 | JGI IMG/M metagenome (GOLD analysis project Ga0137407, IMG submission 108410) | Vadose zone soil fungal communities from Angelo Coast Range Reserve, California, USA - CZOMad2_2_16fungal (Illumina Assembly) | ecosystem: Environmental > Terrestrial > Soil > Vadose... | reverse complement strand
GCTGGAGCGCCTCTTCACCGCCGGGTGAAGAGGGTGTGCACCCCCAGGGGAGGACAGCGCTAGCGGGTCTCGGTCATCTCGGGACCGCGCTCGAACGGGTTGGAGGGGTAGCCCCCTCCCCGGCCGGCACCGCCTTGGCCAGCACCGCCTTGGCCAGCACCGCCTGGCTGCTGGCCCTCCTGGCCTTCCTGGCCCTGCTGAGCGGCGGCGGCCGCCTGCTGCTCGGCGAGTGCCTGCGCGGCGTCGGCGGGCAGCCGCAGTTCCAGCAGGTCCTTGGGCGGCATCGGGTGCTCGCCCCGGACGACGACGACCTCGCGGATCAGTGCCTCAAGCGGCGCCGCGGCCTCCGGCTCCAGTGTCGCCGGACCGTTGATGAGTCCCCGCAGGAACCAGCGCGGGCCGTCGACGCCGATGAACCTGACCGGGATGAGGCCGGCCGCGGGCGTACCCGGCTGCGCCGGGACCTCGGCGAGCAGTTCCCGCCCGAACGGTCCCTCCCGCTCCTGGCTCCGGCCGCCCGCGCCGGCGATCTCGGCGATGATCTCCATGCGGACGTCTGGCCAGATCCCGTCCCGCTTGGGCGCGGCGAACGCCTGGAGCTGGAGCTGGCTGTCACCGTGCCGCACGTTGACCCACGCGCCATTCTGGTCGGCGAACACGATCTGGATCTCATACTCCGGCGTCACCGGGACCAGCAGGCTCCCGAGGTCCACCCGGGGAAGCTCGGGATACACGTCGGCCGCGTCCCAGGGGCCGCCGCCAAACTGCGGGCCGGAGCGCCCATCCGTGCCCGCGGCCGCGCCGGCCGCCGCTGACTGGTCGAGGTCGTCGGCCAGGTCCGGGCCCGGCGCCTCCGCGGGCCGGGGCCTGCCGTCCCGGGCGTGGCTGCCGCTACGTCGCCGACCGAACACCGCTCATCTCCTCTACTCCGGCATGGCCGCCGGTCGAGCCGAAGCCGTCCTCACCCCGGACAGACCCGGGCAGGGCATCTACCTCACGAAACGAAACGTACTCCACCCGCTGGACGACGAGCTGCGCGATCCGGTCCCCGCGACGGAACGAGACCGGACGCCGCGCGTCAGTGTTCAGCAGCGTCACCTTGATCTCGCCACGGTACCCCGCGTCGACAGTACCCGGCGCGTTGACCACCGTCACCCCGTGCCTGGCGGCCAGCCCCGACCGGGGATGGACGAAGGCAGCGTACCCGGCGGGCAGCGCGATCGCGATGCCCGTCCGGACCACCGCTCGCTCGCCCGGCCCGAGCGAGAAGTCCTCTGCCGTGACGAGGTCAGCACCAGCGTCGCCGGGATGGGCGTACGACGGCAGCGGCACGCCCGGGTCCAGCCGGGTGATCTGCACGTCAACGTGCCTCACGACGTCGTTGTCAGCGTCGGTCATCCTAACTCCTGCCTGTCCGAGTCGCCCGCTGGCCCGGCGTCCGCGCCAACCGGCGGGTTCAGCGCGTTCACACCCGCTGCACCGTCCTCCCCCTCGCCCCCGGCGCGCAGCTCGGGTATCGCGCGAGACAGCGCGGCGGTGATCGGGACGGCCACCACAGCGCCGGCGATCCCGGCCACCACGCCGCCGACGGCAAGCACCAGGATGACGGCCAGCGGGTGCAGGCGCACCATCTTCCCAACGATCTGGGGCTGCAGCAGGTGCCCTTCCAGCTGGTTCATCACCACCAGGACGCCGAGCACGATGACCGCCTCCAGCCAGCCATTGGCCGCCAGCGTGACCAAGATGGCCAGCCCGCCCGCCAGCAGCACGCCAACCAGCGGGACGAACGCGGCGAGGAACATGAACAGCGCCAGCGGCACGGCCAGCGGCGCGCTCATGATCGACAGCGTGCTGCCCATGACGACGGCGTGGATGGCGGCCACCACGACGGTTCCCCGCACGTAGTAGACGACCGCCTGCCAGGCGGACCGCCCGGCCCGGTCAATGCGGAGCTTGTTCTGCGGCTGGGCGCGGTGAATCAGCCATACCCAGATCTTGCGGCCGTCCTTGATCAGGAAGAACGTGACGAACAGCGTGAGCACGACGCCCGCGAGGACCTCGACGGCGATCCGCCCGCCGGTAACGACGGTGCCCTCGACGAGCGACTGGTGCTGGCTGATGTACTTGACGATGCCGCCGGACGCCTTGTCCAGGTCGCCGGTTTTCAGGTGGAACGGCGGGCCGGACAGCCAGGCCTGGATCTGCGCGGTAGTGTGCCGCAACTGGGCCAGCAGCGCCGGGTACTCGGCCTGCACGCGCGCGGTCGCCAGTGCGGTGGCGCCGGCCAGCAAGACGATCGCCCCCAGCAGGGTGCACCAGGTTGCCGCCAGCGGCGGCCAGCCGCGCCGCCTCAGCCGCGCCGCCAGGGGCTGCAGCAGCGCGGTGAGCAACAGCGCCGCCGCGCACGGCACCACGACGATGTACAGGACCGCGGCGATCCGCGCGATGATGTACAGCGCGCCCGCCAGGAGCAGTATCCGCCACGCCCAGGCGGCGGCGGTGCGCAGCCATCGCGGCACCTCGCCCGATCCGCCCGGCGCCGGCCCGGAGGGGCCGGGGCCCCCGGGCACCGTTTCGCGTGAGCGCTGCCCGGCTCTCCCGGGCACGCGGCCACGGGCGGCCGGGACGATCGCCGTCCGGCCGACGGCACCCGTGCCATCATCGACCCTGTCCTCGGACGCGAAGCGCTGGCGCACCAGGCCGTGCATCTTGCTGGCTCCCCGCCACACCATGAGTCCATTCAACCAACTACCGTGGAGTGCATGGGTTCCTACCGCGAACAGTTGCGCGTGCCGGCCAGCTACTGGCTGCTGTCGGTCCCCGTGATCGCCTTGCTGGGAGCCGAGTTGTTCGCCGGCTTCAGCGTCCTGGTCGCGATCATCGTCTACGCCGCGTTCGTGGTGGTGATAGGCGGCTTCCTGCTGGCCTGGAGCGCAGTCCGGATCGAGGTCAGCGACACGACGCTGCGAGCTGGCCGGGACACCCTGCCCCTGTCGGCGATCAGTGAAGTGATCGCGCTGGATGAGAAGCAGGCGGCGCTAATGCGCGGCCCGCGCGCGGACCCGGCGGCGCACCTGCTGCTGCGTCCTTACCTGAAGCAGGCGGTCTGCCTCAAGCTGGCTGACCCGTCGAGCGGGGTTCCCTACTGGCTGCTGGCTACGCGCCGCCCCGGTGAGCTCGCCGCGGCTATCGGCCGCAACCGCGCGTCGGTGGGCTAGGGCGTGGGATGATTGCCCACAGCAAGGCAGGGACGGCGAAGCCGCTGCGTGGCGACGGGGCTGCAGGAGGACGGAATGGCGAAGATGGCTAAGAAGAGCGGTGATCAAAAGGGCGCGCTTGTCGGCGCGCTGGCGACTACGGCCGCCGTGTGGGTCGTGCGCAAGGCGATCACGGCCGCGTGGACCCGCACCACGGGCAAGGTGCCGCCCACCGACCCGTCGGACCCCAAGGTCAGCGTCATCGAGACGCTCGGCTGGGCGGTCATCGCCGGCGCCAGCATCGAGGCGACCCGGCTGTTCGCGGCACGCGCGACCTCCCGCCGGGGGCGCACGGCAGGCGGCTCGGCGGAATCGTAGGGCCCGGGGACCCGGGTCGGGAGCTTGCGCTCCCGGACCGGGTCACTAGGCGGCGCACTCGCGGCAGATGAGGTGGCCGTTCCGGTCCTCGGCGAGCTGGCTGCGGTGGTGCACCAGGAAGCACCGTGAGCAGGTGAACTCGTCGGCCTGACGCGGGATGACCCGGAACGAGAGCTCCTCGTTCGAAAGGTCGGCGCCAGGCAACTCCAGGGACTCGGCGACGTCGTCCGGATCAAGGTCGATCGTGCTCGACGACTTGTCCATCCGGCGAGCCTGCAATTCCTGAAGGCTGTCCTCAGTCAGGTCATCATCTGTCTTGCGCGGGCTGTCGTAATCAGTAGCCATCTTGGGTGACCCATCCCCCTCCGTAGGTGATGCGCAGTCGCTGCGCGGATGTAACGCTCCGGAAGCCGTAGTTGTGCCCGATTCCGGCGGGGAATTCTGCCACGTTCCGCTCCGGCTTGCACGCAGCCGGCGCAACTTGGCAGTCGTGTCCTTCCGGGGACCGTGCTGGCCGCAGGTAAACCTCTCATACCGGCCAGGTATTCCTGGTGTACTTCGAGGCGTCCCGCTACTCGTCGCGCTCGGGGCGCAGGGCCGCCAGGGCGGCGCTCAGCTCCACGAACAGTGGCATCGCGGCGGCGATCGTCATGGACCCGCTGGGCGGCCCGGACAATCCGGCCACGACCGCCCCGGCCTCGGCGGCGATCAGGGCGCCGGCGGCGTAGTCCCAGTAGTTCAGGCCGCGCTCGTAGTAGGCGTCCAACCGCCCGGCCGCGACCGAGCACAGGTCGACCGAGGCCGACCCGCCGCGCCTGATGTCGCGTACCCGGGGCAGCAGGGCGGCCACCACCTCGCCCTGGACCTCGCGGCGCGCCGCGAGGTACCCGAACCCCGTCGCGACAAGCGCCTGCGCCAGCGGGACGCCCGGCCGGGCCGCCAGCGCCCGCGGGGCCGCGCCCGGCTCCTCGGCCAGCCACGCGCCGCCGCCCACCGTGGCGGTGAACGTTTCGCCGCGCTGGGGCACGAACACGGTTCCCGCCACGATCTTTCCGGACACCTCGGCGGCGATCGACACCGCCCAGTCAGCCAGCCCGTACAGGTAGTTGACGGTCCCGTCGAGCGGGTCGATGACCCAGCGGACGGCCCCGCCGAGGGCGGCGTCCCCGGTCTCCCCGCCTTCCTCGGCGAGGATCGCGTCCCCTGGACGCGCGGCCAGGATCCGGCTGGTGATCAGGTCCTCGGCGCGCCGGTCCATCTCCGTCACCACGTCCGTCGGGCTGGACTTGGTGGCCGCCACCGCGACGTCGCCGCTGCGCGAGGACAGCAGTTCCCCGGCCTCCCGGGCCGCGCCGACAGCGATCTGGAGCAGTTCGGCCGCAGGAACAGGCAGGAGTTCAGGCATGACCAGCCCCATCGGTCGTCCCCAGCCCCGGTAGGCCGGAGGCCCGGGGGCCAGCGGTTCGTGCTGGTCCCCCCGGGGAGGGGGGTGAAAGGGGGGTCTCCCCCCTTTGCCGGGGGTCGACAGGGGGGTACTCCGTCTCGGCCCCCGGGGGGATACAGCAGTCAGCGGGGCAGTCCCCGGCCGCCGGACCGAAGTCGCCCAGCCACGCCGGCCGCGGGCTCGCCGGCCCCGGGCTCGCCGACACTGTCTGGCCCATTCGCTCAAGCACCAGGTCGGTGACCATCGCGGCGAACCGAGGGTCCGGCATCGGGGCGGCGGCGCGGGCCAGCGGCAGCCCTAGCGTCGCGGCCATCCGCGCCGCCTCCACGTCCAGGTCGTGTACCACCTCCATGTGGTCGCTGGTGAAGCCGACCGGTACCACCACGGCCCCGGTAGCGTTCTCCTTCGCCAGGACGGCGATGTGGTCACGGATGTCCGGCCCCAGCCACGGGATGCCCGGCGGGCCGCTTCTGCTCTGGTAGACCAGGTCGAAGTCGCGGGGCAACGGCCCGGTCCGCTCGCTGATGAGCCGGGCCGCCTCGCGCAACTGCGCCGCGTATCGCCCGCCGGGGACGGCGACCGCGGTCCCGGCGGCGGAACTGCCGCTTGCCGCGGCCATGCCCACCGGGATGCTGTGCGCGGTGAACACCAGCCGGGCGGCGGCGCTGGCCTCTGGCGGCAGGGAGCCGAGCGCCGTGCGGGTCGCGTCGGCGAACGGCTCGATGAAGCCGGGGTGGTTGAAATACGGGCGGATCTTGTCGATCACCGGGGCGCCCTCGCCCACCTCAGCCCGCGCCCGCTCGATGTCATCGCGGTACTGCCGGCAGGCCGAGTACGAGCTGTACGCGGAGGTGACGAACGCCACGGCGCGGCGCACCCCGGCGGCGGCCATCTGCGCCACGGTGTCGGTCAGGTAGGGCTGCCAGTTCCGGTTGCCCCAGTACAGCGGCACGTCCAGGCCGCGCGCGGCGAAGTCGGCGCCGACCGCCGCGAGCAGCTCACGGCATTGCCCGTTCAGCGGGCTCACCCCGCCGAACGCCAGATAGTGCTCGGCGACCTCCTGCAGCCGCGTCGCCGGCACGCCCCGGCCCCGCGTGACGTTCCGCAGGAACGGGACAACGTCATCGGGCCCCTCCGGCCCTCCGAAGGACACCAGCAAGAACGCGTCGTAGTCGGGCACGGGTTCAACCGTATCGCCGGGGCACCCATGGAGAGGACAGGGTTTGCATGCCGGAAACCACTGAGAGTGCAGGGGCTGGCGTGCTGGCATGGACCCCAGAGACACCGGTACCTCACCCATTAGAACGGTCAGATATCGTCAGTCGTATGGGGCCTGGCGCGCGATGACGGGTGCGAACGAGGCGGCCACCGGAACCAGCCGGGGGTTCGCGGGCCTTGTCGCGCCCTACGTCGAGATCTTCCGCGTCCCGCATGCCTGGCGGTTCTCCGTCGCGGGCATCATCGGCCGGATGCCGATGTCCATGGCGGGCCTGGGCACGGTGCTGCTCATCTCCGCGGTGACCGGCCGGTACGGGGTGGCAGGGACCGTCGCGGCGGCGCTGTCACTCGGCACGGCGGCGGGCGCGCCGCAGGTCGCCCGGCTCACCGACCGCTTCGGCCAGGGCACGGTGCTAGCGCCGGTGGCGGTTGCCTTCGCGGTGAGCGTCCTCGGCCTTGTCATGGCGGTGCAACTGCACGCCGCGTCCTGGGTGTTCTTCCTGCCGGGCATCGCGGCGGGCGTGACGATGCCGTCACTGGGGCCAATGGCGCGCACCCGGTGGAGCTCGCTGCTGGCCGGCTCACCGCGGCTGCACACGGCGTTCTCCCTGGAGTCGGTGGCTGACGAGCTGTGCTTCATCATCGGCCCCGCCGCCGTGACCGTGCTGGCCACCCAGGTTCACCCGGCGGCCGGGCTGGCGGTGACCGCCGCGCTGTGCCTGGCCGGGACCCTCTGGTTCGCCTCCCAGCGCGATACCGAGCCTCGCCTCGTGCCGCAGGCTGACCGGAAATCCTCCCCACAGGCCCCTGGCCGCCCGTCCGCCCGCTCCCGCCTCGCCGCGCCGACGCTGACGATGCTGATCCCCGTCAGCTTCTTCATCGGCGGGATGTTCGTCACCATCGACTTGAGCACCGTGGCGTTCGCGACGAGCTTCGGGCACAAGGCGATAGCCGGGTTCATCCTCGGCGTCTACGCGCTAGGCAGCGCGACAGGCGGCTTGTGGTACGGCTCGCGGACGTGGCGGGCGCCCATCGCGCGGCGGATGGGGTTGGCGCTCACCGCGACCGTGGCAGGAGTCTGCTCGTTCTGGGCGATGCCCAACCTGGTCATGCTGACCATCGTTATCTACCTGTGCGGGATGACGATCGCGCCTACCCTCATCGCCGGGTTCAGCCTGCTGGAGGCCACCGCACTACCCGGCCGCGCCACCGAGGCGATGTCCTGGCTGTCGACCGGGATCTCCGTCGGCGTGGCGGTCGGCGCGACGGCGGCCGGGTTCATCCTGGACGCCTCCGGGCCGCGGTGGGGATACGCCTTCGCCGCGTCCTGCGGGGGCGCGGCCGTCGCGGTGTACCTGGCCTGGCTGCTGACGTCCGGCAGCCTGCGCGCGGCCCCCGCCGCGACCTGACCAGGCGGGGCGGGTCAGCCGTACTCGCGGGCGTACTCCCCGGCCAGCGCCAGGACCTCGTTGACGTACCAGTCGGCGTGGTTGTAGTCGAATATCGCCTGGCGCAGCGCCTGGCCGCCCTGCGCGGCCCCGTCGGCGCACAGCATGCGCGCAGCGGAGGGCACCGCGTCGAACGGGTTCATGATGTTGGGCGGCCCGGTGTCGCCGAACCCGTCGATCCCCCACTGTGCCCAGGTCGATGGCATGAACTGCATGGGGCCCAGCGCGCCCGCGCTGGACGGGCCCATGTTCTGGCCGTTGTTGCTCTCGATCTCGCCGATCGCGGCGAGCACGGTCCACGACATGCCAGGGCAGTAGCGCGCGGCGGAGGCATGGTAGAGCATCAGGTAGTTCGCCGGCTTGCCGGCGGTGGGCACCCGGGTATCGACCGGGAGCTTCGTGCTGACGACCTCAGGGACCAGCCGGACCACCTGGCCGGCGCCGCCGACGACGCCCTTGACCTGGCTGATCAGGTCGTCCATGCGCGCGGCGGGGGCGTTGATCAGCACGGCGACGTTCTTGACCAGCCCGAGCCGGGCGCCCTGCGCCTGGTTCACGATGGCGTCCACGCCGGGGATGCCGAGCAGGGCCTGCGCCCCGAACGTGAGCCGTGCCTGGATGGCCGCTGTCACCGGGTAGCCGCGGCCGGCCTGAAGGCCTAGCCCGGAGGCGGCCGCCGCGCTGGTGATGAGGTCGCCGGCGGCGAAGTCGGCCCAGACGGCGGTGCTGGCCGCGGTGGCCGGCGGGGTCCACGACCGGAGCCGGCCCGCCGGGGCGGCGAGCACGTTGACCGGCTCGCCGTTGACGGTGATGCGCGCGCCGTCGATGGCCAGCACCGCCCGGACATTGCCCAGATGGGTGATGCTGGCGATCTGCGCGGCGGAGATGCCGCCCGGCGCGGCGGCGATGATGTCCGGCACGACCAGCTGCCGGGGCGGTGTCCCCGGCTGCGCGCCGGCCGGGCGCGTGGTACTGACCGGGGTCGCCGAAGCCACCTTGCCCCAGGGCGTGCCGGGGTCGGGGATCACGTGTGACCCGGTCTGCGGGAGGCTAACCGCCATCGCGAAGGAGTCCGCGCTTGCGTTCCCCGGGGCACCGCCGCCCGAACCGGCCTGACCGCCTGGCGCGCCGACTGGCCCCGAGGCGTGGCGCGCTCCCCCCGGCGTGGCAGCGGGCGACGCGTCGTCGGCACGGCCCCCGCCGCCTGACAACGTGAGCGCGGCGGCGACCGTTACGCTCACCGCGACCACCCCGCCGATGACGGCTGGCAGTGCCCGCGCAGGGGCATGCCCCCCGGGGCTCCCGGATGATCCTCGGCCGAAGGTCGCACGCCTCACAGTTCCCCAACTTTATCGACCCCGCGCCGATTGTCTACCAATAGGTGGCGAACTACCCGAGACATCCAGCTGACCTGCGGCGCGCAATATCACCGGCAGGCAACGGCCGCCGATCAGCGCGGCATTGTACGGTCGGCGATGCAATCGGCGCCAGTCCCGCTAGGCTTCGACTATGACGAATGACGCAGGCCGGCCCCCCGCCCAAGCTGGCTCCGGCGCCGGTCCGCGGCCCGCGCGAGCGCCTGCGGTGGCCGCAGCCGCCGGCCGACCAGCGGGACGGCCCGCACGCAAGCCCCAGGGACGCCCGTCCCTTGGCGGCGGTACGCCGGCGCAGGACCGGGAACTTCGGGCGCAGGGCCGGGAGACGGTCCGCAAGCTGCTCGAGGCCGGCATGATCGAGTTCGAGGAGCGGGGCTTCGGCGGGGTCCGCGTCGATGACGTGGTCAAGCGGGCCGGCATCTCGCACGGGACGTTCTACCTGTACTTCGCGAACAAGGAAGACCTGTTCAAGGCGCTGCTTCGGGACGCGCTGCACGACATGGAGATCGTGGCCGGCGATTTCCCCGTCGTCACCAGCGACGAGACAGGCCGCAAGGTACTGCGCCGGTGGGTGCGGAAGTTCTTCTCCGCCTACGGCTCGCACGCCACCGTGATCCGCATCCTCAGCTCCGCCGACCTGGTCCCCGATGAGGTCTACAGCGACGGGCTGCAGCTGTTCTTCTCCATCGCCGAGGCGATGACCACCGGCATGACCGCCGCCGCCGAGGCGGCCGGCAAGCACCAGGAGCACGCCGAGCTGACCGCGGTCGCCTGCCTGATGATGCTGGAGCGGGTGAACTACCTGATCAGCACCGAGGTGCAACTCCCGGTTGAGGAGATGGCCGACCGCATCGCCGACATCATGTTCGCCGCCTTCGGACTTACTGGCCCCTAGCCCCGCAACCACTTCACCGTCGCCCGCACGCGGATTGCGGGTCCTACGGAGCTGTAACATTAATTTACGTGCGTTTTCTTCACGGCGTGCAGCCGTCTACCGACTTGACTTACAGCGACGTCTTCATGGTGCCCGGCCGGTCCTCGGTCGGTTCCCGGCTCGATGTCGACCTCGCGACGCGAGACGGAAGCGGCGCCGCCATCCCGATCATCACCGCCAACATGACCGCAGTCTCCGGTCGCCGGATGGCGGAGACCATAGCCCGGCGCGGCGGGCTGGCGATCTTGCCCCAAGACATCCCGGCCGACGTAGTCACCGAGGTCATCGCCTGGGTGAAGACGCGCGACCTGGTCGTGGACACGGCCATCACGCTGGCGCCCACCTCAACCGTCGGCGACGCCCTCGCGTTGCTGCCCAAGCGAGCGCACGGCGCGGTCATCGTCGTTGATGAGGGCAAGGTCCCGGTTGGGGTGGTCACCGAGGCCGACTGCGCGGGCGTGGACCGGTTCGCGCAGCTGCACACGGTCATGTCCGCCGACCCGGTCACGCTCCCCGCGGGGACGCACCCAGCGAGGGCGTTTGAGCTGCTGCACGAGGGGCGGCACCGGCTCGCGCCGGTCGTGTCGCCGGCCGGCGAGTGCACCGGGATCCTGACAAGGACCGGGGCACTGCGCGCCACGCTGTACTCCCCCGCCGTCGACGCCGGGGGGCGGCTGCGCACCGGCGCGGCGGTCGGGGTCAACGGCGACGTCGCCAAGAAGGCCAAGCTGCTGCTGGACGCGGGCGTGGACATCCTGGTCGTGGATACCGCGCACGGGCACCAGGACAAGATGCTGGCGGCTCTGCGCGCGGTGCGCTCCCTGTCGCCGGGCGTCCCCGTGGTGGCTGGCAACGTCGTCACCGCAGCCGGAGTGGCCGACCTGGTGGCGGCCGGCGCGGACATCGTCAAGGTCGGCGTCGGGCCGGGCGCGATGTGCACCACCCGAATGATGACCGGCGTCGGGCGGCCGCAGTTCTCGGCCGTCTTGGAGTGCGCCGCCGAGGCGGCACGGCTCGGGGCGCACGTCTGGGCCGACGGCGGGGTACGGCACCCCCGTGACGTCGCGCTGGGGCTGGCGGCGGGCGCGTCAGCGGTGATGATCGGCTCCTGGTTCGCGGGCACGTGCGAGTCGCCGGGAGACGCGTTCCGAGACCCTGGCGGCCGGCTGTACAAAGAGAGCTTCGGGATGGCCTCCGCCCGCGCGGTCCGGCTGCGCTCGGCCGGGGATTCCGCCTTCGAGCGCGCCCGAAAGGAGCTGTTCGAGGAGGGCATCTCCTCGGCGCGGATGTACCTGGACCCGGAGCGGCCGGGCGTGGAGGACCTGCTCGACATGATCGTCGCCGGGGTGCGCAGCTCGTGCACCTACGCGGGCGCGCCGGACCTGCCCTCGTTCGCCGCCAACGCGGTCGTCGGGATCCAGAGCGCCTCCGGCTACACCGAGGGCATGCCGGTGCCGACTAGCTGGTAAACCGCCCGGCCGTGTTCCGCCCGCGGCAGGCGCACCGCGAGCGGGCCGGCCGGACCTGCTAGGGTGCAAAAGGTGACGGTGTCAGTCTGGGACCCTGCTCCGCTGCCCGCCTGGTCGCCGGTGCGGCAGCGGCTACGGGATGATCCTGAGGTATTGGCCGTGCTCGAGGCCGCGCTCCGCGCGCACCCCCAGACCGTCGGGCACCTGGCGGACCTTGCTGAGTTCAAGCCGGCCCGGCTCTCGTACTCCACCTGGTTCGCCGGGACCTGGCAGCCGGACGGCATCGAGGTGCTGGTCAAGATCAACGTCACGGCAGTTGAGCGGTTCTGGATGACGACCATGTCCACCGGTACCACCGGCGTCGTCGCGCGCGTGCTCGCCACCGACCGCGCGCTGGGCGACACCGACGTATCGTGGCTCGTGATGGAGCGCCTGCCCTACCGGTGGGATCCGTCGTGGGGCAAGGACGGGCACTCAGCGCTGCTGGTGGCCGCCGCGCGATTCCAGGAGTTCGCCGCGACGGTCCAGGGCGGACCGGTGAACGAGGACAGCGTCCGCACGATCTGGCGCATGGCCGCCGGCGGGCGGGACCTCTGTCCCGACGCCGAGGTGCTGATCCGGAACCTGCCCCGGGATTGGGCGTACGTCACCAAGCTGGCCCCGCCCGAGGTGCTGTTCGGGGACCTGCACTTCGGAAACGCCGCCTTCCGTACCCCGCCACCGGAGCCGCAGGCGGTGCTGTTCGACCCCATCCCGCGCCGCCAGCCGTGGCCGTTTGAGCCGGCCTACCTGGAGGTTATGTCCGGGGGGTCGGCCCTGGTGCGCGAGATGGCCGGGATCCGAAGGAAGCAGGGGCGGCCAACCTGCGAGCCAGATGAGGTCGACCGGGTCGCGGCGCTGTACTGCGGCTGGATGGCCATGACCGCCTGGGGAATACAGCCGGGCAGGCGCGATGACCGGGCCAGGCGGGAGCGGCTGGTCACCTACGCGCGAAACGCCGCCCGCCTCAAGCGGTAGGGATTTCAGGCAGTCTTCTCGGCGGCCGCGCCCTGGCTTGCCACGGCCTCGGTCACCCACGTGGCGATGCGGTCCGACAGGGCGTCGTCCATCGCGCGCTCCGCGTGGCCGAAGCCAGGCAGCAGCCACAGCTCCTTCGGCTCGCGGGCACCGTCATAGAGCTCGAGGCCGTGCTCTTGCGGGAAGTACAGGTCCCTGTCGCCGTGCACGATGAGCACCGGCACCGGGGAGATCTTGCCTGCCGCCTCGGCCGGCGGCAGGGGCAACTGGCGCCATCCGCCGGCGGCGATCCGGGTACCGAGAAACTGGCGGGCGAACAGCCGGCCCAGGCGCCATTCCGCCGCCCGGTGCACCTGGCGCATGGACTCAGTCCCCCGGTAATACCAGTGGCCGGGGCCACTGACTGAGACAACCGCGTCGATGCCGCCGAGCAGGGCGGCCTGTCGTAGCGCCACCGAGCCGCCCATCGAGAACCCGACGGTCGCGACCCGCTCGTAGCCGAGCTCCCGGGCGTACTGGACGGCCACGTCGAGGTCGTAGATCTCCTTGTCGCCCAGCGTCGACAGCCCGCCGGAGCGACCGTGGCCCCTGAAGTCGAAGCTCACCACGCCGGCCCGGGCGTTGAGCCGCTTGGCGATCCGCCACACCATCGGCTTTTGCCACGACAGGGTGAACCCGTGCGCCATGACGATGGCTAGGCCGGGGGCCTGGGTCACAGCCTGCCCGGGCAGGTGCACGGCGTCGATGGGGACGCCGTCCTGCGTGACCAATGTGGTTGTCGTGACGACAGGTTTCACCGCACTCCATCCGTTCCGCTTCCCCAATCAGCATAGTTCGGTGCCAGCCGGGCGAAGGTACGGAGCGGAGGGTGTGGTAGCCCACAGAAAGCAGAGGCCGCGCGACCGGGCACCAGGGTGCCCGGTCGCGCGGCGCCGTTACGCTACGGCCGCAACGTAGCGCACGATCATTCCTCGGCTGACACCTTGGCCGATGGCTGCTGCGTCGACGGAGAGGCCTCGGCCTCGGCGGTGGTGGACAGGAACGCCATCTCCGGGAACGCCTCCTCGCCGTGGATCGCGACGTCGCCGACTTCCAGCGTCGCGTCGTCCATGCGCAGCTTGATCCGCAGGACGTACTTGATGAACATGAGGATGGCGGCGGTGACTATCGCATCCCAGATGATGACCGTGAGGCCGGCCTCCAGCTGGACCAGCAGCTGGTGCGGGTGGCCGTAGAACGCGCCGGCGCCGGTGAACCCGGCGGAGTGCCCGGTCTTGTCAAAGTAGACGATCATGTTCGGGTCCGCGAACAGGCCGACCATCAGGCCGCCCAGCAGGCCGGCGATGCCGTGGGTGTACACGACGCCGAGCGCGTCATCGACCTTGTTGAACGGCCAGACGTACTTGGGCAGGGTGTACCAGGCGACCCAGACGACCGCCGAGGCGATGACGCCGATGCACAGCGCACCGAAGCCGTTGACGTAGCCCGCCGCCGGGGTGATGCCGACGAGGCCGCAGATCATGCCGTTGAGACCGCCGAGGAAGGTCGGCTTCTTCTCCCTGGAGAACCACCAGTCGAACATGATCCAGGTCATCATCGCGCACGCGGTGGCCAGGTTGGTGTTGATGACCGCGGCGGCGGCGTCGGTGGAGGCGTAGTACGGGTCACCGCCGTTGAACCCGTTCCAGCCGAGCCACAAGATGCCCGCGCCGACCGCGACCATCATGAGGTTGCTCGGGATCGCCTTCTCGCGGTCCCGCTTCAGGCGGGGGCCCACCAGCGCGGCGGCGACGAAGCCCGAGGTGCCGGCGGCCAGGTGGATGACGTAGCCACCGGAGAAGTCCAGTGCGCCCTTGCCGGCCCAGTAGCCACCGCCCCAGAGCAGGAACGCGTTGACGCAGTAGGCGAAGGTGATCCACAGCGGGACGAAGATCAGCCAGACCTTGAACTGGATGCGGCCCAGGACGCTGCCGATGAACAGGATCGGGGTGATCGCCGCGAAGACGAACTGGAAGTACTCAACCGCCGCGCCCGGCATGTTGAATCCACCGCCGTGGGCCAGGGTCGGCATGGCCGGGTCGACCAGCGGGATGCTCGCCTGCCCGGTCTCGGCCGCCGCCCCCAAGATGGTGCGCGGGTCACCGATGAAGGTGCTGATCAGCGGGGTTCCGAAGCCAAGCTTGAAGCCGTACAGGACCCACACGATCAGAACCATGCAGAAGGTGGTGAACACCATCATCATGGTGTTCATGATCCATTTCTTCTGCACGAGGCCGCCGTAAAGGACAGCCAGGGCCGGGATGGACATGAGGCCGACAAGCGTGGCAGCGGTCATCTGCCAGGCATTGTCACCGCTTCCTACCATCCAGTATGGATACGGACTCACAGTATTTACACTCCTCCAGGGGCTTGCCTGTGAAGGGGCTATGTCGGGGACCAGGGTCGCCCCCCCGGGCTTGCTGGCGTGCCCCGGCCGCTCCGCCTATGTGCATGCAACGGTTCATGTTTCCCATGGACGGGTTTCGAGGGCATTTCCCGTTTGTTACGCCGCCGGTAATGTCCCTGGCCAGAAGCGTGGTGATGTTTCACGCATGTATCGCGACGGCCGGAAAGCACGCCCGCGTCACGCCTTTTGCCCGTCAGGGACCCTTACGGCGCCGGGATCTCGTTTCGGCAACGTTACCAATGCGTGACGGCGACCGCGGGGTTAGAGCCCGGTGAGCTCGCGGGACAACTCGCGCAGGCGGCGGCGGGCATCGCAGTCATAGGCCTGGTCGTTGGCCCGCGCCTCGTCTGGCCCGTTGAAGAACCGCCCGCTGACCTGCCCGGCAGGGGCCGTAACCTGGCGGAAGGTCGCGGCGACGCCCTGCGCGATCGTGCTGAGCGGATCCCCGGCGACGATCTTCGTGGGCATGAACGTGGCGGGGTGCAGGCTACTCACGGTGACGCCGGTAGCCGCGAGCTCGTCGGCAAGGTCGAAGGTGACCTCCTCGGCCAGGCTGCGGACCCCCGCCAGGCTGGACAGGTCCGCCGGGTAGGAGCGCACCCGGCTGGCCGTGCCCGCCGGGGCGCCGCGGCCG
>Ga0137407_10001429_pt1 | contig 15562 bp, 7 predicted proteins | sample CZOMad2_2_16fung_FD_108410 | JGI IMG/M metagenome (GOLD analysis project Ga0137407, IMG submission 108410) | Vadose zone soil fungal communities from Angelo Coast Range Reserve, California, USA - CZOMad2_2_16fungal (Illumina Assembly) | ecosystem: Environmental > Terrestrial > Soil > Vadose zone... | reverse complement strand
TGCAAGATCTTGCAGCGCAAGTCATCGGAGTATGCTTTTGCCATTCTCAGTGTTGTCGCGGAATCTCGCCAGCCCCAACCTACCACACTCCTTCCGAGAATACTATTTACTAAAAAGGTATAAAATGGACTTCGCTCGTAAACGCTATCGCTTCAATTTCACCGGCCATCGTGATAGCCATGGGCGTTCCACCTTCGCCGGGAAAGCACTGGATCATTGTGAGTCCATCGGATGGGTGCGGCTCGGCTGCTGGTCGTTCAAGACGGCAAACTTCGAACGCGTCGGCCGTCTCACCCAACTTCCGCTCGTCCTCCGGCGTGTCAACATCCACCGTACAACCGGTAATGCCGAATCCTCTCAAGGCCGTGAGGAAGTCGCGCACCTCTGCTCTGGCTGGTCTTCGACATGCGGATGAATCGAACGCTCTAGCCGATTTTCTGCATGAACCTCACTGCATTATTTACTATTTCCTCAGGGCTTCTGGTCAGGCATTGCGGTTGATATTTCGTAGTTCGCCGGAGTATTGTGCAGCTGTTCTGGTCCAGTTTGTGAATCTCCGGCAGCGTCATCACTTCAAGATCATTTGCCAGCGCCCTCTTCGCCTTCATCCACTGAATTGCATCCCAGCTATATTTCCGCGCCACAGTGTTATGGAAAACCATAATGCCTCCCTTGGGGTTCAGAGCGGGCCAGAAAGCTTCAAAGAATTCTTTATATTGATGAGCGTCATTCCAGGCAAAATCTATGGGAAAAGCTTCTGGTGGCAACGCCTCTGGCGACGGGCCTGCGCCATTGAGATAGGTCAGCCAGTCGGATAAATTGAGAGCTTCAACCGCCTTCCGCATCCGCCGGGTGTATTCATGGTCGGCCTCTCTCTCCTCAAAACTATAGAGGCGCTGGGCGCGCATATTAAGGTAGTAGGCGGGATCCGCTCCGCATGCTTTAACTCCTTTTCCATACCATTCGATAAATGCCGCGTCTTCGGATGTGAAATTCAGCTTATTCAAATCACCCAAGGCCACAGTTTTCTCCCGCAGGAGCTCGGCTTCTTCTCGCATATCGGCTGTGTTTTCCGCCAGCGCCGCTAAAAGAAAAAGAGTGGTATATCCAGATCCGCATTCCACAACAACCCGTGGTCTGGTAAGGCGAACCAGGGAATACAGTAAAGGAGCCACATGTTCCGTACCGGAATAAGGCGAGAAAGGCGAGAAGGCTTCCCGCGCTGTCCGCAAAAACTCCTTGTCCACGATCATGCCGGCTCTCCTTCCATTTCTGTGTGTTTCTCATTCACGAATGAATTTATCAACAAGTTCCGGTTCCCCAGGGATTTTCGATAGCGCGTAGTGCGATCTCCTTGCAATTGTCCCTGCCTAATCTTTCACCGAGTTTGCCATGAATGCCGGCGGACCGTGGGTAACGCGTCCGGATTCCAGATTCACGATACGATCCGCGATGTGATAGTAACGATCATCGTGAGAGATCACGATAATCGTTTTTCCCTGGGCCTTGAGCCAAGGCAGGATGCTGTAGTAAAAAACTTCCTTAAAAACAGGGTCCTGATCGGCAGCCCATTCATCAAAGAAGCAAATAGAACGATCTTCTATACAACAGGCCAGGAGCGCCAGGCGTTTTCGCTGTCCTTGAGAAAGGTTAAGGGTCGAAAAAACGCCGTTTTCCACCCGCACCTTCTGTTCCAGACGCAGCATCGTCAAATACTTCATGGTGCGAGCATCAAGCTGCTCACCTTCCATGCCAATCAGTGATTCAAACAAAAAATAATCAGAAAACACAACCGAAAATTTCTGGCGGTAGCTATCGAGGTTGTGTTCTGTAATGGCATTACCGTTGTAGCTGATTTCACCTGTTTCGGGTGTATACAGGCCCACGATGAGTTTGGCCAATGTAGTCTTTCCACTGCCATTGCCTCCAGTGATGAACAAAAGCTCCCCTGGCTCAATGGTCAGATCTAACGGCCCCAGGGTGAATTGCTCCGCGGAATCCTCGTGCCAATAGGTATAACTCACATTCGCGAGCTTCAGGCTTCCGGTGCCGGGCTTTATCTCTTCCTGGTCCTCGGCAATGGGAGAAGCCGTCAACGTAAGGCCGAACTCCTGAATATTCTGCACGGCAACTCTTGCCCGAGTGAAACCTGCGGCAGCGTTCATGACGATCTGCAAAGGATTCATCAGATAAAGCAATGCCAGAGTAAACCCGGTAAGAACACTACCTCTCAGGTCCAGAGCGCTCTTGAATCCGAAAATCGACAGACCAATCACAATAAAAACCAGCAACTGCCCCCAGCTTGCGGCTATCGTGTAGATGCTGAGGCCTTTGAGGATTTCCGCGCGAAATGATTCGGCCGCCCAGCCAAGTTTCGACGCCAGGAATACCTCGCGTCGCTGGCGATGTACTTTAAGCTCTTTCGTGCCGTACAAGAGTCCCTGGAAGTGCTTCTGCAATTGATTTTCAGTCTCACGGGCCCGGCGAAAATGGGGAGTGGCGCGGCTGATCCCCAACCGGTAGGTGAAGATTCCCAACACCATGAAAACCAGCACGATCGCCAGCAGTTGCCACCGCAGCCACCCCATATACACCAGGCAACTGACGATCACTCCCAGATTGATGCAAAGGATGGGAACGGTTGCGACCATGTTCGTCAGGTTAGGGATATCATCGGTGAGTACGGATAAGATCCGGTGCACTCCCGCATTTTCCAATCGCCGCAGCGGCACAGAGAGCACTTGCCGCGACAAATCCATGCGCAGGGTAAAAATCGCGTTCTGGCCCAGCCTCATCAGCAGAAGTTCAGAGATAATTCGCGTGAGGGGAGCCAATATACACAGCCCGACAAAAGCGGCCAGGAGGATCGCAAGCTTCCCTTGCGGGCGGAACATCGCGGCATTGGCGATAGCCAGCATGCCGGCATTCATGGCCCCGCTCACAAGACCGAACAGGACCGTTAGCGCAAGTGTGCTGCGAGACTGCGCAAATAGAAAACGAACTAGCTCCATAATGCCACTTTATAGTCCGGGAGATATGTCCCTTTGACAGAAGCCGCGCCCTTCGCGCACCGGATGGGGAAGAGAGCTGGATCAAAACCATGCCGGACTTCCTGGAGTCTTGCGCTGCGGTTTGTAAACATCAAACTTCTTATTACCATTTTCATTTCCTGGTTGGAGTCCGAATATCAGCCTCATTGGTAACAGTCACTCAGAACGAATCGTAATCGCGGGATTGACATTGGCGGCTCGGATTGCCGGACCTAAGCTGCCGGCCAGAGTCATCACCAGTGCCACTATAGAAGCGCTTGTATAAACCACAGGATCGCCCGGCTTGACGCCAAATAATAAAATCCCCGTGCCCAGCGCAGCCAGATAAGCAAGGGGAACCGCCAAAACGATACCCCATAGACCTAGAGCCAGCCCCTGGCGCAGAAACATTACAAGGATATCCCGCGGCTGCGCGCCAAGAGTAAGCCGGATGCCAACCTCCTGTGTGCATGTCGATACAGCAAACGATAACAACCCGTAGATCCCCACACTGGTCAGTAGAAACGCGATCATTGCCAAAATGCTCAGGACGCGCAACTGCGTGCGGCGGGACTGGGTTCCCGACCGGACGATTTCTTCAAGAGGACGTATATCAGAGATGGCCTGTTCTGGATCGGCATCATGAATGATCGTGCGCAGTGACGGCGCCAATCCCTCTATATTTCCAGATGTTCGGACCACGAGGTCCTTGGGCGAAAAAAATGTCATGCCTCCGTCAGGGACCTGCTGCGCTGACAGGTAGACCTGCGGTTCGCTGGCCCGTTCAAAACCGCGCACCGAAATGTCGCCTACGACTCCCACTACCGTCCGGTCGAAAAAGGCCACATTGAGCTGCCGGCCAATTGGATTTTGCCCGGGCCAGAGCCGATGGGCCAGCGACTCGCCAATGACCGCCACGAAGGGGGCCGTGGGGCCATCGCGGTCGCTGATATCCCGGCCCTGGCGTATAGGGATATCCAGCGTGGCAAAGAAATCCGGGGTAACAAAGCGGATGCTCGATTGAATGGCGGAGGAATTTTCTTCCGTGGTTCCCGTTGCCGCCACCGGAAATATACCTCCACCAAACACCATGGGAAGAAAGCTGATGTAGGTCGCGGACATCACGCCCGGCAGTTCCCTGGTTTTCTTGAGCACGCTGTTATAGAACTGCATGCGCTGGGCTTCACTGTTGTACTTCGGCAATGGAAGATTCGTCCTCAGGGTCAAAACGTTATCAAAGCGAAACCCCGGATCGGCGGAATGAATGCGCCACAGCGCCTTCAGCAGCAGTCCGACTACCACAAGCAGAGTAACTGTGCAGACGACCTCAGAGATCACCAGCGCCGTGCGCACGCGGTCAGACCGGCCGCCTTTCCCTGATTTCGAGCGCAATGCGTTCATATCAATCTGGCGGGAGGCGCGCGTCACCGGTCCCACGCCGAACGCGACGAACATCACAAGGGTGACGGTTGCGGCGAATGCAAAAACCCGAAGATTGAGCTGTAGGGTGCCGGTAATGGGCAAAGCTTCGGGAACCAGGCGGGCCAGCATTGGCATCGCGACAATCCCCAGCAACAAGCCCAGCGCGCCTCCGGTCACCGCCAGAACCAGGTTTTCGGTAAGTAATTGCCGGAGGAGCCGTTCGCGGCTAACTCCGATTGCAACACGGACCGCAAGTTCCTTCTTGCGGGCCAAAAGCCGCGCGAACAGCAGATTCGCCAAGTTCGTGCACGCAATCAGCATCAGGCAAAACGCCGCCCCAAATACGACCATTACCAGGCTCCGGGACTGAGGCGAGATGACATTTTGCATTCCGATCACCGTAGCGCCCACATTGACATTTGTCTTGGGATAGGTCCGCTCAAGTTGCTTCGCCACCAGGCTGAGATCGGCCTGCGCCTGTTTGATCGAGACTCCCTGATGTAGCCGGGCGACAACGTTCACGTAGAGATTGGCTCTGGCATCAGGATCTTTAAAAAGGACGGGATCAAAACGGAGCTGTGTCCAGAGTTGCGCCTCACGAGAGGGGAAGGCGAAACTGGCGGGCATGACGCCCACGATGGTGTAGACCTGGTTGTCCAGGTGAATCTCACGGCCGAGTGCTGTCGCGGCATCGCCATAGAGGGCAGTGGCGAGACTTTCGCTAAAGAGCACTAAATTCGCCCCGTCGCGTTCGTCGTTGGCATTGAAAGCGCGCCCTATCGCGGGGTTGACCTCAAGGGTCTTGAGGACATCGGCGGTAATGGCTGCACCACTGAACCGCTGCGGGGCTCCCTGGCCCGAGAGATTGACTGAAATCTCGCTATAGCATCCCATGGATTCGAAGCTCTTGCTCATTTCCCGCCAGTCTCGAAAATTTGCCGGAGAAGTAACCGTGCGCGCATAACCATTTGCCAAATGCGACTGGAAGAGCATGGCCAGGTGTTCGCCATGAGGGAATGGCAGCGGCCGCAGGAGCACCTGATCCAACAGCGTGAATGCAGCTGTGGTAGCGCCAATACCTACGGCCACCACAATCATGGAAGTAACGGCAAAGATTTTTGAGCGACGAAGAGTCCTCAATGTCCAGAGCAGATCCTGCCGGAAAATATCTCTATGGAAAGAGGCTGCGTTTGCAACGAATTCGACCGGGTCCTTCACTGGTTCTTCCTCGCTAACATTCTGTAGCCCTGCTTGCATGAGCCTGCTCCGGGACGATTCGGTGGGATCAGCGCGCGTCAGGCGCTCACCGTGCCTTCATACTCCATCAAAAACTCCTTTTCTCCGAACAACCTCTCGGCAATAATGCCGCGCTCGTGGCACGCCTTGATGAGGCGGTCTGATTCCACAATCGGCCGCGACTGGTCCGTGTACTTCAGGCTCATGATGTAATTGAGCCATGGCTCCTGGCCCATTGCATACACATAGACCTCCTTGCAATTGAATGTCTCCACTATGCTCATGCCCTGCTCATAATTGGATCCGGCCAATCTTCGGGATTCGTCAAGGGAACGCTCGATCGTTTGCGTGAGCAAAGGGCCGTATACCCAGCTAAATGGCGCGCCATCGCACTCCATACCAAGGAACAGCGCATCCACGTCGCCCATAGCCCGGTGGAGATGCTCATAAAGGCGCGGCTCAATGTTGCAGGAATCAGCGGCAAACAACAAAGCCATCTTTCCCACTCTCACCAGCCATGCCATCTTGCTGCTGATATCGAGGTCGCCGTGCTCGCCCAGAAAAGGCAAGCCGGTAATCGTGTAGTCGCCATCACGGATTTCCTGCGTTTCTGAAATCTCGATTACGTTCCTGAATCCGCAGTTCTCCAGCAGCAGCTTGAGGGAAGGGTCTTGAAGATGGCCACCTCCGTTGCGCGGAACAAGAATGTTCTTGACCTTGTGGCGAATCTGGAGCAGCGTTTCAAAAAGAACATGGTCCTGATGATCATGGGTGATCAGGACGTAGTCAATCGTCTCCGGTAGATCATTGTAGGTATACCTCGATAAACTGCTTTCATAGGTATAACTAAGCACTGGATCGAATAACATCGTGACTCCCTGCGCCTCAATGAGAATGCAGGCATGCCCGAAGTAACGCCACCGTATCCCCGGACCGGAATAGGGCATGTAGGGCATTGGAGCGTGGGAAGTGAACAGCGATGCCACAAATTCTTCCTGAGCCGGGGCCACATTCAGCATTTCCAGAATTTCCGGCAACGGCCTGGCAGTCGTCTTAAGGCGGAATAAATCATCCACCGCTTCATGATCAAAAGCATAGGGCAGATGGAACACATCTTCCGCCGGAAGCCTGGGGGTACTCAGGATGAATGGGCGATCGTCGTTGCTGATGGTAGAAAGCATCAGGCTTTGCTGCCGGCGATCATAATATTTGCTCTTATATAGAAGCGGTTCAATCAATCGGAATGATGGTTGACTGTTGAGGTCATAAACCAGCTCTACATATCCACGTAATACATCCGGCACCTTGGCATAGAGAGGCTGAAGACTGTTGCCTTTGGCGCTTTCCCGCAGCATGGCGTCCAATAATCCTATCGCGGCCGATAGCGCAATAAGATCTGCGCGTTCAACCATGATGCGGTCCCGCAGCGCCCGAATCTCGTCAACTTTTTTTCCGCCGTAATCAATAAAAGGCCCGCCCAGCATCTTCGGGTTTTTGACAGCGTTGGCATGAATCTGCGGAGCGCCGATGTAGGAATTCATGATCTTCAAATGGCGCTCCGTGATATTTCGCGCCGCGGTAGCGGGTGGAATCAGGTGAGGCCATGCATACCAGAAATCAATAACTGGCTCAACCTGCACATTTTGCTTCAAATAGAACCCGCCATCTTGGGACATTGAGATCTCCTTGTCTGCAAGAAACTGCCTTCGAATACCGGGAATCATTATCCCCACCAATAATGAAGTCCACATCGGTGCCTGAAATCCAGTTCGCCATGGCAACATCATGAAGTGGGTACCCAGTTACAAGTATCCTTCGTTAATAATGACTGCGTCATTCATCCTGTTTTCGACTAATCGGAGCGCGATTTCGGCGTCCACTCTCGCTGCCAGGTCTCTGATATCCTTCGCCTCGAAAACGGCGCGCATCGAGAGCCTGACATCCAGTTCGGTGTGAAGATCATTGGCCAGTCTGGCGAGCAGCAGCGAATGACCGCCGAATTCGAACAAGCTGGTAGCCGCGCCCACCTGATGAGCATCAATGCCGAGAATTGCCGCCCACCGTTCCGCTACCTTGCTTTCAGTCTCCGTCTCCGGCGCCACATATTCGTTCAAGGGAATTGCACTGCCATCCGGCTCCGGCAAAGCGTTCTTGTCGATTTTGCCGTTGGGGGTGAGTGGTATTGCATCCAGAACGGTGAGTGACGACGGCACCATGTAGCCGGGCAGAACAGCTCGTAACTCGCGTTGCAATCCATCCACCCATTTTCGGTCGGAAAGCTCCGGGGATGGCCCTGCTGCTTTTGTCTTCCGCTCAACATAGGCTGCCAGATACTTGCCCGCGATTCCGCGGTCCCGGGCTATGACAACTGCTGCTTTAACTTCGTCGAGTTGCTCGATTTGCCGTTGAATCTCTCGCAATTCAACACGAAAGCCCCGGACCTTCACCTGATCGTCATTGCGGCCAAGGTATTCCAAAACACCGTTGCTTCGATAACGAACCAGGTCGCCGGTCTTATAGAGCCGGTCTCCGCAGCACACAGCAAAAGGGGCGGCAATGAATCTTTCCGCAGTCAAGTCAGGACAGTTCAAATAACCGCGTGCCAAGCCATTTCCAGCAATGTGCAGTTCACCAACAGAGCCGATGGGCGCCAGAGTTCCGTCGTCAAACAGGATATAGAGATACGTCCCGGCGATGGCGCGGCCAATATCCGGTTTATCTGTTATGGCATGCCTGAATATTGCGTAAGTGGAGTATGTCGTGTCCTCCGACGGTCCATACAGGTTAAGCACCCTGTCACATTTGTGCGATGTGAGAAGGTCATTGACGATATTCATTGGCAAAGGCTCCCCGGCAAGATTGATTACACGCACGTGCAGGGGAAGGGCCTTCTGGTCGATCAACGCCCTCATGGCTGAGGGCACAGTATTAATTAAAGATACGTCAACCTGCTTCTCAAAGAGTTCAAATATGTCCTGTACAATGACACACTGCCCTCCGGTGACAAGAGGCGCAAGCATCTCAAAAACAGATAGATCAAAGCTGAGAGATGTGCTGGCCAGCACTTTTTCCAGGTCTTTGGGCGTATAGACCGTCTTTACCCATTTCAGGAACGCTACCGTACTGTAGTGGCAGATCTGCACGCCTTTTGGTCTTCCGGTTGAACCAGACGTGTAGATAACATAGGCCAGATTCGCCGGGGTCAATCCCACGATCGGATCAGAATTTCCGTTCTGCCGAACGGCCATGTCTTCCAGCATGTCGTCTATGAGCGTGATCCGAACTTCTATGGATGCGATGCGTTCTGCGAGTCTGCGATGCGCCAGGACCAAATTCACCCGGCTATCCTCTATCATCATGTGAATACGCTGCAAAGGATAAGACGGATCCAAAGGTAAGTACGCCCCGCCCGCCTTCAATATTCCCAACACTGCGGCCAATATATCCGGGGTGCGTTCCATAAGGAGTCCCACCAGTGATTCCGGCTTAATGCCCAGTCGAATGAGCTCAACAGCAACATGATTCGCCCTGCGATTCAGCTCGTAATAGGTAAGAGAATCTCCTCCGGCAGACACGGCGATCGCATTCGGTGTCTGCTTTGCCTGCTTTTCAAAGAGATGATGTATACATTCATTTGGCGCGACAGCCAGAGGCGGATCGCCAAACCCCTCAAGCAGGCGCCTTTTTTCCTCTTCAGGAAGGATTTCCAGCTCAGTAAGGCGGCGGTCGTAGTTGCCGCACAATGAACGCAACAGAAAAAGTAATCTGCTGCTCAGTAACTCCACTTCTTCATCATTAATATAGGCGTGGTTGTAATCCAGGTGCAGTTGCGCCGGCTCCATTTCGCCATGATCGCAAAGCGTAACCACCAGCGGAGTTGCTGAATGATTAGATCCCACATACACCAGGCCGGCCTTGTTGCCTCCGATGGATAGGTCTCCACGCAGATGCAGGTAGTTGAAAGAAATATCATAGAGCGACCGCCGGTCATCACTGTGCGCCACGTCGCGGATAATATGGCCAAGTGGATAGCGTTGATGGCGGAAGTGCCCCTTCTGCCTCTCGAATACATTCTGTACCAGTTCACCGAATGTAGATCTCCCATCCGCCATGTCAATGCACATCGGGCTTATGCTTGCAAACACGCCCAGCATCTTTTTTTCGCGATCCCCCCGGCGGCCATGGAAGGGAAGCCCAAACGCCGGGCGGTCCCGTCGCAAGCTTTTCCAAAAATAAACAGCCAGGATGGCAACGAAATGATGCGCCACTCCTGCGCCCACTCGGCCCGCGCTGGAATTCACATCATCGAATTCTTTACGGGAGATTGCGATTGTCTTGCGCCGGCTGGAAACCTTCGCCGCATCTTCAAAGGTATTCAGGTATCTCGGACTGAAGAGAGCAGGTGCGACTTCCCTGACATGATCTACCCAATACCCCTTGTCCACCTCATATTTTTTGCTCGCCAGGTATTTCTGGTCCTCGAGCGCTATTTCGCGCCAGGCAACGCCTGTTTGAGCAGGGCGATCCGGGTCATCGTAAAGCTGGCACAAGCGCTCCGCCCAGATGGAGAATCCCCATCCATCCATCAGGATGTGATGGGCCAAGCCCACATAGTGATAGTGATCGTCTGCTATTTTGACCAGGAATGCGCGGAACAGCTCGGTATCGACAATATCAAGCGCATTTTCGAAAAGAGAGGTCCGCCATTCGCCGGCCGCATCCAGCGGACGCTCTTCCCGCGAAAAATCCCGAATTTTCAGAGTGGTGGTTCGAACGTCAGAGATACCCTGAAAGACATCGCCATTGATCACGGAGATCCGAATTCCGAAGACTTCTCCCTCCTGAATGAGCCGCCGATGCGCCTCCGCCAATCTTTCTGCGTCAATTCTGCCCAGGCGGATGTAGCCGCCGACGTTATAAGCCGGACTCCGTCCCCGCCGAAGCTGATCGAGATAGATATCGCTCTGCGGGAGCGTAAGCGGAAATAGCTTATTTCCCATGATCAATTCCGTGTCTCTTTTAACGATCTTCCCTTTCTCACTGCACATCGCGCCCCGGATTCACGGACTTTCAGCCTCTCGCCCCGCGATCACCGGCCGTGTTGCAACAACGCCGCGGAATTTTCCGCCTAACGGTTCGGGCAAGCCATGCCAACCAGCACCGATCTCGGGCCGGTATATGCTTCCCGGCCATGGGTAAAAAGCATGTTGTCGAGTAGCAGCAAATCGTTTTTCCGCCACTGGAAGGTGAACTTGGTTTGGTCATAAATATTCCGGATCGTTTCGAGCACTTCCGGCTCAATAGGGGAGCCATCGCCGTAATAAGAGTTCCGGGGCAGGTTATCTTCCCCGAGCGAAGAAACCAGCGTGTCAAAAATCTCCATACCCATGCTTGAGGCATGGAACAAATGCGCTTGATTGAACCATAGTTTCTCGCCCGTGCGCGGATGTTCCGCCGTGGCGGGATTGATCTGCTTTGTTCTCAAAGTGTTATTTTCCAGCCATTCAAAACTCAATTCGTGGGACTTGCAGAAACTTTCCACCTCAGACTTCTCTTTCGTCTGGAACACCTCCTGCCACGAAAGGTCGAGGGTCGAGTAATTGCGGACATACATCACTCCCTTTTCCTCGAACTTGCTGCGGACCGCCGCCGGGATCATGTTGTATACCACCCGGCTATCGCCAATCGGGGTCGCGCCACCGGTTTCGGCAGGCACGATGCACATGAAGCCGATCCTGTTCGGCCAATCGCGCGAATAAGAGTTTTCGTTGTGCTGTGGAATCACTTGGCTCGCCGGATACTCGGTGGCCGTATAAACATTGCCGCGCAGCTCGGTGCGCGGAGTCGAGCGGTAGACATATTCAATCAGCTCAGACCCGAATAACATAAAGAGTATCTTGCCGAACTGGGTGCTGCCCGGCACCTTCAACCCTCGAACCAATACCGCTCCGTTGATTTCCAGCAGGGCCTGAATATCGTGTTTATACTCTTCAGCCCAGCTCAGGGCGTTCAATCCACTGGCTTCAACGTCAAGCAGGAGCGGCACTCCGTTGAGTGGTTGCAGATTGCTGATGGTAATTGGGTGATGGCTCATAGCGGTATTTTTCATGTCTGCTCCGTTCATTCAAAAAGTCACGATCCACTGGTTTGCCTCATGGCCGGCTTACCAGGTGTCTGTACAATGTTTCCGGATCAATTCAGTGACTGCCTTCGCCAGGGGTGCAACGTGCGGACGGCGCAACATCCGATAGTGGTCGCCGCTCTGTTCGGTCACGGATACTTTTGCGGCCACTGAGCCCCATCCCAACGACCAATCGGCGCTCTTGTTCTCCATGGCCCGAATAAGTTCAATCTCCCCCTGGAAGGGCAAGGGCCTGTATGCCCGCAGCGCCATGCTGTTTTTCAGTGTCACAGTAAACCGATCTTTCAGTGCCTGGAGAGTGAAGTGCATTGGCAGGTGATGTTGTTCCTTACCCAGGCGCAGCACCAGGGCCAGCATCTCTTCCAAGGTCTTCTGGCCGAGATGGGTTTTCTTATGCTCGCTCAGGCCATCACTGGTGATTCCCAATTCCGCCGCCATTGACTCCAATAACGATCTTTCATCCGCCGTAGATGCGCCCCGGGGGGCATCTACAGCGCCGCCGGCAACGCAATAGGAATCGAACATCAGCAACAGGTCCGCTTTTTCTTGGGCCGCATTGAGCTGGCGGTTGATTTCATAAGCTATGACACCGCCCATCGACCAGCCACCGAGCAGGAAAGGCCCCTCAGGCTGAACAGTTTTGATGGCTTCAAGATATTTTCGCGCCATCGCCTCAATCGTCTCAGGAACAGCGCCATCAACCTGCAAGCCAAGCACTGCTCCCGGATAGTCCAGGTTGACTGCCAACTCGCTGTAGCAATACGCGTACCCACCTACTGGATGAATCAGGAATAACGGCCTGGCTGGTCCCTGCCCGGCTTTGAGTTCCACCAGGTTGGACGGAGTAGATGTTCTTTTTTCGGCTTCCAGGCATTGATGGCGGTCGATATGCGCTGCCATCGTGCGGACGGTCGGCATTTGAAAAATATCGCGCAGCACCAGGCTATTTCCGAACCGCTGATTCGCCAAAGCAATCAAGTGGATTGCCAGGATTGAATGCCCGCCCAACTCAAAGAAATTGGCGGTTACGCTGACCAATGGCACTCCCAGGACGGCATGCCAGATGGCTTGCAGGTCCGTTTCAGTGGAGGTAATGGGCGGAATATATTCGCCGGTAAAGGGAGCATCACCCGCCGCGGGCAACGCCTTGCGATCAATCTTTCCGTTCAAAGTGAGCTGCAGGGCATCCATGACCACATATGCCGAAGGCACCATATAGTTGGGTAACTGCGCCTGGAGACGCTGGCGGATTGCCTCTACGGTTGCATCACTGCCTTCGTGCCCTTTGCTGGTTCCACGATCACGCTTCAAGGTAATGTAGGCCACCAGTTGCTGCCGTCCAGGCGCATCTTCGCGCACCATCACCACCGCCGTATCGATCTCCGGCAGCGCAACCAGCTGATGTTCTATCTCGCCCAGTTCGATCCTGAATCCCCGGATCTTCACCTGAAAATCGCTGCGTCCGAGGAATTCCAGATTTCCATCGTCACGATAACGAACCACATCGCCGGATTGATACAAACGCTCCGACAGATTCTCGCCCAATGTCAGAGTAGTGAAGCGCTCCGCTGTCAGCTGTGGCTGGTTCAGATATCCGCGGGCAACTCCCTCACCACCTATATATAGCTCGCCTGCCGTTCCTTCAGGCGTTATCTTCCTCATTCCGTCGAGTACATAGCATCGCATGTTCCGCCACGGGCGGCCGATATGCGGAGTATCGGCGTCAATTCTGCCGCCGGTAGTGTTCACGCAGCATTCTGTTGGTCCGTAGACATTGAAGGCCCGGCGATTGTGCTCCTTTTGCCACTGCACAAGTTGCTTCCACAGTAGTGGAGATATCGCCTCTCCTCCTATTACAAGATCGGGCAGGTGTGCCGCGAGGCCCATCTTCAACCACATTTCCAGCAAGCTCGGCGTGGAGTCTAGAACGCCAATGCGGCGCTTTGTCAGCAGGCCAAGCATCGCCGCGGCATCTTGCCTGGTATTCCCGTCTACAATCACCAGAGTGCGGCCCAGCATCAGTTGCGTAAGGCCCTGCACTGAAGCGTCAAATGCATAAGAAGCTATCCATCCCCATGCTTCTCCAGAATTGCTCCCTACAATGTTGAGCAGGTTCACCGCCAGATTGACCACTGAAACATGCTCGACTATTACTCCCTTGGGCTTGCCGGTAGACCCTGAGGTATAGATCACATAGGCCAGGCTTTTCGACGCCAGTCCCACGTCATTCCGTCGTGGATTATCTGCGGCATAAGTCTTCAGAAGTTCAACATCCGTATCCAGTCTCAACAGTGGGACCTTGACACCCGAGAAGCGGTCTTGCAGCGCGGACTCCGTCAAGAGCGCCACCGGAGCGCTGTCTTCGATCATGTATTCCAGACGCTCACGAGGATAGCTCGGGTCCAGAGGCACATAGGCGCCGCCTGCTTTCAGGATTCCCAGGATTCCCACGACCATCGCCAGCGACCGCTCCACACACAGCCCGACCAGCTTGTCCGCGCTGACTCCCTGCTCGCGCAGGTAATGCGCCAACTGGTTCGCATGCCGGTTCAACTCGCCGAAGGTCATCTCCTGATCTTCAAACGCCACGGCCACCGACTGCGGAGTGCGTTCCACCTGTGCTTCAAACAGTTCGTGCAGGCAGCTTGCCCGGGCAAAATCCGAGGCAGTCTGGTTCAACCCGTACAACAAGCGGCTCCGCTCTGGCCCTGTCACTAAGGAATCTGCATCGTGCGGCTCGTCCAGTCCTTGCAGCATCCGTTTGAACGCATTCACGTAGTATTGGCCAAGCTTTTGAATCAATCCGTGGCCTAATACCTGCGCGTTGTATGTCAAAGAAAGCGACATCGTCTCCCCATCCACACCGCGCGAAACATCCACCGCCAGATCAAAATTCGTCTGCTGGAACCCGCCGCCGCGGTATGCTTCAAATGTCTGCTCAGCCCGCCGGGTTAGATCTCTGTAAACGTGGAAGTGGGTGTAATTAAACAGCACCTCAGAGAGCTGCCAGCCAAGGTCCTGCTGGATTTTCGCTAGCGGATAGCCGCGATGTTCCATGCTGGCAGCATTCATGCCGGCCACCGTCTTGATCAGGGTGCGCCAGCTTCCCATCTTTAATTCCAGCGCCAGTGGCATGGAGTTCAGGAACAGGCCCAGGCTCCACTCCGCCCGCTTTTGCTCCGGACGCCCGTTGTAGATGACACAACTGACCGCCTTCCTCTGGCCGCTCACCGTCGCCAGCACCTTGAAATGCGCCGCCAGCAGCACCGTCTGCACCGGCACTCCCATCTGCTGCGCCAGCGCAATCAATGGCTTCGACAAAGCCAAAAATTCTTTGACCATTACCCGCTCTTGCGACGCCCCGGCATGGGGCGGTTCCAGTCTTGGCAGCTGCACCGCGGGAGCTTCTTCCAGCATGGCAGCAAAATATGCCCTGGACGCCGGACTTGCCAATGCCCGTTGTTCCTGCGCGATAAAGTCCCGGTACGTCCAATCCACGCTCACAGGCTCCAGCTCTTGTCCCGACAGCAGACGTTCGTAGCGGTTGTAGAGCATCGTGGTCAGGGCCGCATAACTCCAGCCATCCAGAATCGCATGATGGACGCTTACCACGAACTCGAAACTCTCGTCGCTGCGCCGGAATATGTCGACGTGGAATAGCGGTCCCCGGGCCCAGTCGAATACATGGCGCTTGCGCTCTTCCCGCCATTTCGCCAGATACTCATCCTGCTCC
>Ga0137407_10001427_pt1 | contig 15576 bp, 11 predicted proteins | sample CZOMad2_2_16fung_FD_108410 | JGI IMG/M metagenome (GOLD analysis project Ga0137407, IMG submission 108410) | Vadose zone soil fungal communities from Angelo Coast Range Reserve, California, USA - CZOMad2_2_16fungal (Illumina Assembly) | ecosystem: Environmental > Terrestrial > Soil > Vadose... | reverse complement strand
CTTGCGTGGCTTCAACAGCGATCGCAGAACATCCTGCTGATTCCTGGAACATCTTCCCTCGAACATCTTCGTGAGAATCTTAAGGCAGTGATGCTGCAAATTCCCGCTGCATTGCTTGCCGATTTCGACGCAATAGGCGGCGGGCCTGGACATTGATGACGCCGGAGGGTTTCATGGTCCAGGCACTTACAACTCGGATTTGGGTCGGGCAAAAGACCGCTGCCTCCAGACCCGAGAGCATCCCGCATGACAAATGCCAATTCCTCAACCTCCGCCATTCTGAGCAAAGCTGCAAACGGATTCCGAACCTGCTTCGCTGAAAGCTCCCACCCAGTTCAGCTGCGTCACTGTGTTCTGCTCCGTGCGAAAGGCTAAGTTAGTGCCGATGGTCTGCTCCGTCCCGCCCTGCGCCGTGACATACGCTGCGTACGTGTGCGTTGTGACATTCACCGCCACGCGGAAGTGATATTTCACGCCACCCGAGTAGGGAATGGTCGATGAGGCCGTGTAGGCCCCACCGCTACGCGCATCAATGGCCCCCGAGGGATTGAAGCGCGTAATGACCGCGAACCCGGTGTAGGCCGACTGCACCCCATTCGAGAGCCCGATCACGGCGTTGATGCCCGACGCCGACGGTGTCGCATCATAGGTTGCCGTAAAGGTTCCCGTCTGGTTAGCGAAGACGGTGTTCTGCCAGGGCCCATTGGCTGTTGTGGTCACGCACACCGGTGTGCTGTTGACAGCGTCGGCGCCGTAAGTGAGTGTCTCAAAGACCATCATGTGGTGGTCAACTTCTACCGACTTTGTCCTGATGCTCTTGACCAGCCATTGCAAGGTATTCGATAAAGAGTCTCCCAGACGGTTGTGATAGTTGTTGTAGGCAATTTCAAACGTTGGGTACGAAAGCAGAGTTACGTGTCCGCCACAAACCGAACTGGGCACGGGATTGCCCAACAGATAGAAAGCATGAAATTCCAGCGCGGCTTCCAAACGTGGCTTCTCTGACCCGTAGAGATCTACGCCCTGAATGCGGGCAGTCTCAGCAGCATTCATAGTTGCTGCGATGCTGTACTCGGTGTGTCCAAAGTCGCGGCAGGTTTCCTGTGCTACGCCGTTGACGCTGGCATTGAAAACGGTTTGCCCATTCCAGTTCAGCGATCCGCGTGGAGGCGGCACTGGATTCGGTCCATCAATCGGAAAGTAATAAAAGTAAGCCGGCACGCGCTGACGCCAGAAGGTAACCGCATGATTGAAAAGGCTGGCGTCGTTGTTATAGACCGCGATGCCAATCATGCCCTCGATCATGCTCAGCTCCCAGTTGCCGTTGCCACCGCGCCCGTTGATGAGATTGGGCAGCATGGCATTGGTCATCATCGTGCCAAAAGTCTGGGCGTCGGCCGCCGACCACCCGGCATTGCTGTAGCGGATGATCTCCGCCGCGCGCGCCCACTTTGAAGAACCCCACGCCGCTTGCAAGGGACCATTGGAGTTAGCGTAGCTGGTGAGCTTGTGGCCGTAGGTGTTGAGGATCGTGATCGCGTTTCGCGCATAGGCACTATTGCCGGTGATCCAATACAGCAATGCCTGCGTATAGGCGGTAGTACCGTCTTCGTCCTCAGCCGAACAACCGTTGTCGGGGTTGGAGATCGGCCCACAGTCTATGATTCCGTTCGACGGGGGACCTTGGAGCGTGTAAGGTGAAGTCGATCCATACCTGCTTGCTTGCGCATTCACAAACTCGGAATAGATGGGATCAATGTGGCTGTTCACCTGCGCCTTAATAAAATCCAACTGCGCCCTGCCGACCAGGACTCCTGGATGCTGAAAAGTGGGCGGCGCCTGCGCGGCGGCAAACTGGCTTGCGATTGCGATTACAGCCAGGGAGAGCACAACAGAAAGAAATGAATGATATTTTGTCGATTTTCTCCGAGCGTGCTGTGGCTTTTTGCTGGTTACATTGAAGTCTGCTGGGCCGACGTCGAAACCTTTGGTCCCGCGAAACTCAGTCTTCCTTGGTTCCATGCTTGTTGACTCCTTGAACTTTCCTGTGTCCCAACGCGGCTATTAAAACAAGAGGCGCCCAGATAGTTGCATCGTACGCGGACTTTGCGTTCCCGTAATCTTGCCGAAGGCGGACGAAGTATTGAACAGGGCCGAAGTTCCGTCCCGAAGAGTAGTGACCGAAAGCGAAGTGTTGGGCGCGGTAAAGTTTGTATGGTTAAGGACGTTAAATGCGTCCATGCGGAACTGGAACTTCATGTGTTCAGATATCTTGAAGTCTCTTGCGAGTGAGGCATCAACGTCTACTTCGCCGGGCGCCCGTATGGAGTCGCGCGGGACATTACCGAAGCCCGTTGCAACAATGCGCGTTCGAACGCCGCCAATGATGCTGTAAACAGGCCCGGAAGGCGTCAGCGGGAAGTTCGGGTTCGTTGCAGAAATGAGATATTGCAGCGCTGGCCCAACCATCGTTGGATTCGCCAGCTTGAGCAGGCTGCTGTCCCCGTTAGGGCGCTGCTGCGAATTTGGAATCTCGTTTGTTTGGGTAATGTTTACTGGCAATCCTGTGTGACCGATGAATACGGGCGAAAGGTGCCAGTCGCGAATCCATCGTGGACCAGGGGTCGTGTAGATGAAAGCCATATTCAACGTGTGCTTTGCGTCGATATTGCTGACTGCCCGGTCCTGCGCACGAAGCGCGGGGTCTGCGCTAAATTGCGCGTTTGCCGTGCCGCCGGGAGCGGAGAAGTTGAAAATGGTGCTGCCGTCATCGAGACTCTTCGCAAACGTGTAGTTGGAGAGAATGGCAAGACGCGTGTTGAATTGGCGACGAACCGAAACCTGGAGGGCATTGTAGTTTGAGCGTCCGACGTCGTCGACTCCGCCGAAAGTGCCCAATGAGGGAAACGGCTTTGCCAACTGGGTTGCCAGCGCGTTGTTGGCCAGGGTCACGGCGTCCACCTGCGAGAGCGGCACGATGTTTTGCGGGATATTATAGGGAAGGTTGAGTGCGCGATTCCCAACGTAGTTGACCTCAAGCGTAAGCAAGAACGGCAACTGGCGTTCGAACCCGATGTTCCATTGCTCCACCATAGGAATGGAGCTGAGATTGTGGAACGATACGCCGGAGGAATTGAACGGCTTAGAAGGCGTCGCGCCGACGAGGGCCGCGAAGGGATTGCTCAAATCGCGGACCGCTATGAGTGGGAAACCCTGAGAGAGCGAGAACGGCTGAGCGATTGCCGTTCCCAGGTTCGCGTAGGTGCCGCTTACGTCATAACCGGGAAAAGCGACTTGACCGCCCAGGTTCTGGAAGATGGTCCCGTAGAATGTGCCGAACGCGGCACGAAAGACCGTCTTATTGTTGATGCCGTAGGCCACGCCGATTCGCGGAGAGAAGTTGTCCTTCGGTGTAGTGATGTTCAGGGAAGACGATGTCCCATTGACGTTCGCCGCCAGCATATTGCCGGTAGCCGAGTCGAAACGGGTATAAATGTTGTTTACAACCGTCATCGGCGACTCGTACTCGTAGCGGACTCCCGCATTGATGGTCAGCTTCTTGGTGGCTTTCCAGTCGTCCTGGAAGAAAAAGCCGATGTTGTAGTTTCGCCGGCCGGTTTCGGGCATCGGCAGCTGATAATTGCCGGTTTTGATCTTGCCGAGGAGAAAATCGGCAATTCCCGTGTTGGCGTTGCCCGCAGCGCCTTGGTTCGTGATGGAGCCGTCGAAGACAAGAAGCCCTTCAGGACTGGCGGAGGGGTTGAAGGAATTGAACTGGTTCTTGCGAAGTGAGGCACCAAACTTGAGAGTATGAGCGCGGACCATCTTGCTGACAGAACCAAACTCGGTAAACGTATTGGTGATATTCACCTGATTCGTGTTGGTATCCGCTCCAATGTTGGAGAAACCTGGGTCAGTGAGTTCTGGCGTTTGATCCAGGGGCAGCGAGGCGATTCCAAGCTGCTGCCCTGCATTCATGCCGACACCCGGCGGATTGCGGAGCACGACGTTACGAAAAAATCCAAAGTTCAAATCCATAACCAGAGTAGGACTCCACACGCGGGTGTAACTAACGGAAGGTAGCCACGCATTGTTGCAGACGCAATCCCATGTCGTGTTGAGCAAAGGACTATTCCATGAGACTGGGTTTGGCGTCGACGTGGTAAAGCGGTAGACGTTAAAGCTCAACCTGTCATTCGGTGTGAGCTCCTCATCGACACGAGCTGCAAGCTTGACGTCAATACCTGTCAGGTTTTGCTGCGAAGTCCAGTTGCCGGTATAGCGATTGTTCACCGAGTCGTACACGCCGGGAGTGTTCGGCAGGGGCAGCAGAGCAAGTATTTTTGCGGCTGCGGGATCGATGGGGCCAACTTGGTTATTTAGGAACGCTGCTGAAGCTATTCCCGTGGGCTGGAAAATCTTCTGCGGAGTGCGGTCGTGGCCGTTGGCATCCTTTGGAGCAAGGGCAGCCGAGAAGTCACCCGCGCGCTGCGCAGCGGTGGGAACGGTAAACGTAAGATTCGACGGGCTCGGCCGCGACGTGTGATCGTAGTTGAAGAAGAAGAAGGTCTTCTTATGGCCGTCGTAGAGGTGGGGAATCCAGACTGGGCCTCCGATTGAACCGCCCGCCTGGAAGAAGCGGTCGCGGTTGCGTGGCAAGAAGGTCCCTGGTATCGCTGGGTTGGGGGTGCTGTTGTTGAAGTATGTGTTGGCGTCGAATGCCTCATTGCGCGCCAGAAAGTAAAGATTGCCATGATAGGCACTCGTGCCGGACTTGGTATTCACTGAGACCACGGCGCCGGAAGTACGACCGTATTCGGCCGGCGCATTGGTAGCGAGAACGCGGAACGAGTCGACCCCATCCGGCGATGGCAGAGTGGCCGGAGAGCCTGTCGAGGCAATGATCGTGGAAACGCCGTTCAACAAGACTTCTGTGTTCAATGTACGGCTGCCGTTGATCGAGATCTGGGAGGTGTTTGGCGTATCGCCTCCACCGCCGTGAGCGACGCCAGGAACAAACGCCAATAGGTTTTCGGTGGCGCGTCTTTGCAATGGGATATTCTGGACTTCACTCGGAGAGATGAGAGTCGAGATGTCTGATGTGCTGCGGTCCAACTCCTCACCTTTGGATTCGACCATTACGGTCTGGGAAGTCTGGCCGATCTGCAAATTGATGTTCACTGACGCGACCTGCGCGACAGTCGCGACGAGATTGTCGATGACTGCCTGCCTGAACCCCCTTGCAGTCACCGTAATTCGGTAAGTACCGGGAATCACCTGTGGCGCAACGAACGCTCCGGACGAGTCGCTCTTGCCGTTGAAGATTGTTACACCGGTGTCCCGATTGACGATAAGGATCTGAGCATCAGATATGAGTGCTCCCGACGGATCTAACACCTGGCCACGAATGGTTGCATTGGTGTTTTGTGCGTATGCCGCTACGCCCGACAGGACTGCATGTTGAGGATCGACTGTGCTTCCAGGCAAAGAGGCCGCGGTAGGCTCAGCGTGTCCCACGCGCGCGGACACGAGTAATACAAGCAGGATCGGCGTAACGATCAGCACTTTTAACAGATTCATTTTTGAAATCCCTTCCCTCGACAATGAGTGGCACGATTTCTTTGTTCTCTTGCTCACAGCGCAAGAGAGCCCTTCCCCAACTCTGCGGCAAATGCATCGGATAGCCGAGCAACACAGTCGGCGATGCATTCTATGTAAAGAAGGGACCAAAAATCTGCTATCTGATAGGTGTGGATGGAGGTAATACCTTTGTATAGGTCAACCGCAACTCGCTTGTCGGTACACTTGGCGGGTTGTTCCATTTACCCAGGAGAGCCTTCGAGCTTGATATGACAATCATGTTGAAGCAAACCCGCCGTAACTTCTTGAAAATGACAACAGCTTCTGCCGCTTGTCTCCCATTCATGAACGGATCTCCTTCGCCAACGCTTACGCTACCCGAAGAGCGGACGCCAAGTGGGACCGTTGCGGTGCATGTCACAACCGGTGAGAAGCGTTACTCGCCGTCCAGTTCGCTGGCCTGGCAGAGTGCCGACCGGGCGCGGACCGAAGACACGATCGTACTTCAAGCGGTTCGCACCAATCAGCCCATACTCGGCTTTGGAGCTGCGTTTACAGACGCGGCGTGCTATGTGCTTAATCAGCTACCGGAAGCAGAGCGCAACCGATTGTTGCAGGAGCTGTTCCACCCTGACCAGATGGCCCTCAGTGTATGCCGGTTGTGCGTTGGATCGAGTGACTACGCAAGAGAGTTATACAGCTATGACGAAGGCGGCCCGGACCCTGAACTGTCACGATTTTCCATTGCCCATGATCGCGACTACATTCTTCCGATTCTTCGACGCGCACGCGAGATCAACCACAATCTGTTTCTTCTGGCTTCTCCCTGGAGTCCGCCGAATTGGATGAAGGACAACAATTCGATGTTGGGAGGCACTCTTCGACGCCGGTATCTCGGCGCGTACGCGAATTATGTAGTGAAATTCTTGCAGGCATACAAAGCCGAGGGCGTTGTCATCGATGCCGTGACTCCTCAGAACGAGGTTGATACAGATCAGGACGGCCGGATGCCCGCGTGCTTACTTCCACAAGAGATCGAAGTCGAGTATGTGGGGCAACACCTGGGCCACGCAATCGAAAATGCAGGATTGAAGACGAAGATATGGCTGCTTGATCACAATTACAATCTCTGGGGGAGGGCCATTTGTGAACTCGACGATGAGAAGGTGCAAAGATTCACGAAGTCGGTTGCCTGGCATGGATATCTTGGGAAGCCGGACTTGGTGCAAAAAGTTTTCGCAGCGCATCCGGACGCGGAAATGTATTGGACTGAGGGCGGGCCGGAAATCACTGATCCAAAATATTCTGTGGATTGGACAAAGTGGAGCCAGACGTTCTGTGGAATCCTGCGGAATGGGATTCGTTGCATCATTGGATGGAATCTGGCCTTAGATGAAAACGGCAAACCAAACGTAGGTCCTTTCTCGTGCGGCGGTTTGGTCACGATTCACTCTCGAACCAGGGAAATCATACGAAGCGGACAATATTGGGCTCTTGCTCACTACGCACGTTCGTTTCGACGGGCAAGTACGATCGTTCAGTCCGACGGTGAGATCAAAGATATTCATCATGTGGCCGCCGAGAACCCTGACGGCACTTATGCCGCGGTGTTAACCAACACGGGAGTAACCCAGCGGACAGTTTGGATCAAACAAGGGAAAAGCGCGGTTGAGATAGCGCTTCCTTCCGATTCCATCGCTACACTTGTTTGGAGCTCATAGCTGCGCAGAAATGAGAGAGCAGCAGTCTTCAGGTTTCCACTTCGGGTACTGTAGCGTACTAAGTTGAAACGATTTTTCCAGTTTTGGGAACCACAGCTTTGAATCTATACGTCTGTACAGTAGTTTTATATTTCTTTCTTGCTTAAGATCGCTGAGGCAATATTCGGAGTCTCTGACTCCCCTGGTAATGCCCCCTTCAAGTGGATCCGCCCGTGGCAACCGCAACCAACACTTAAGGAGACACGTCGATGATATTTGATCACGGAAAATCTTGTCGCTGTGCGACAGTCGATTCGGGCCGGTCGCAATCTGCTTTTGTTCCTCGTCCCAAAAATCTGAAGGCTCTAGCTTTCACTTTATTGATGGCCACGTTCTTTGCCGCTAGTGCAAGCGGCCAGACTACCTGGACTCTTGTCTGGAACGATGAATTCAACGGTCCAAGGGGTGCGGCCCCCGATCCGTCAAAATGGACCTTCGATACCGGCGGCGGAGGCTTTGGCAATGGTGAAATTCAAACGTACTGCTCGCCAGGGTCAAATGCATTTCCATGTAATGCTAGCAACCCAAACACCTTTCAAGACGGCACCGGCAACCTGGTCATTCAGGCGAGAGACTCGGGCGGAAACTGGACCTCGGGCCGCATGAAGACCCAAGGGCTGGCACAATTTCAGTTCGGGCGCATCGAAGCTCGGATGAAACTGCCCGTGGGCGCGGGCCTGTGGCCGGCGTTCTGGATGTTGGGGGTCGACATCGGCACTGTGGGTTGGCCACAGAGCGGTGAACAGGACATCATGGAATGGGTCCAAGGATACGGGCCCAATGTCACGTCCTCTACCATTCACGGGCCGGGATACTCAGGGGGCAACGGTGTAGGACATACTACCGCGTTCCCCAGTGGCGGAAGAACTGATGATGTGGGCTATCACGTCTATGGCGTCATCTGGTCCCAGAACCAGATGCAGTTCTATCGCGACGACTTCACGCGGCCTTTCTTTACCGTGACTCCTTCCACTCCGGGTGTCAACGGTCAATGGGTTTTCAATCAGCCGTTTTTCATCCTGATGAATCTCGCCATTGGTGGTGGAGGGTTCCCGGGATTTACCAACGGATCGACGCCCAATCCAGCGACGATGCTTGTCGACTATGTTCGCGTTTATAGGGCGGACAATGGTGGCGGTATCAGCAGCAGCGCCTGGTACAACGTCATTAACCAAAACAGTGGCGCCTGCGTGGACGCAACCGGATTTGGCACCGCCAACGGCACGGCTGTGCAGCAGTGGGCTTGCGGCAACGGCCAGATCAATCAGGAGTGGCAATTCCAGCCTACCGATAGCGGCTTTTTCCGCGTTCTGAATCGCAACGCTCAGGCTGAAGTGTGGGACGTCACCAACTCCGGTACGGCAAACGGCAGCCTGATCCAGCTCTGGCAGTTTGGCGGCGGCGCCAACCAGCAATGGCAGCCTGTTTCCCTCGGCAACGGCGCTTTCAAGTTTGTGGGGCGCGCAAGTGGTCGATGTTTAGATGTGCCGGGCGCTTCGACCGCCAATGGCGCGCGTTTACAGATTTTTGACTGCAACGGGACTGGTGCGCAGGCTTGGACGCTCAAACAACAGCCTTAAATACATTTGAACTAGATACGAGACCATAGCAAAGCTCAACGCAAAGAGAAGTTTGGCTGGGCTGCCCTGGGCAGGGTCAACGTGCCGCTCAGTTCAATATGCTTAACGGAGCGCCCCACAAGCACTTGAAACTGGCCCGGTTCAGCCCGCCATTGTTTCGAGCCTACGTCATAGTGGGAGAAGGCTCGTTCATCCAGAGTTAACGTAACTCGCTGCTTCTCCCCTGCTCGCAAGCTCACTCTGAAAAAACCTTTCAGTTCCTTCGGTGGATGCGGCAAGGTGGTATGTTTGTCGGCCACGTAAACCTGGGTTATCTCAGCCCCGTCACGCTCTCCAGTGTTAGTGATGTCGAAACTAACCCGAAAACTGTGTCCCGAGTTCGTGCCGTTTATAGTCGAATCGACTATCGACAGGTTGCTGTATGCAAAGGTAGTGTAAGACAGCCCGTAACCGAAGGGAAAGAGCGGATCTGTGCCGTTATGCTCATATCCCCGATAGCCTAAGAAGATACCCTCTTTATAGACAACCCGCTTCCCATCCGGCCCAGGATAATAGCTATCGTAAGTGGGATTATCGCTTTCGCGTCGTTCAAAGGAAACTGGAAGACGCCCTGACGGATTGACCTCCCCAAACGTAATCTCTGCGAGGGCCATTCCGCCTTCCTGTCCCGGATACCATGCCTGCAAGACTGTTGAAACACGATCGATCCACGGGAGCATGTCGACCGCTCCTCCGGATGTAACTACCACGATAGTGTTTTTGTTGACCGCCGCTATCTCCTGGATAAGCTCTTCCTGGCCCAGAGGTAGCCGGAAGGTGCGGTCCGCGCCTTCGCTCTCACTCTCGGGATCAAACCCTACAGCCAGCACTACCGCGTCCGCTCTAGCCGCCAGCTCTCGGGCGTTACCATCCACCACGGCATCGTGGCGGACAATTCCCAATCGAAGCCTTCTTCCTAACCATTCTGATCGTCCATGGTGTTCCAGCACGATCTTGTGCGGCGCGGCTTCAAGGGAGAGACTTTTCCAATTCGCCATGGTCTTTGCCGCCTTCCAGTTGTCAAAGACCAAATTGCCATCTACGTAAAGACGATAATAGCCTCCATCCTCTCCCGTCGAGGCCACAAAAATATCGTACACACTCGTGCTCTGAGCGACATAGTAACCTGTCCACCGTTCGCCAACTACGCCCTTGGGCAAGGTGGCGCGGGATTGCTGGCTGAAATTAATGTGCAAATCTGTTCCAGTCGTGAGCGGTGTTCCGTGCAGGTCGGGATCGCTAAAGTACTCGACACGTAGCCCCGGCTGTCCATCGACTGGCGCAGTAGAAAAATTGGTGGCCTCGGCCAGTTCGTCTACGCTGGGCAACCCCCGTCCGTAGTACGTTTGGGCGCCTGTCCCTAAGTACTTGCTGAAGCCCTCCATAACGCTCACGGCAGCGAAAGGCTGCACTCTGGCACTGCCTCCACCAACGGGAACTGCGGGATAAGCATCGGGACCGATAACTGCAACTGACTTAATTCGCTCTTTGTTCAGCGGCAACAGGGAAGCTTCATTCTTCAGCAGCACGATGCTCTCACGCGCCGCCTGCAAAGCGACCAAGCTGCCTTGCTGGTTCGTGCGCGGGATGGAAAGGTCCATCTGATCATGATCGAGCCACCCGAATTCGACTGCTTTGCGGAGAATTCTCCTCACCTTGTCGTCGATGGTTGCAGCTGAGACCTGGCCCTCTTGGACGGCCCGCAGCAGTGTCTGCTTGTTCATAAACTTACCTGACGGCATCTCCAGATCCAGGCCACTATTAGCGGCTTCCACACCGTCGTAGGTTGACGTCCAATCGGACATGAGGATGCCGTCGAATCCCCATTCTCCCTTGAGAACATCTGTGTTGAGATACTTGTTCTGCGTCATATGGGTGCCGTTCGTCAAATTATAGGAATTCATCACGGCGCCAACATGTGCCTCTTTGACTGCGGCTTCGAACACCGGTAGGTAGATTTCACGCATGGTGCGTTCATCAATCACTGAATCGGAGTTGTGGCGATCGAACTCCGAGTTGTTTCCCATGTAGTGCTTGACGGTAGCGCTTACGCCCTGACTCTGAACTCCCTCGATGTAGCTCACGGCAATGCGGGAGGCGAGGAACGGATCTTCGCCAAGATATTCAAAGTTTCTTCCGTTCAGCGGCGCTCGATAGATGTTCACACCTGGTCCCAGCAGAAAGTGCACTCCCTTGGCCCGCGCGTCTCGGCCGATCTCTCTGCCCATACGCTGGGCCAGATCGGAATCCCATGTAGCAGCCAATGCGATTCCCGCGGCCATAGCCGTCGCTGGTCCATCGTTGCGTACTCCGATAGGCCCATCGGCCATCTTTAATCGAGGCAATCCCAGTCGAGGAAAGCCTCGGACGAAGAAACCATCGACGCCACCCAGCATGTCGATCTTCTCCTCCAGTGTCATCCGATTAAGAATCGATTCCACACGGTGTTCAATTTCAGCAGAAGCAGGATGGGCTATAAGGAAAGAAGGTTGGGCGATGAAACAAAGAATAATGAGAGCAGCGGAAAATCTGCGAAAGAGAGTGTTCACCATAGGGCTAACGGAATTCAACCGCATGTCCATTCTAGGCCGGTTCCTAAGATAGCTTTGTAGCAGCAAGTCTGACCAAGTAGATTTCCAAAGTGCCATCTTGATTTATTTTCGTCCCGCCGGCCATCATGCTTCGCAATACCGGAACAACGCAGGAGGGCACGATTATACGCATGGGGCAAGAGCTTGCGTCAAGATTAATGTAAGTGGGAAAAGCCAGGCTATACAGTGGATATACTTGAGAGTACTACCATTGTATAGGCCAAGGTGTCCAGCAGAGCTGAACTACGATTCAATGATTAAGTATGGAGCAACTGCTTCATTACTGCTGAAACTTCCACCTTGAGACGCGTACCGCCGCCAGGCTCACTATCGATCTGCAAATGACAACCAAGTGATTGCGCGCGCTCACGCATGTCAAGAAGACCAAAATGCCCTCTTGCAATGAACGCAAGATCTCCGGGCGTGAAGCCGCAGCCATCATCGATAACATAGAGGCAAAGCTTATCGGAATCGTACCGCAATTCCACCTCAATGTTCCGGGCGCCGGCGTGCCTGAGCGCATTCGCCACCGCTTCTTGCCCGATACGGAGCAGATTCATCTCGATTTCCGGCGCCAAACGGTAGGGTTCGCCTTGTATCCGCACCTGAACCTTCGCCTCGTCCAATGTGACCATCGACTGAATCGCTTGCGTCAAGGCAGAAACCAAGTTGCCGTTTTCTAGCAAATGGCATCGCAAGTCCCATACCGAGCGGCGCGCTTCAATCATGCTATGCCGGCTCATGTTGCGCGCCATGTCAATCGCCCCTCTTGCGAGGGTGGGGCTTTGCTGGAAGCAATCTGCGGCTAGATCTAATTGTATTGTGATACCTGCCAGTTCCTGTTCCAGGGTGTCATGCAATTCACGCGCAATCCGGTTGCGCTCTTCCAGGACCGCGTTACCGCGCAACTTTTGGCGAATCAGAGCCATTTGCTCGCGCAGGCGCCGTCCTAACACCACTACCCAGGCGATCACCAGGAGTAAAACTGTTCCCGTAGCAGCCAGCACCCACACGGTGTGGCGCAGATTCCACCAAGACGGTGTGCGCAAGACCGTTATGTCGCCTCGCGACCGCAGCAATAGTCGGAACGACTGCGGGACGCGCCACATACCACCGCTGCGCACCAGGCAGATTCCAGTGATGCGAAGTTCACTACCGAGCGGAACGGATATCCGGAGATCCTTGGGATCAGCCGATTGTAAGCGTGCCTCAAATAGCGTTGCTCCGTGTTGCAATAGCAAACTGGCACCGTAAGACTGGGGCTCCAGATGGACTAATCGAGCGTCAGTACTCACCAAAGCTCCATCGTAGCGCCGCAAAGGAGCATCGTAGGTTCCCCAAGGGGCATCGAGATCGAGATGGATTGGCTCAGGTATTGGCCCGTGGCCAATTACGCGGAATACCGCGTCCGCTAAGACCGGCTCCGACTCACCCACGGAGGGAAAACCAAGAGCATCAACGATGTCGCCGACCTGCACCTGCGTGTCCTGCTGCGCAAATACTCGCAAGCCTTTGGCGCCGCTCTCCAGGAACAATACGTTTCCAGCCTGCTGATAAGCAACGACGCCGCGCACGCGCACTTTATGACCCACTCGCCCGTCAGGTGAAAAGCGCATCAACGCTGCGAACGGCACTTCGTCTGACGGCGTCTCGATCCGAATGAATTCAAGCCTCGGCACATAAAGCAATATGCCAACCAGTTGACGCTCAGCATTGAACAGAGTTCCACAGACGCCCTGGATCAGTACCTCCTTGCCCACCCAAGAAGAAATATCTTGCGAACCACCCAGAGGAGTTCGAACGCTGAACTGGCTTGCTCCGGAGGATACATTCATGGCAAGTGTAGCCTCATGCCAGGAAGTGCGGTCAATAGAGACGGAACGAACAATCCCGCGCACCTGAACCCATTGGCTATCTTTTTGACCATCCGCTAGTTCATGGAAGGCGTAGACACGTGTTTTAGGCAATGCCATTCTTCCGAGTACACGTGTATGTTGCTCGCGAATAACCGGGGCAAAGCGGCCGGGGCCGGTAATCCCCTCGACTTCGACGAAGTCGCCAAAGACGTGAGAAATCCTTGGGGAACGGCTGCCTTCAACATAAATGCCCGCCGTTTCATCTTGCACAAAGAAATCGGGTCTCGGGATATCGTCGGTAATCACTCCCCGAATCCGCACAGGGTAACCGAGCTGGGCCTTATCGGGAGTGAGCCGGCGAACTTGATCTACGCTGGTAAGCAAGGGAAGCGGCGGCGATTGCGCTGCCGCCCATCCTGTCATTCCGATGGGCCACAACAATAACAGAACGATTCGTGATCTATGATCTCGCATGAGCGCGCAATGATAGTTGGAACCAACTCTTATCACAAGATATTGAGGGCTGGCAAGGACAAGGCACTGTGTATTTCACTGGCCGCTAAGAGGAAACAATGCCACGCTTCAGAGCTTCGGTGGCCGCGTGCGTGCGGTCTTTCACATCTAACTTTTCCAATACGTGACTCACGTGCAGCTTCACGGTAACCTCGGCAATATTCAATGCCACCCCAATTTCCTTGTTACTCAAACCCTGCACCACCATTCGTAGAACTTCCAACTCCCTGCCGGTCAGCGATCGGTGAGATAGTCGGGCTGCTAGAAGCGACGTTATGCTGGGGTCTACGTATCGCTCACCTCGGCAAACTTGTCGAATCGCATGAAGAAGTTGTTCACGTACTGCGCTCTTCAGGATGTATCCAGCGGCACCTGTTTGCAGCGAGCGGTAGATCTCTTCCTCTCCCGCGTGGGTGGACAGCATAAGAATATGCGCGTTCGGGAACTCGCTAAGAATTGCGGCGGCGGCCTCGATGCCGCTCATGGCCGGCAGTCGAACATCCATTAGCACCAATGCCGGCTGATGTTGACGATAGGCTTCTAGTGCTTCCTGGCCATTGCCTGCTTCAGCTACGACCCTCATGTCTGGCTCCACATTCAGCGAAGCACAAAGGCCCATTCGGACCATGAAATGGTCGTCCACAACGAGAATGCGGATCACATTTGAATCTGGCATGTACTCACCTGCCCCGGCGGCATTTCCATTTGAATGCAAGGATACCCTAGAGCCCGTGTTCCATTCACACTTCATCTGCGAGCGCCAAGGATCTGGCGCGATATCTTCGCAATTTAGCAACTTTTACTGTTTTGCGCAAAAACCGGGTCGCCAGGATATTTTCGAGTTTGGGCTATATGGTCCTTTGTCAAAATTGAAAGCGCCCCGATTTGGACCACACTGCCGGCATCGCCAGCCTCAAGGCAGACCGAAACATAGGACGACATTGCTTACGAGGAAATTGGCAGCGACAAGTTTTTGACCAATACACTATTCGGGTATGACTTCAATGGCGCTAATGGAGAGGTAGTTGGTAACAGGAGTGAAATAGATCTCGAGTTTGCCCTGAGCGGTGGGTTCAATGTGTGGGAAGGTTTTCACCAATGGCCCGGTGCCGGCTTCCCGGAAAATATCAAATCGCTTTAAGAGCACAGATCCATTCCAAGAAACATCAAACACGCGGCTGCCCACACCTCCACCAGTGCTCCATGAAATGTAATCTCCACGAGGGCTGATACTGATATACAGCAAAGTCGGCATAGTGCCTCCTAGACATATTTAAAGTTCTAACGACCACGCTGGTAGGAACGAGATAAGCGGGAAGTTGCCGTATCCAGTACGGTTTCCGAAATCTCGACCCAGAACAGCTCTGTTGCGGATGAGGCCGGTCCCTTCGTCGGTGCGGCCTCCGCGCATTAGGCTTTCACGAATTGAGCGTCCAAGGTGATGGTGACGTCGTCTCCCACCAGAATTCCTCCGGTCTCAAGAGCTGTGTTCCAGGTTAGACCGAAGTCCTTGCGATTGATCTTGGTGCTTGCCGAGATCCCAATCCGAGTGTTCCCCCAGGGATCCTTGGCAGGCGGCGTTGGCCCTTCCACCGCAAAACGGACTTTGCGCGTGATCCCGCGGATAGACAGGTCGCCTTCCACCGACAATTCTCCT
>Ga0137407_10001426_pt1 | contig 15576 bp, 16 predicted proteins | sample CZOMad2_2_16fung_FD_108410 | JGI IMG/M metagenome (GOLD analysis project Ga0137407, IMG submission 108410) | Vadose zone soil fungal communities from Angelo Coast Range Reserve, California, USA - CZOMad2_2_16fungal (Illumina Assembly) | ecosystem: Environmental > Terrestrial > Soil > Vadose... | reverse complement strand
GCTGTCGATGATGAGCCGAAAGCGTTCCTCGCTCTGTTGCAGCGCCGCCTCTGCACGCTTATGTCCTTCGATATCAGTGTTCGTTCCAAACCATTTGACGACCTTTCCGTCTTTGTCGCGCAATGGAGTCGCACGGAACAGAAACCAGCGATACTCGCCGTCATGGCGTCGCAGCCGTGCCTCTTCCTCTCCTGCTTGTCCAGTGGCGAGCAGGGCTTGCCACGTGTCCATTAACTTTTCTAAATCCTCAGGATGAATCGCAGTCATCCAACCCCAGCCAAGCGCCTCGACCGACGATAGGCCCGTGTAGTCGAGCCAGTGCCGGTTGAGGAAATCAGCCGTGCCGTCCGGCCGACAAGACCACACCAGAGCGGGGATGATATCGATCATCGCGAGGCGCTCGTCTTCCAATGGCACCGTTCTGGTGAACGCTTTGTGCTCCGCCTTTGTAGACCACATGTAGCGGATCTGATGGGTTTCCATAAAGCGTGTTCTCCTGTCCAGGACGATGGCGGGTAGTCACTTTGGTACATGTGCATTTTCCTTTGGCCGGCCGCTGCGTTTCGCTCTGGCCCTGTACGGTTTCTTGAGGCACTATGACAAATCACAATCGGAAGCGCGTCGCGACAAAGATTGTTTTTTTATCGCTCGATGGACTGACGACCCTATAAGCCGATAGTAGTGGCAGGAGCAGCTAGCAAATTGTGCTTTGTGTGCTCCTGGGCCAAATAGAGGAATGTCTCTTCGACCTTAGGGTCAGGTCTCATGCCGTTGATCTGGCCATATGGCGAGATCCAACACCCACTCGCTTCGGCGCCAAGTACTCCGGCAACGGCGTCGAATGCTTCGAGCAGGAGCCGCGGCGATTTTCTTTGGACTGATTGCCATATTCGTCGTGACGCTCGTTCACCACCGAATTCAGGAACTGGTCGAAGAGATATCCGGTCGCGCCGTGGATTTCAGCGCAATGGAATCTCGGATCTTTCTCTCGGCAACGGCGAGTTCTCAGGCCAATTGAATCTTTGGGTTCATTACGGATACTACCCTCGGACTAAGTTGGCACAGAATGCTCAGGAATCGAGCCAGTCCCGCGCGGCAATCACGCGAGCCCTACTATCCATCAAGGACGAACTTCAACTAAAACCCGACGCAAGACACGGAAATGTTAAGTTCTTCGCCCAAATACCGCATCATGTTGCGCGAATCTTCGATTGCAAGCAAGTGTTCGCGAAACTCTTCATTCATGAGCTTCCGTGCGAGCTTCGAGAACACCTGCATGTGGCCGTTATCGGTCTGTGGTTCCCGCATGACGATCAAGACGATCATGCGCACGGGGCTACTGTCTACGGATCCCCAGTCAATCGGTAGGCGGGACCTAAGGATACCGATGGAATTCGCGGTAACCGCAGTCGTCTTGCAGTGCGGAGTAGCGAAACCGAAACCCAATCCCGTCGAGTACACTGCCTCACGCGCCCATAGGGCTTCTTCGAGTTGGTGACGATCTTGCGTTCGGCCAGCGATGTAAAAACTATCAACAAGCTCCTGCATCGCCTCTTCTTTGTTCCTGCTATCGCTGTCCATCACAATGAGTTCCTCGCTTAGCAAGGGCTGCGCTGAAGGCGATGCCTGGGCAGAGGCCAACAGGCGGTCGATTTCTGGTTTTTCGCGGCATGCGATGATCTGAGTGAGTAGTGACTTGCAGTCGGCAGTGGAAAGTTGCGACACTGCGTGTTTCAGTTCAGGAATCTTGACCGCAGGAAGACTAATTTCGTCCAGTCCTAATCCGAGTATCAACGGCAAGTAGCGCATCTCCGATGCCATCTCCCCACACATCCCTACCCACTTTCCGGCTGCGTGGATTTCGTCCACAATCCGCTTGAGCAGCCGAAGAAATCCCGGATGCAGCACATTGGAGAGTCCTGCAACCCTTGCATTGCCGCGATCGACAGCAAGAAAGTACTGGGCAAGATCATTCGTGCCAATGCTGAAGAAATCCACCTCTGAGCAAAGTTGGTCGAGGATAAAGGCAGCTGAGGGTACTTCCACCATAATGCCGATCGGTATATCTGACTGGAACGGCGTGTTTTGAATTTGAAGATGTCGCTTGGCCTTCGCGACCTCGTCTTTAAACTGAAGGACTTCTTCCAGTGATGAAATCATCGGCGCCATTATCTGGATGCGCCCATGCGCTGATGCACGAATAATCGCTTGCAATTGCGTCTGCAAGAGTTCGCGGTGATCCGCGTAGATCCGCGCACCACGATATCCAAGGAATGGATTCTCCTCGGAAGGGAGGTTCAGATACGGTGCTGCCTTGTCTCCTCCCAGGTCCAGCGTCCGGATGATGATGGGGCGTCCGGCGCACAATCGAACCGCTTGCGAGTAGGTCGCGAATTGTTCCTCTTCGGATGGCGGCCTATCGCGCTCTAAGAAGCTCATTTCGGTGCGAAATAATCCAATCCCTTCTGCACCATTCTCGAATGCCAGCGCAAGTTCCTCTGCCGAGGAGGCATTGGCGGCCACTTCCAGGGTGTTACCGTCTCTCGTAATCGCTGGTGAACTAGGATCGTCCGCCAGACGCTCCTTTTGCCGTTGGAGCGTCCTCTGTTCACGCTCATAGAACCTTTGAACTGCTGCGGAAAACTGCGGGACAACAACTCCCCTGGTTCCATCTACCACGACTTCCTGTCCGGGCGAGAACATCAAGCGGGCATTCTTTACTCCCACCACCGCGGGAATAGCATGCGAGCGCGCAAGAATGAGGGCATGTGAACTCGAGCCAGAATACTCCAGCACAATGGCCCTTAACCAATGCCGGTCCAGCGCAAGCAGCTGCTGTGGCCCCAGAGTTTCCGCGACTACGATCGAAGGTTCCTGCAGGGGGAGGACCGTTGTCTCAAGGTCTGCCCCGTACATCTCATCCAAGAGTTGCACCGAGATTTCCTCAACGTCTGCAGCTCTCTCGCGTACGTATTCACTCTCAGATTGTCGGAGAAGATTGATGAAAAACTTTCCTGTTTCCACAACCGCATAACCAGCGGACTTGCCTTTGGAAACCTGTTCAGCAAACTTTTCGGCGAGAAGGACGTCATTGGCCATTGCCAGATCGGCTCGAAGTACAGCCTCCGCAAGCGGCGAACTGGAACGGGTGAGTTTCTGGCCAATACGCTCACGAACCGCCGCAATCGCGAGCTTGATTCGCTTGAGTTCTTGCTCGGGATCCGTTGCGATCTCTGCGGTCAAACCCTTCGGCAGGGAGATAGCGCTCACTACAACCACCTTGCCGTGAGCAATACCAGGACTGGCCGACGATCCGAAGTAGCAATTCATACCTGCGGCTTGGAGAACACGTGGCATGCTGTTCCGTGTCTGCGGGGAACTCACCGCGAGAGGCACATCGCAACTGGGGAGCACCTCCTCGACGAATCGGCGCAGCGCTGTGTGGGCGGGCTGCTCATCCGCCCCGCTCACCTGAACCAAGCAGCGGTCGCCGTGGCGGATGTCTGCCGAAATGATTGACAACACGCTTTTCGCATTGGCTTCCCTGCGATTGCGTAAGTTTGTCAAAGCCCATTCGGAAACGAAATTGTTCGCCACCCCAGCGAGCTGGCTGGCTGGCCGGGCATGCATGCCAGCAGACAAAGGACAGACGAAGGCGAGTTGCAGTGACGTGCTGCTAAGTTCTGGCGACATATCTAGACTTGGAGCTTCCTGAAAATGCCTTCCGGATTTCTTAGAGCTTCTTGCAGCGGAACCTGAACGACTTTCAGGCCGTTGAATCTTTCCCGCCCTTCCACCTCGATGTCAACTGCAAAGATTGCAATCTGCGCCTGGCGGATGTCGCTCTCCGTCAGCTTGTTTTCAATGCCCATGGCCCCTTGCGTTTCGACTTTGATCTCATGGCCGAAATTCTTGGCGATCTTTTCCAGTCGCGCAGCGGCCATGTAGGTATGGGCAATTCCTGTTGGACATGCGGTGACCGCGATAATTTTCATGGGGTCTCCTTTAGACAACTTCTCCCGCTCATCTCGCGCGCTTTGAGAAGGTTGATACAAACTGCGGTCAGAATGGTTCCCGCGGCAATCGCAAGCACGTATGCTAGCCTGTGATCCACCACTGGCAGGACGATGGGACCACCATGGGGCGCGTGATCTCCTACGCGGCCAATCATGGCCACTACCGCGGCTACCGCTGAGCCAATCATGATGCTGGGAATGACGCGAATCGGATCTGCGGCCGCGAATGGAATCGCGCCTTCCGTAATCCCGATCATCCCCATGAAGATTCCGGCTAGACCTGCTTCCCTTTCCTCTGTGCTCCAGAGCTTTTTTTGAATTAGTGTCGCCAAGCCCATTCCCAGCGGGGGCGTACAAATGGCTGCGGCACAAGCCCCCATAATTTGATAGTTGCCCTCGCGGATCATGGCCGCTCCAAAAAAGAACGCAGTCTTGTTCACGGGCCCGCCCATGTCAAAAGCAATCATCGCGCCCAGAGTTAACGCCATCACGATGCTGTTTCCAGTACTCATGCTTTCCAAAGCGCGATTCGCGTTCGTCATGAGCAGAGCAATCGGCCCACCTAGCACTTTGATCATCAGCAAGCCAATCAAAGCGCCGGACACAATCGGGATCACAAGGATCGGCATCACTGCCCGGAGGTATTTCGGGACGGGTACTCTCTTGAGAGCTTCCACTAAATAGCCGGCCAATAGGCCCGCCAGCATTGCTCCGAGAAAGCCTGCCCTGATTTCACCGGAGAAATAGCCCCCCAGAAATCCTGGAAGCAAGCCCGGCTTGCCGGAGACGGAATAAGAAATGTAACCGGCCAGCACGGGCAGCATCAACGTCAGCGCTGCCGACCCGATATTAAGGATGAGTTTCAGGCGCGGCGCTTGCGAAAAATCTGGACCGGTTGCTGTGATGGGAGCAAACGCAATGGCAATCGCAATCAGAATGCCGCCGCAAGCGATAAATGGAATCGCGAATGAGACACCCGTCAGCAGGTGCTGCCGCAAGTTTTGCAACGCCTTAAGCATTCAGATCCTACGCTGAAGTGAAATCTCGTGCGCCGAAGCAACAGACTTCGCTCGCCGCTGGCTTCAACCGCTCCAGCGCTTTTCTCCGCTCGCCTAGCAAAGAAGTAGTTTTGTAGTATGTGTGATTAGTCCTACTCCGTCAAACCGGAAAAATAGAACGTTTGTTGTACTCAGATAACCTTCTCTCTTCCGGCGCTTTCAACCCGGTACAGGTTCTGAGACTCTTCGCGCAGGCGCGCCCCCCTAATCCTGGCTCTTGATCCACCGTCGGCACTTTGCGCACGGTACTCGGTCGGAGTGACTTTGCAGGCTTTCTTGAAGACCCGGCAGAAGTAAGCCGGGTCACTGTAGCAACAGTTAGAGGCGATCTCCTTCAAAGTCATGCCGTAGTTCTGCAGCATGAATTTGGCACGGTTCACTCGCACAAGGTTCAGGTAATCGTTGAACCGCATCAGTCCTTCCTTGCGGAATAACCGCGAGACGTGGTTCGGGGCCAAGCCGAAGTGATGCGCGACGCTCTCGCGCGTGATCGGATTCTGAAAGTTTTCCTGCACATATAAACAAATGGACTCATAGGTGCGAATTGCTTTGCGTGGTCGCCGCTTCTGCGGAGACCTCAGCAGACGCAGACAGGCATGGAGCAGCGATTCGGTTAACAACCGGGCAAGGGCCCCGTCGGAACGGTCAGCCGCCAAAACCATCAGAGCTGCCAAAATACTGTGCGTTGGGACGTCGTAGCCCCCATGCACGCTGGCCTTTATGCCGGACGGCACCTGGGTGGAACCTTTGTGGCGGACTAGGCTGACCCCAATCTGCTTCGCACCAAAGAGAAAAGTGAGGACATCGACGTGAGCCAACCAATCGGGTTTGTTCCAGGCGTGGTCAGGAACAAAAACCGCGTGACTCCGGACTGGTTTGATTGTCTTCGTGCACCCACTATGGGAGATCTCCATCGCGTGACAACCGGCAATCGGAATCGATAAACGTGGAAAGTTTGTGACATAGGCCAGTGCGGGAGGAACCGTAGTTCCATCGCTGAAATGCACGTGCCGGATTCTGGTTTCGCGAAGATAAGTTTCCAATTCGCGAATCACCACTTGATTTGCCGGAAGCTGCGCCGTCCTCAAACGCGAGACTGGCTTTTTCACAGAAAGTTACGTTAGTACAAGTAATGTTAAATGTCTACTGCTTCTTTTAGGTTGACTCCCGAGCTCATGCTCCCCCATACTCCGTGAACGGTATCGGATCGGCTGTCATCGCAGCCAGCCACGGGCCTAGTCGCAGTCGCACGTTGATTAAAGATCCGCTGAATCTCTAAGGAGGCCAATTTGCGTGTCAGCGTGTTGAGAAGTATGCTCGAACGATTCCGCATGGCTTACCAGACAGCCCTAATCGCGCCCCTGGTGTTGCTCAACGTTGCTTTCGCACAGACCTCCGAGAAACCCGACCTGAGCAAAGATCCGACTCTCTACGTGGTTGGCTACGCACACCTAGACACAGAATGGAGATGGGAGTATCCGCAGGTCATCAACGAATACCTTCGCAAGACCATGGAGGATAATTTCACGCTCTTCGAGAAATATCCTCACTATGTATTCAATTTCAGCGGCGCCAACCGTTATCGCTTCATGAAAGAGTTTTACCCTGAGGATTTCGCAAAGCTAAAGAACTATGTGGCCCGCGGCAGGTGGTTTCCTGCGGGCTCATCTATGGAAGAAGGCGACGTGAATGCACCCAGCGCTGAGGCCATTATTCGTCAAATTCTCTATGGTAATGATTGGTTCCGCATGGAATTTGGCAAAGCCAGCGCAGAATACATGTTGCCTGACTGTTTTGGATTTCCGGCTTCGCTGCCGACGATTCTCGCGCACTCCGGAGTAAGGGGTTTTTCGACGCAGAAGCTGGTATGGGGATCCTCCGCTCCCGGAGGCGGTCCGGAATCTCGCGAGAGAACGCCAGAAGGTACACCGTTCAACGTTGGCGTTTGGGTCGGACCTGATGGCGAAAGCGTACTGGCAGCACTGAATCCTGGGAGCTACAGCGGAGGAATCGAAACTGATCTCAGCAAGCCACTGCCTCCGCTGCCTCCGAACACTGCGCTCGAAGGGCTAAAGAAGAAAGTTCAGGAGGAGAGACAAAAAATAGAGGAGGAGGACCGCAACAATAAGCTCGATCCGAACCATCTCCAGCAGTACTATTCCCTTCGTCGGCAGCGCGATGGGCTCAACCGGGCCCAGCAGGAAAACGAGCTCCACCATCATCAGGACGACTGGGCCGCGCGCGTCCAGCATAATGGTGAGGTCAGTGGTGTGTTCACAGATTATCACTACTACGGAACTGGCGACATTGGCGGCACCCCGGGCGAAGACTCGGTCAAAAGGCTGGAGGCGATCGTCACGAAAGGAGCCGCAAGCGTGCCGCGTCCTCAGCAATCTTCGTCCGAACACCCGCATTCTGATGCGCCTCCGGTTGCAGTAGGCGATGGCCCAGTGCACGTAATCTCAGCCAATGCAGAACAGATGTTCCTCGACATTACGCCAGCCCAGGCAAAAGCACTCCCGCGCTACACCGGAGAAATGGAGCTCACAAATCATTCAGCGGGTTCGCTGACATCGCAGGCGTACCAGAAGCGCTGGCTGCGAAAAGAAGAGTTGTTAGCCAAAGCGGCGGAGGAAACATCAATTGCCGCCGAATGGCTGGGTGCGCGTCCATATCCGCTGCAGCGGCTCAATGACGCGTGGACGCTAGTGCTGGGCGGCCACTTCCACGATCTCGCTGCTGGCACGGCCACTCCCAAGTCTTACGAGTTCGCCTGGAACGACGATGTGATTGCGCTCAATCAGTTCGCCGGAGTCCTCAAGAATGCCACCGAGGCCGTGGCTGCGGCGCTGAATACCGAGACCAAAGGTGTCCCACTAATAGTTGTTAATCCGTTGAACATCGTTCGCGAAGATTTGGTTGAAGCCACCTTAAAGTTCTCGGCCGGAATGCCGAAATCTGTGCACGTGACCGGCCCCGACGGGAAAGACGTTCCGGCCCAAATTTCAAATGGCAAGGTCCTTTTCATCGCCAGGGTGCCATCCCTTGGCTACGCGATTTATGACGTTGAGTTCGGCGCTGGGACGGCAGTCGCAGGCTCGCAACTCCGTGTCACCGAGGACTCGCTCGAGAACCAGTACTACCGCGTCAAGCTCAATTCGGACGGTGACGTCGCCAGCATCTTCGACAAGTCGATCGGAAAGGAGCTGCTTGCCGCCCCAGCGCGCCTGGCTATTTCCTACGACAACCCCCAGCAATGGCCGGCGTGGAACATGGATTGGGACCAGGAACAGGCTGCACCCAAGGCGTACGTCAGCGGGCGAACGAAGACTCGGGTCGTGGAGAACGGCCCGGCGCGGGTAGCTCTGGAAGTCTCGCGTGAAACTGCAGGCTCGAGGTTTATCCAGACAATCAGGCTTTCAGCAGGGGATGCGGGCAAGCGGGTGGAGTTCGGAAATGCAATCGACTGGAACACCAAAGAGTCGAATCTAAAAGCGACTTTCCCACTCTCGGCGTCGAATCGCATGGCAACTTACAACTGGGACATCGGTACCATCGAGCGACCCACTGCAGAGCCAAAGAAGTTCGAAGTGTCATCGCATCAGTGGATCGACCTTACCGATATACGGGGAGAGTTTGGAGCGACGATTCTCACGGACTGTAAGAACGGGTCAGACAAACCGAACGACAACACGATTCGCCTGACTCTAATCCGGACACCTGGCACACGCGGCGGATATCCGGACCAGGGTACCCAGGATATCGGACACCATGAGTTCCTGTACGGCATCGCCGGACACAGGTCTGACTGGCGTACAGCACAAACCGATTGGCAGGGACAGAGTTTGAACGATCCGCTCATTGCGTTTGAAACGTCGAAACATTCAGGCGCTCTAGGGCGGGAATTTTCTCTACTGCGAGTCAGCAATCCTCGCATTCGAGTTTTGGCACTGAAAAAAGCCGAGCACGGCGATGAGGTCATCTTACGCATGGTTGAGCTCGACGGCAAACCGCAGCCTAACGTAAGGATATCGTTAGCAGCGCCAATATCCGCCGCCCGCGAAGTCAATGGCCAGGAGCAACCGGTTGGGCGCGCCATGGTGAGCAATGGCGCTCTGGTGACCTCGTTCACTGCCTATCAACCGCGCACGTTCGCTATAAAGCTCGGATCGGCATCGGCCAAAGTTGCGGGCGTGCGTTCGGTTCCGGTGATGCTGCATTATGACCTCGCGACCGCCAGCAACAGGGGCACGAAATCAGTGGGTGGGTTCGATAGCAACGGCAATTCGATTCCAGCGGAAATGCTGCCGTCGGAAATCACTTTCGATGGTGTGAGGTTTCAGCTCGCGCCGGCGAAGACTGGTGTCCCGAATGCCGTCGTCAGCAAAGGCCAGAGTGTCAAACTACCCGAGGGCCATTTTGATCGCGTCTATTTTTTGGCAGCATCGGCGGAAGGCGACCAGAAGGCCACGTTCGAAGTAGGCGAGAAAAAGGCCGAGATGAATGTTCAGGACTGGGGTGGATTCATCGGCCAGTGGGATGACCGGCAGTGGAGCTCGAAAGACACCTCAAGCGATAATTACGGCGAGATGATCGGCATCAGGCCAGGCTTCATCAAGCGCGCCGACTTGGCGTGGTACTGCTCGCATCACCACAATGCCGCTGGGGAAGACATTCCCTACGGCTACTCTTATCTGTTCGCATACGCGGTAGACCTGCCGGTAGGCGCAAGAACAATCAAACTACCTGATAACGAGAGAATTCGTGTTCTGGCGATGTCGGTCGCCAAAGAAAATCCCGAGGTGCGCCCGGCGCGGCCACTTTACGACGTGCTTCCTTCAGCGGCGACTGGCACGGGTGACTCAGCACCATACTGAAACTCCTCACTCTCCACTTCCTTTTGAGACTTACCGGATAAAACTCTGTGCATCACCAAATGGCCGAGTTCATGGACAACACTCAGACGCAGCCGATCTCCATGCTCTTTGACCACATGGTTATGATCGGTATCTCTACACCCCAACGTTTTTCCAAATGCGAAACCCATCGCGCCCCGCTTCTTCTTCCAGTGCGATGAACCAAACACCTCGCTGTGCTCCGCAGAAATTCGAGCCAGCCTCACTTTCCAACGAATTTTCATGATGAAGTCCACCGAGAACACCTTTGACTCGAATGCGAAAAGTCGCCGGTAACTCGTGCCTCTGCTTCCTCAACCTCACGACAGGTTTCTGGACGGACTCTGGTATTCCAGGCCCCAGGCTGGCATGCGGTCGCCCGCGATTGTAATGGGCTACCACTCACGCAGAATCTTGCGCAGGTGCTTCTCGCTTAGCGGAATCATGTGGTCAAGGCACTCACGCCGGATTGTTCCCATCAAACGTTCACAATAGGCATTTGCCTTGGGCGATTGCACAGGTGTACGCAGAACCTTGAGCCCAAAGCTGCTCAACGCCTTGTCCAGCCCTGCGGAAAAGATTGGGTCCCGGTGGGTTCATCAGCCGCTGTGGTATCACATCAGCGGCTGGCAACGTGGCCGAGGGCGTCCACGCGAATAAAGGGCGCATTGATGAAAGACGCCCAGTTCCGTAACAGCGGTTTCGATTCGGCTGCGCGGACTTTTTCTGGGCTAAGAAGACACGGCGACGACTACTGAATGAGCATTTTTGTAAACGCCAAGCGTCAGAGCTTCGTATTGATTAAAGAATGTCTCAAAGTGAAAGAGGTGTCGCAGGCCACTATCGTCCTGCAGTTGTAAATCCGTCGCTCCAAGCGGACCCCTTTACGATTTGCGCAGTAGGTCTGCACTTGACGAAAGAGATCGACTTCGCGAGTGTTAGAAAATCGTTGGTGGAAAGAGCGCGACCCGACGAAATACCGAAATGGATTGTCCCAATCGAATTCTGCCGGAAGGCGATGAGGATGACAGCTAATGGCTCCTATCATGGGCTGTTCGCTTTGCTCGACGGTAACGCCATAGGGTGGTGGTGATCGTGTTTCCGTATCTCTTTTTCAATGTCGTGACGGCGTTAATCCCTACAGTTAGGTCTCGTGCGTTTTGAACAAATGCCTGTTGAAAGAACAGCATCTGCCCAGCAGCAAAGTTAGCCTCGTTTTCGATTTGCTCGTGGCAGGCGGGCGTCAGGGTTTGCTTGTTGTCGCCCAGCATCGTATCGGTGTGCCACGGGATGATGCTGTGACCGACTTCGTGGGCTTCGCTCCATCGCTGTTTGGCCTCGGGAAGTTCGCTGTCGATCAGTATTCGCTTTCGGTCTGGGATGAAGAGCGCCCGGAGATCCCACTTCTTAATGACATCGAGGAGCAAGGCTGGTCGAGCCAGTACCTGTTTACCCGCTATTGTCAGCCTGTGGGCGACCTCTCTTAATGCGCCGTCTTCGGTAGAGGAATAGTATTGGCGGTCGAGCCGCAGCAACTCACGCACATGATCCATGTGGAGCGGCGGCCCGGGATTTCCGAGGTCGCGGAGCACCTTGGCAACTAACTCGTTGATGTCCTGCGCGGTTCGGTCGCGCAAAAAGATGTTTTTCAACTGCTTTCACCGCTGGTTATTTCTCGCTTAAGAATTTCACGAATTCCTCCAAGGCACGTTGCTCGTCTTTGTTCAATTTTTCTACCGATTCCGAGCGTGCAGCAAATCGAACCGCCTCCTGACCGAGCGTCTGATCGCGTGCGATTACGTTGCCAGAGAGTTGAAGCATTCTTTCATTGGAAAGACCTAGGGTTCTGGCGAGCTGGTACACGGTTCGTGGTTCCGGAGTGTAATGAATGTTTCGTTCAATCTCGATCAGTTCCGCGAGGTCGATGTTAGCTTTCTCGGCAAGCTGGTCCATCCGGAGCCCCTTTTTCCTGCGCCACAAATTAATGAGCTTGCCAAACGCTGGTCGAGGATCTTCGTCGGCGGCAGCATTGATAGATGCAACTTGGTGAGTACGTTGTTTCGACTTGAGTATGTCTATGCTGAAAACACCTGCGGAGATTTCGGCTTTGTCATCCCGCTCCGCGCGCTTTGTGAGCCACTCCTTAGTGAGATTTAGTTTCATGGTATTGCCTCATTTTAAGAATTCTGACGCTTGCTCAGCTGTCATTTCGAAGTAGCGGAGGTTATGGCCAGCGGCATCGCACCCGAGGTCGGTCATTCCGCAGTCATTGGCGTACCATCCGTCTGCCTGGGGTAGAGAATGCAATCCGATGCGGCCGGAGAATTCTTCTTGGATACTCAATTGAATCGCGGTTGCCAAGAGTATGCTTCCGACGAGTGAAAACCTCGGCTCGGTCACAATGCTGGCCAGATTCCAAGGTGCAGCAGCGAGGAAGTGGACGTAGACGAGAGACTTGCCCTTCTGTGACTCGATACGGCAGACTTTGCCGGCCGTTGAAACCAGCATCATCCCCTGCATCTCTGACTCGCACTCAATCCCAAAATTTGGTACGCAGCGTAGCCTTCGATGGCGTCGTACTTCTGTCGCCAATCCCAGTGCCTGTGCTGGGGCAATCTGTCCTTCGGAACACCTGCGTTTTCCATGCGACGGATCTCTTTTTCAAGAAAGGGCTTCCAGGTCGACTCCGCCGCTTGGACCTCTCCCTCGGTCACACCATCGATGAGGATCGCTTCAACCAGTGTCCCGGTTCTGCGATCCTTCAAATGGACCTGGGTGCGCTCGCTCATATCATCATGAGCTCGGCTTTTTCTTTTGTGCTGTCGTGCTCGAAAAAGAGCTTTTCTCCGCGAGTAAGGCGAGCCTCCACCATCTGATAGAGGCGCAAGGCCTGTCGTAGGACGGCAGTCTTGCTCATGTCCTTGGTGACCGATAGCTCATCCAATGCCTTCATCTCTGCCTCGGTCAGATTCAATGTCATTGTCTTTCGTGCCGGTGTGATCATTTGCCCAGACCTCCTTTCCACTAGCAAAATAGTATGAAAAATACTAGTTTTTGTCAAGTACATTTACATTGACATTAGCTAAATTTACTGTAATAATTACAGAACAATAGGAGGTTCCGAGCCATTATGGGAACTCAAATTCAAGATCTGTGCAGTGTTGCCACCAAACCGCAGATCGTCAATATTCAGGTGGTCACCGGTTCCGGGAATTATCCGAGTTCCGGATTCGAGCACTACAACTCTCACGAACTGCTGTCCACTGTGCTGCATCAGGCGCAACAGCACCTTCACCTGCAGAACACGGCTGGCGGGGTCGCTAAGACGGAGGATGATCGAGTATTGAATCCTGCATTGACCATTGCCGAAAACAATATTCAGGACAAAAGTCAGATCTTCTGGGCGCCAACGGAGAGCGGCGGGGGCAGCTTCGATGCATCCGGAAATCAGTAAGTCGTTATTTGAGGATCAGGTTCAAAAAGTTCTCACGAATCCGGAGTTGATTGTTAATCGGGGCTGGTTGGTGCTCAAACACGAATACCCGAATCTCGTAGTGGCAATGCGCCACCGTAGGTCGGGTCTGTTGCGTGTCTTGAGTCTCAAGTTCGATGGTTGGAATGATCAGCCGCCCTCGCTGACGCTGCTAAGGTGTAACTCGGAAGAGGAGTTGCCACAGAGTCAGTGGCCGAAAAACCCGCAGGGAAGGACCTACTGGCATCCGGGAGGCTGGGTCTCAGGAGGCGGAATTTTCATTCCTTCTAAACCGTTTATGTGCATGATTGGGATTCGCGAATACCACGAGCACCAACAACATGTGAAGGATGCGTGGGAGAACTATAAGAATCAGTCCTCATATGAATTGGGTCAACTTCTGATCCAGGTATCGGAGGTATTTCAGAAATCCGATGTCTGACCTATCGAGTCAGTCCCTCATCTTTCACGTGCCCCGGCAGACGATACACCAGTCTCTGCAATTTTTTAGACAGCAGGGAGAACGAGGGCACGAAGGGGTCGCGCTCTGGCCCGGAAAGCTGGTGGCGAAGGTATGTGAGATCGGCCCACCGGTCATTCCGCGGCAGATTACTGGGCCGCGCATGTACCAGATTCCGGCTGATGAGAGCTTTCGAATCATCAAAAGCACGGCCAAGCAGAATCTAGTTATACCGATCCAGATCCACTCGCATCCCGCATCGGCTTACCACTCAGAGGCCGACGACGAATATGCCTTCCTGCAACATCTGAACGCGATCTCAATTGTTGTGTCCTGCTTTGGGCATTTTGATCCAGATGAGTTCCTGGAACACGCCGTGTTCTATCGCCTCCGCGGGCCAGATCTGTGGGAACTGATGGAGTTGAGTGAAATTAAAAGATGCTTCGCGTTTTAGGGACTCCATGAACTGGATTGAACAGCACATCCGAAATCTGGCCAAGACCTCGGGATTTGAAGAAGCAGACGCGAAGAGACTATTTGTGCGGAAGCTGCATGTGTCGATTGATGTAGAACTACGGAGCAATCGGACCTACAGGCTTGCATTCATATATGCGGTCAATCTGTTGTCCAGAATCTTTCCGTCGTTAACGTTCGATGAACTGCCGGCTTCGAAGCTGCCGATCTTGCCCTGGACAGGAAACAAGCTGTTAGGAGCGTTCGAGAATCCCGAGCTGACACTACACTTCGGGAAAGGCTCAGCTCATGAGGCATTTATCACTGCGAATTGTCATCGTTGGCGAGCGCTAATCGATTCACCACATAGTCCCACGGCTGAAGAAGAGTGGAATCCCGTGCTTGCATTGCTCACAGCATGTTATGCGACTGGGAGGGCTTGCAAGCTGCTTTTGGGCGATGCCCTCGCGGGGAGAGGTTTCTACGAACCATTCTCGATTTTGGATTTTGATCGCGGTGAAGTGGAGTTCGACTGGAGCCGCGATTCGGATATCGGCCATGTAACTTCGGCGGGAATAGGTGCGATCGGCTCTGCTTTTTTGTTTGCCTTGGCCTCTCATGGAATGGCATCCGGACGGCTTTCATTGGTCGATCACGATTTACTAGACCGTCCCAATCTGTGCCGCTACAGCTTCTTCACTGAGGAAGAGATCGGAACCATGAAGGTCCTAAGTGCGAAGCGCAGGCTCGATTCTCAAGGCATGCAGCTTGAGGTGAAGCAATTTGGACAGCGATTCGAAACATACTTTGATGAGAACTACCATCGCGATCCACGTTTCAGAGTAGAACAATTGATTTCGGCTCCCGACCGTCGCGATATTCGCCGCGCTTTCAGGCGAAACTTCCCAGACGGCTATGGGACGCTTCGACGGGATCTAATCAGGTTGTACTCCACCACAATGATTACGATCCAAGGCTAGCTTGCCTGACTTGTATTTACCCAGAGACTCCCGATGAGAACGCACATCTGCGGCATGTTGCGGATGCTTTGAACCTGCCTCTTGAAAGGATTTTGTCGGGTGCCAGCATTACCACTGCGGTATTCTCACATCACTCAGGCTGAAATGCGGCAGATCATGAAGGCTGCAGTGGACCGCCTTTACAGCTTCCTCGTTCTGAAGCAGCGTGACCAAAAAGCGTACGACGCTTTGATAAGCCTCGG
>Ga0137407_10001425_pt1 | contig 15579 bp, 16 predicted proteins | sample CZOMad2_2_16fung_FD_108410 | JGI IMG/M metagenome (GOLD analysis project Ga0137407, IMG submission 108410) | Vadose zone soil fungal communities from Angelo Coast Range Reserve, California, USA - CZOMad2_2_16fungal (Illumina Assembly) | ecosystem: Environmental > Terrestrial > Soil > Vadose... | reverse complement strand
GGTCGCCTGCGGGGCGAACATGAACTTCAATCGGCTGCGCTTCGTGGCCGAGCGGGCGGAGGTCGGCGAACGGCGCGAGGCGATCCTGGCGGTGACCATCCCCGAGCGGCCCGGCAGCTTCCGGCGGTTCTGCGGGATCATCGGTCCCCGCAACATCACCGAATTCAACTACCGGATGGCGGATGCGGAGGTGGCGCACGTCTTCGTCGGGGTCGGCATCAACAGCCGCGACGAGACCGCGGACATCGTGCGCTCGCTGCAGCGCGAGGGGCTGAAGACGCTCGATCTCTCGGACGACGAAATGGCGAAGCTGCACGTGCGCCACCTGGTGGGCGGACACGCGGCGCTCGCCCGCGACGAGCTGGTCTACCGCTTCGAATTTCCCGAGCGCCCGGGCGCGCTGCTGCGCTTCCTCTCGCGGATGCGCACGGACTGGAACATCAGCCTCTTCCACTACCGCAACCACGGGGCCGACTATGGCCGCGTGCTGGTCGGCATGCAGGTCCCACGCGCGGAGATGTCGGAGTTCAGGCGCTTCCTGGAGACCATGGGATATCCATGGATCGACGAGAGCCAGAATCCTGCGTACCGGCTCTTTCTCGGCTGAGCGCTCTCGCCGCGGCGGCGCCGTCTTCGAGCTCTCGCTCCACGTCCTCGATCAGGGCCTCGGGTTCGAGCGGCAGCGAGCAGTCCGCCGCGACGCTGATGCGGATCTCGCCGGCATAACCGAGGATGGTGACGCTCAGGCCGAGGCGGCCCGACGTCGGCGCCCAGAGCATGAGGCTCGCGAGGCGCGCGCCGGCGAGCGCCGCCATGACAACGTCGTTCATCGAGGCGCGGTGCACGCGGGCCAGCCTGTGCACCTGCGTGAAGGGGATGGCCCGCGACCATGCGACGCGCTTCACCAGACCGAGCGGGCGTCGCAAGCAGGTGGGGGATCGGAGGGCAGGGCGACGTGATGCACGTGCGCCCGCAGATCGAAGCGCGGGTCGTCCTCCAACTCGGGCAGCCCGAACGGATTGCGCGTTGGAACCACGCGCGCCTTGAACCGCGGCAGCTCCGCGAGCCTGTGCAGCGTGTGCTCGAAGGCGATGGGATCCAACCGGCCGTCGAAGGTGAGCAAGGCGGTGATGATCATCCGGTTCGCCGGCGCGTCCATCCGCAGCCAGGCGGCATCGGCCGCGGACAGGTGTTCGTGACGCTGTAGCATCGCGCTACCTCCCCGGCCGTGCACGGCAAGTTCAGGACGATGCCGCAGTTCTTGCGCGCCAAGCGCAAATTCAGGATGCGGCATTGAGGCGCCAACGTTTGCGCCCTCAATCCCCGGCGGGTACCGCGACCTTGAAGGTGACGACCTCTACGCCGGGGTTGTGGTCCGCCAGATGCGCATTGGAGATGTGGCTGAAGCCGATGCCGAAGCGCACGGTCTCGGCGGGCGCGAACGAGAGCTCCAGGGAAGAGCGAAATTCGAGCCGCGAGCCCAGGTCGCCGTCTCCGCGCGCCAGTACGACGCCCGGCGCGAATCCCGGAGTCAACCGCAGACCACCGGGAAGCGGGATCTCGATGGCCATGCCAGAGTAGAGAAAAGCGGTTCCACCCGTGGAGGTGAGCAGACCGGCGACCGGACGGAGCACGGTCCAGCGCCAGGGCGGGCGCAGCTCCATCTCGATTCCCAGCGCGTGCGGGATCTCCTTCCGCAGGCCGTATTGACCCGTCGAGAGCGCGAACGACACGGGCTCACCGCGAGCCGACGCCGATCCGAGCAGGATCAAGGCTGCGGCGAGCGCCCAGGTGACACGGTGTTCCGGCATGGCTCGCGCCTTCGATGCCGCGTTCATGAAAGCGGTCCTCCGAACAGTGCCGGCACGAACGCGCGCAGCAGGCCCAGGGCGCCGCCTCCCAGGACGACGATCACGACGTTCAGGCGCCACTTCCAGAACGCGAGCGCCGCGAACGCCGCAAGACCGAGAACGACGGTGATCGAGTCCACCGTTCCGGAAGGCATGAAGGCGACCTGCGCCAGGGGGATGGAGATCGAGAACATCAGGCCGACGACGCCGCTCGTTACGCCGCGGAGGAACTCCTTCACTCCGGGCCGGGACGTGAGCCAGTCCATGTGGCGGGCGGCGCCCAGCACGAGGACGAAGGAAGGAAGGAACAGCCAGAACGTCGCCCCGAGCGCGCCGAGCCAGGGAACCCCGCGCCCGTTGCCGGCGAGATAGCCGACGAAGATCCCGATGGAGATGAGCGGACCCGGCGTGGTCTCGCCGAGAGCGAGCGCATCGATCATCTCGCGATCGGTGATCCAGCCGTAGCGCGCTACGGCCCCTTCCCGGATGTAGGGAAGGACCGCGTAGGCGCCGCCGAACGAGAAGAGGCCGACCTTGAGGAAGAAGGAGCAGATGTCGAACAGCCGCCGGCCGGCGGACTCCGCCGCGTCCGCCCGGCCGGGAAGCAGGAGCGCCAGCGCCGCCATCGCCGGCGTCAGCCGCCGCCATCCCACGTAGGCGAATCCGGATCCGAGCAGGACGAGCAGGAAGGGCAGGTGCCCGAAGAAGAATGCGAGGAACGCCGCCAGCGCGAGGACGACGGAGAACGTATCCTTCAGCGTCGCGCGCGAGATCCGCACCAGCGCGGCGAGCAGCAAGGCGAGGCCGACCGGCCGGAATCCCCAGAGGACGCCGAGGACCTCCGGCCTCTTGCCGAAGTTGACGTAGATCCACGCCAGCGCCGTGAGCGTGATGAAACCGGGGAGGATGAAGAGAAAGCCCGCCAGCGCGCCGGCGGCATGGCCGCCCTTCTTGTACCCGATGTAGATGGCGAGCTGCAGCGCTTCCGGGCCGGGCAGGACGTGGCAGAAGTTCAGCGCGCGGACGAACTCCTCCTCGTCGATCCACTTCTGCCGCTCGACGACCTGCAGGTGCATCAGGCCGATCTGGCCGACCGGCCCGCCGAAGGCGAGCCAGCCGAGCTTGAGGAAGTACCAGAAGATCTCCCTCATGGTCGCGTTCAATGCGATGGCCCCGCGGAAAGGCCGATACGATACACGCACCCGGAAACGAGCGTCGCATTCCGTGACGATGCAGGCGGAGGGCCCATTGTGCGCCGGCGGCATGCCTGCTAGGAGCGACAGCTTTCCCTCGAGAGGTGTCGATTGCGCTGGATTCCGTTCGCAGTCCTGAGCGTGGCCCTCGCCCAATGCGGTGGCGACGAACCCGCCTGGAGGCAGTTCGCGGCGAAGTGCGCGTCGCCGCGCAGCGGCGTCGATCCGTTCACGAACACGACGTATCCCGACCAGAAGGGGACGCTCGAGGACGAGAAGAAGTGGCTTCGCGCATGGACCGACGACACGTATCTCTGGTACCGCGAAGTGCCCGCGCTCGACCCAGCCGCGTACCCGACTGCCATCGCCTACTTCGATGCGCTGAAGACGCCGGTCACGGTGTCGGGCAAGCCCAAGGATCGTTTCCATTTCACTTATGACACGGCCCAGTGGGAGCAACTCTCGCAGTCGAGCGTCGAAGTCGGATATGGGATCACGCTCGCGGCCCTCTCGCGCTCGCCGCCGCGGCAGTACGTCGTGGCGTTCGTGGAGGCGGGCTCGCCCGCGGACACCAAGCTGGCGCGCGGAGCGGAGATCAAGCTCGTGGATGGCGTGGACCTCGTCAACGCGACCGATCAGGCATCGATCGATGCGCTCAATGCCGGCCTGTTTCCCGCGACGGCTGGCGAATCGCACACGTTCGACGTCCTCGACTACAGCCAGACGACGACGCGACAAGTGATCCTGATCTCCGCGAACGTGACCAGCGCTCCGGTGCCGCCTGCACAGGTCCTCACCCTCTCCACCGCCACGGGTCCCGTCGGATACATCCTCTTCAACGATCACACCGCGCCGGCCGAAAGGGGACTCAGCGACGCCGTCAACCAGCTCAAGGGTGCAAATGTCACGGACCTCGTGCTCGACATCCGGTACAACGGCGGAGGCTATCTCGATATCGCTAGCGAGGTCGCGTACATGATCGCCGGGGCGGGAAAGACCGCCGGACGGACGTTCGAACGAGTGCAGTTCAACGACAAGCATCCGACGACCGATCCGGCGGGACAGACCGTCGCACCTACGCCTTTCTACAGCACGGGCCAAGGGTTCTCGGTGAACCCTGGCGCGCCTCTACCTTCACTGGGTCTCAGCCGCGTCTACGTGCTGACCGGGCCCGGCACCTGCTCCGCGAGCGAGGCGATCCTGAACGGTCTCGCGGGAGTCGATGTCCAGGTGTTCCAGATCGGCGCCACCACTTGCGGCAAGCCTTACGGCTTCTACCCCGCGGAGAACTGCGGGACGACGTACTTCTCCATCCAGTTCCAGGGCTTCAACGCGAAGGGCTACGGAGATTACCCGGACGGCTTTACTCCCGGCGCCACCACGACTGCTGGCTTCCCGGGCTGCAGCGTGTCCGACGACTTCGGCCACGCGTTGGGCGACGCCGCAGAGGCGCGGCTTGCCACCGCTCTGAGCTATCGAGCGTCGGGAACCTGTTCCGGGGCGGCGATGACGCGGGCGCTCGCGTCGGGTGGGCTGCGCGGCGACGGCGAAATCCTCAAGTCCATCTGGCGGCAGAACCGGATCTACCGCCGGTAAGGCGTGTCACTCCATGTCGATGGTGAGGAAGTTCCCGTTCGCGTCCAGCACGGTCCCCCAGACCTTGTGCGAAGCCTGGTGCTCGCTCATGCCGAAGCCCATCGTGGCGCCGACTCCGAGATCGATCGCGCGCAGATCCTCCAGCGCGTCGACCAGGGTCTCGGTGGTGAAGTTCCGGCCCGCCCGCTTCAGCCCCTCGATGAGGAGGCTCGCCGCCAGGTATCCCTCGAGCGAGACGAAGTCGGGCCTCTCGCCCAGCGAGTACTTCGGCAGCAGCTCCTGGTAGCGCAGCGCGGCGGTGGCTTTGCTGTGCGGCAAGGGCACCACCTGCGTGACCATCACGCCTTCGGCCACCCGGCCGCCGTAGGTCATCAGCTCGTCCGCGAGCGCCTGGCTGCCGACGAACGAGACGTTGCTGAAGATGATGTCCGGCCGCTCCGCCTTCACCTTCTCGATGAACTTGGCGGCCGCCTTGTACGTCGCCACCATCACCACCGCGCGCACCGGATGCCGGCTCCGCAGCAGGGTCTTCACGGCTTCGTTGACGTCGATGGTGTTCCGCTTGTACCCGACCCGCAGCGTGCGCTCCGGGTTGCGGTTGTACTTGCGCAGCATCTTCGCCACGCCGTTGAAGCCGGCATCGCCGTAGCCGTCCTGCTGCGCGAAGACGGCGATCTCGTCGACCGGGATCCGCCGGACCTTCACCAGGTACTTCACGGTCGCGGCGGTCTCCTCCGCGTAGCTGGCGCGGTAGTTGAACACGTAGCGATCGGGCGGGTCGCGCCGCAGCAGGCCGGCGCCGGTGAACGGGCCGAAGAAGAGCATCTTCTTCTCCAGCGTGAACGGCACCGCCACTTCGGCGGTGGGTGTCCCGACGTTGCCGATGAAGCCGAAGACGCTGCGGCTCTCCGCCAGCTCCTTCATCACCGACCGGGTTCGCTCCGGCTCGTAGCCGTCGTCGAGAGCGACGAGGCGCAGCTTGCGGCCGTTCACTCCTCCCGCCTCGTTCGTGGCCGCGAAGGCGAGATCGATGCCCGTCTTCATGCCCCGGCCGAGCTCCTTGGCCGGTCCGGAGAACGGCGCAGCAATGCCGAAGACGATCTCGGTGTCCGTCACGCCCTGGACGGCCGGGCGCGCGCGTGCCTCCGCCTCGCGCTGCGTCGCGACCGCCGCCTGCCGGGCGGTGGCCGCGGCCGCCTCCTGCTGTGAGCGCCACCAGAGAGCTCCGCCCACGGCCGCAGCGGCGACGATTGCGCTGGCGAAGAGGACGGAGAACGAGGAGCGGTGCTGCGGGGAAGGCGGGGGCGTCTTAGGAAACAGGACTTCCTCCCGACCCGCGGCGGCTGCCTTGGCGCCATTCCCCGCGCCGTTCTGCGCTTCGTCGTCCGACACCATCTCGTCGAGGAGCAGCTTGCTGGGCGACTCCCAGATGGTGCGCTTCTCGGCCGTGACGTTCAGATCGACGTGGAACTCGCCTTCTCGCAGGCGCATCGCGCGGCGGACGGCGTCGATGCCGCCCATCTCGCCGAACCGCGCGTCGATGATCTCGCCGTTCTCCATGAACACGACCACGTCGTGCTCGGGACCAGCCGGCGAAACGACGGTGAGAGCGGCCGTCTGCCGGCTGATGCTGTAGAACTGAATCAGGTCGGTGAACGACGTTTCCGACAGATTTCCGCTCAATGCCACGCTGCGAGCGTACGACGGGCTCGGGACGAGGCGAAATTCCCTAACCGTGGCGGTGTCGTCCACGACGGGCGCGAGTGGGCCGCGGTAGGAGATGTCCCTACCGCCTTCTCACTGCCTGGTGAGCTTGTCGCACTCGTCCCGCTCAGGCCAGCAGCCGCTGCAACTTCTCCTGCGCGTCCGCAGCAAATCCCAGTGTGAGCTCGTCGCCCGACTCGATGATGGGGCGGCGCACCCGCGCGCCGTCTTCCGCCAGCCAGGCGATCAGCTTCTCTGCGGAAAGGCCCTCCGCTTCCGCCCGGCGCTTGGGAGCGACGAGTTGCTCCGCGCCGCCAGCCTTCTTCGCCAGCGCGCGCAGCTCGGCGGCGGAGAGCGGCTGCTTGATCAGATTGCGTTCCTCGACGGCCAGCTTCCTTCGCGCGAGAAACTCCCGCGCCTTCATGCAGCCGGTTCAGCCGGGTTTGCCATAGAAGCGGATCATGGGGGCGAGTCTACCTCAGTGCGGCGGGCTCTGGCCGTCCGCGGCCATCAATGAGCAGCGAAGGGCCAGACGCGCAGGGTTTTCGCGACCGCCAGGGCCACGGCGAGCAGCGCCGCCCCCGCCCAGGCCGCGCGGCGTCGCCTGCGCGCTCGACGATCCTCGAACGGATCATCGAGAGAGCGCGTCGCGCCCGCCGGAAGCGTCTTCAAATCCGTGAGCGCCGCTCCGAGAGGGATGTTCACGCGCACGCGGCCGTTCACGGCCCAGCCGTTCGCGTCCAGGAGCGGCCCGAGCGTCCGCTGCCGCAGCTTGAGCCATGCCAGCATGACCGACGGTCCGGAGATGGCGAGAATGGCGCCGAGGATGGCGAACGGTTTCGCGTACCAGGGCTGCAGGCTCATGAATCCCGAGACGAAGGCGCCGAACAGCGCGCCGATGGCGCCGACGCCGACCCCCAAGGCGGCGATGATCCCCACCATCTTGCCGACGTCGACGGGACCACGAGCCGCCGACGCGACGCCGGCTTCCGCCGCGGCTTTCAGCCGCGCCTCGTTCTCCCGCTCCCTCGCCTCGGCGAACTTCTGCACCTGCTCCTCGATCAACCGGAGGAACTTCTTGTAAGGGGCGAGGAACGCCTGCCGGATGGAGATGGGATTTTCGACGATCCGCACGATCGTCGCGTCCCAGTCGCGTCCCTTGCGGTCGTAGAACACGCCGTTGCGCCCGGGGACGAGGTAATCCGAGTCGCCCTGCGTGAAGCAAGCGGCGACCTTCATCGTCTGGCCGCCGGCGCGCTTCAGGTCGCAGTAGGCGATGTACATGCGCGAAAGCGACGCGAGCGCGGCGTGCGACGCCGCATCGTCCACCCGGACGCACAGGTTGCAGCTGCGGCTGTCGAGATAGAGCGTGCCGGACTGGAACACGGCCTCCGCCCGCAGGTCGTAGAAATCGTGGAAGTTGACGAAGTTCTTGAGCAGCCTGTGCAGGTCGCGTTTGTAGTGCGCCATGCGCACCGCGTCGGCCACGGCGTCGAATTCCGCCGCCAGGGCCGCATCCTCCGCAATCAGGGACTCGATGCGCGCTCTCGCGTCGCTGGCGAGGATCGCGTCGACGCGCGGCAGCCCCAGCTTCTCCACCGCGGCGCCCTTCTTCGACGCGATCCACGCTTCGTAGGCGGCATAGCGCGGCTGCAGTTGATCCCATTCGATCGCGCTGATCTCCGTCTTCTGCGCTCCGAAGAGCGGCGCGACGGCCGCCTTCTGGAACACCGCCAGCGCGTCCGACCAGGCCGGATTGACCCGGTCGAGCAGCGGCAGCGCCCGCCCAGGCTCGACGCGCGCGAGCGGCAGCATCTGCAGCTCGGCGGGGGGCTCCGCCTCGTGCGCGACCAGCCGCGGGTCGAACTCCGCGATGCGGCAGCGGTTGAACCAGTCGTCGACTTTCACCCGGACGGCCCGGACGGACTCGTAGCCCGCTGCCGCGTCGGCGCTGGGATCGCCGGTGTGCGCCCAGAGCGCGTACGCCTGGAGGTCGGAGAAGAAGGCATCCAGGCGCATGCGATCGAGCCCCGGCTTTCCGGAACGGTCGGCAATCCCGCCGGTGCACGCGATTGCGTCCTCGATCACCTGACACAGGGCCGGGTCGCCGGTGGCATCCGGTGCAATGACTCCATCGCCGTTGAAGCGGGTGCCCTCGAAGACGCCGCTGACGTCGGCGACGTCGGCGACCGTCAGCGTCCGGCCGTCTGGGTTTCCGCGGCGCGCCAGGATGTGCCGTATGGCGCCGAGGAGCGCCTTCCCGGCCGGTTTCGTGTCGTCGATCGCCTCGAGCGGGAGGCCGTCGGACGCCGGGATCAGCACGCCGAGATCCTTCAAGCGCTCCGCGCACCAGCGAATTGCCGCGAGGATCTCGGATGAGCGCACGCGGCCATCCTTGTCGAGATCGAGCAGCTCCAGCGTCCGCTCTCCCAGCTCGAGTCCTTTCACCGGGCAGCTGAGCGCGACCCAGAGCTTCTGATCGAGCTCGTGCAAGTGGGCCAGGTCCTCGCCCGTCTCGAGCGCTACCTGGTCGAGACCGCCCATCCTGTTGAACCGGAATTGGTGCGCCATGGGTTCCCCGCAGTGGGGAACGCCTGCCACACGGCCGCCATTTCGTCGAGGGTCCGGCCGCCTGCTTGTCCGCGTTTCGGCCTGCAGCCCGTTGACAGATGGCTCTGGTCACGCTGAAGGGACCGGATGACCGACCTCTCCCGCCGTTCCGTCCTGCGGGGCGCCCTTGCGGGCGCCGCCTCCCTTGCCCTCCCCTCCGTCGCCCGCGGCGACCTCGCGCCCGTGTACGAGCAGATCGCACGGCGATACGAGGAATCCGTCCGCCGCATCCAACAGTGGATCCACCAGCCCACCATCGCCGCGGAGAACATCGGCGGCGAGGAAGGCGTACAACTGATGATCGAGCTGCTCCGCGACGCCGGCTTCCAGCGCGCGGATCGCGTCGGCACCGACGGGAAGCCGGGCGTCTTCGCGCTCCTCGACGCCGGCGCCGCGAAGACCTTCGGGTTGTACTTCATGTACGATGTGAAGCAGGTCGATCCCAGCGAGTGGTCCTCGCCGCCCTGGGAGGCGCGCCTGGTGGACAAGCCTGGCCTGGGCAAGGCCATCGTCGGGCGGGGCGCTGTGAACCAGAAGGGCCCGGAGGGCGCGTTCCTCGCCGCGCTCCATGCCATTCGCGGCGCCGGCCGGAAGCTCCCGGTCAACCTCGTCCTCGTCGCGGAGGGAGAGGAGGAGATCGGCTCGCCGCACTTCCCGCAGGTGGTGCACCGGCCGGAGGTGATGCAGGCGCTCGCGAAGTGCGTCGGCATCACGATGCCGTCCGCCGCGCAGGAGCCCGGCGGCGAAGTGACCATCAACCTGGGCGCCAAGGGGGTGATCGAGTGCGAGGTGGTGGCCAGCGGCGAGAAGTGGGGCCGGGGGCCCGCCAAGGACATCCACTCTTCGCTGCGGGCCTCGGTCGACAGCCCCGCGTTCCATCTGGTCAAGGCGCTCGACACGCTGGTGTCTCCGGACGGCGTCGATCCCGCGATCGACGGTTGGTTCGAACGCGTCCGTGCGCTGTCGCCGGCGGAGCAGAAGATGATCGATGCCGCCTCCCACCGCTTGGACGAGGAAGGGCTGAAGAAGCAGTACGGAGTGCGCCACTGGGTGCGAGACCTGCCGTTCCGCGAGGCGTGGATGCGTCTCGCCGCACAGCCCACCGTGAACATCGAGGGTCTGGTGGGCGGTTACACGGGTCCGGGGGGGAAAACCGTCCTGCCGCACCGGGCGCTGGCGAAGCTCGACCTTCGCCTGGTGCCCGACATGACCGTGGACGATTGTCTCAAGAAGCTGCGCGCGCACCTCGACAAGCGGGGGTTTGCCGACGTCGAGATCAACGTGGGCGGCGCCTATCCCCCGAACACGACGGCCGCCGACGCTCCGGCGATCCGCGCCGAGGTGGCGACGTATCGGAAGTACGGGACCGACCCGTTGCTGTGGCCGCGGCTGGGCGGATCGTGGCCCGGATACCTGTTCACCGAGCCGCCCCTGCGCCTCGGCGCGGGCCACTTCGGCATGGGCCACGGGGCCGGCGCGCATGCGCCCGACGAGTACTACGTGGTCGAGAGCACCAACCCGAAGATCCAGGGCCTGGACGGCGCCGTGCGGTCGTTCGTCGACTACTTGTACGAGATCGGGTCCTGACGCCCCGGACTCTCTTCGAGGCCGCGCACCACGAGCTTGTACGGGCAGCGACGGATGGCCTGGGCGAGGACGGCGAATCCCGACTGCTCGACGCGTTTCACGTCGCTGAAGTCGAGGGAGAAGTCGCCCATGCTCTGGCCGATCAGACGCGCAACCGCGGCGGCGCCTTCGCCGTCCAACTCGCCGCCTAGGCGGAGGACGACGTGGCCGTCTTCGATCGAAGAAACCATCTGCAGCATGCGCTCTCCTTAAGCAGGCTGGGGATTAGTCCCAATGCGTCGGGGTCGCAACTGTTCGAAATGGCCCCCGCTCGGGCTGCTTTTCGCCGCGGGCTCGGCTGCCGGCTCTCATTCGTAAAGGATCGAACGCATCGACAGCGAACCCATGTCGAAACCGGCCACGGGGAACTCGACGCTGTCGCGGGCGTCGGCTGCGCCCGCCGCATAGAGCAGGGGATAGTAGTGATCCGGCGTCGGATGCGAGACCCTGCCCGCCTCCGACTCTGCCAGGCGAGCCAGCGAGGCGCCGTCATGCTGGCTCGCGGCCTGGGCCACGTCGGCGTCGAACGCCTGCGCCCAGGCGGGAGTTCCGGGTTCTCCGCGCTGCCAGCTGGCGAACGCGTGGCGCAGATTGTGCGTCACATTTCCGCTGCCCAGGATCAGCACGCCCTCTTCCCGCAGCGGCGCCAGGGCCTGCCCGATGGCCAGGTGCCCGGCGGGCGGGAGCCGGCCATCGATGCTGAGCTGGACTACCGGCAGGTCCGCGTTGGGGCGCATGTGCTTGAGGACCGTCCAGGTCCCATGATCGAGACCCCAGTCCGTCCGCAGCGAGGCGCCCCTGCCGACCAGCTTCGAGACCCGCTTCGCCAGATCCACGCTGCCCGGCGCCGGGTACCGCTGTTCGTAGAGCTCGCGGGGAAACCCGCCAAAGTCGTGGATGGTGCGCGGGTGCTCGTCCCCGGTCACGAACGTCCCCGCGACGTACCAGTGCGCGGAGATGCTCAGGATGGCCTTCGGCTGCGGGAGCATCCGGCCCAGCTTCTGGAACCCGCGGCTCCACTCGTTGTCGTCGACGGCGTTCATCGGCGATCCGTGGCCAACGAACAGGACCGGCATTCGCTGCATGACGCACATTCAGATGCCAACGCCGCAGGGACGCTTCTCCGGCTCGTGTGGCTGCAGCGTCCCGTCGGGTTTACAGATGGGCCGGATGCCAGGCTTGCCACCCCGGGTCTTTCTCCTCTCCCCGGCGCGCGCCGGCGGGGAACGCATGGGATTGCTCCTCAATCCGCGCGCCGCGTTCGCGCTCGCCTCCGAGTTCCAGCAGAAGGGAGCCGCCGTCGGCGAGCTGTTCCAGTTCGCCAGCGGCCTCTACTTCCGAGGGAAGCTCGCGTATGCGCGCGCCTTCGGGCGGGCGCCGCGCGGCGGATCGGGCGCTCTCGCCATCGTGCCGGGGCGCGGGCTCATGGACGTCGAGCAACGGATCACGGCGGAAGAGCTGCGGGCCATCGGCGAGGTCCCGGTCGACGTGCGCGACGCCCGCTATCGCGAGGCCCTCGTGCGCGAGGCGGAGTTGCTCGCGAGCCGGCTCGGCAAACGCGGAGAGGCGGTGCTGCTCGGAAGCATCGCGACCGGCAAGTACGCGGATGTGCTCCTCGACATCCTCGGAGACCGGCTGCTGTTCCCGCCCTCGTTCGTCGGACGTGGCGACATGAGTCGAGGCGGGCTCTTGCTGCGCTGCGTGCGCGCCGGGATGGAGCTGCCCTACGAGCCGCTGCGGGGAGCGATCCGCCATGGCCCGCGCCCGCCGAAACTCCCGCGGTATTGATCACCTTCCGGCTTGGGCGTCGGAGATCGCCGCCGAGAGCAGAGCGCGCGCAGCGGACAGGTCGCGGTTGCGCAGGGCGGCGCGGGCCGCTTCGATGTCGCGCTGCGCCTGGCCCGTGAAGGCCGACTGCGCCTGCTCGAGTTCCGTCTCGATGCTGCCGTTGCCGCCGGCGAGCCGCTGCTGCGCGGTGTAGAGCGCGTCCACGGCGGACTGTACCGATGTGCGCCGGGTCTCGCGCTCCTGTTCCGCCACCTGACGCTGCGCTTCCGCGTCGGCGATCTGCTGCCGCAGCTGCTGCACGTCCTGGACGAGCTGCTGGAGCTGCTGCGCGTTATGCTGCGCGTTCTGCTGCGCCTGTGCGCGCTCCTGCTCCAGCGCCTCGAGGCGCGCGCGCAGCTGCTGAAGCTCGCGGTGCACGTCGTCGACCCCGCCGTCGTGCTGCGCGGTCGTGCCGGCGTCCGCGCTGGGCGGGGTGGGGCGCAGCCGCCCGGGCGGATCGGTGCCGAGCAACACCGGTCCGGCGTCCGCCCGCCCGCGCGGCGCACGAGAGGGCGGACGCGCCTGGCCGAGCAGGAAGGCGAGCAGCACCGGCGGGAGCAGTCCGAGCAGTTTCACGAGCGGAATGTAGGCGCGGGGGAGGTCGTAGCGGGAGCCTCCAGCGCGAGCAGCTCGCGAACGCGCCGCTCGTCGGGGCCGCGGTAACGCAGATCCTCGAGGGACTCGCGCAGCGGCACGTCGCGGCGCAGCGTGGCCAGCTCCCGATAGAGGAACACGTCCGCCAGGCGCTCTCGCAGCACGTGCGCCAGTCGATCCGCTCCCCGCACCGCTTCGGGCCAGTGGCGAGCGTCGAGGGGGACGTTCTCCAGGTGCCCGAACCGCGCCAGCAGCGCCGATGCAGTCCGCTCTCCGAAGCCCGGAAGTCCGGGAATGCCGTCCGCGTCGTCGCCGGTGAGCGCGAGGAAATCGGGGATCGACTCCGGCTTCACACCGCGGCGATCGAGCAGCGCCTGCTCGTTCACCACACGCTTGCGGATCACGTCTACCTGCACGATGTGGTCGGCCTCCAGGCATTGCCCGAGGTCCTTGTCCGGCGTGAGGATCCGGACCTGGTCGACCTGTCCACCGAATCGCGCAGCGGCGGTGGCGAGCGCGTCGTCGGCCTCGAACTCCCGCATCGACCAGACGACGGCCCCGATGGCCCGGGTGGTCTCCTCGGCTGCATCGAACTGCGCCCGCAGCTCGGGCGGGACGCCTTCATCCGATTTGTAGTCTGCAAAGAGATCGTTGCGAAAGGAGCGGATGGGGTTGTCGAACGCCACCGCCAGGTGCGTGACTTGCTCCGCTGGATTTGCCAGCAGCACGAGAAGCGATTGCGCCATCCCGCGCGTCGCCTTCAGCGGCTGCGCCGGCCGCTTCGAATAGTGCGCGCGGAAGAGCTCGAAGGTGCCGTCCACCAGGTGCAAGCGCATGGCCGGAGCATCTCACAGCGGCCCGGCGCGCGGTAGCCAATCCCCCTACGCGACCTGAAAGACAACTGGAGTCAACAGCTCGCGGACCGGCGCTGGCGTCGAAGCACGGGCCGGGAGAAAATTTCCGACGTGGCAGCCGCGCTCCTCGCCCTCGCGTTCCTCGCCCTGGTGGCGATCGATCTGCTCCGTGACCGGAGGGTCGATCTCCGCCCCGTGCTCACGCATCCGCGCTGGCTGCTCGTCGCGCCGGCGGCGGGCGCTTTGGCGTCGGCTCTCGCCCGCGATCCGCTCCTGTTCCTGATCGCATGCGCGCTGATCGGCGCGGCCGCCGCGCTCCTCTGCGAGCGCTTCCATCTCACCGAGAACGGCATCGAGTGCCGCGGCGTGCTGTTCGCCTGGCACACGCTCCGGCTGCGCCGCAGGCGGCTCTTCGTCGACGTGCGTACGACCCGCGGCCAGCGTCTGCGCCTGCCACGCTGGATGGACGGTCTGGGCACTCTCACCCGGATGGCGGGCGGGATTACACTGCGCTGATGGAGTCGGCCCGACGGATCCTGGAGCTGATGTTCCTGACCGCCTGGTCGGACGGGAAGTTCGAGGGCAGCGAGGCGTTGGCCATCCACAGGCTGGTGGCGAACGTCCCGATGCTGCGCGAACTGCGCCAGACCGGCGGAATCGACCTGGCCGCGAAGCGGCGGCTCGCCGAGCACGGCCTCGAGGCGTGCGTGCGCGAGGCGGCCGCAGGCATCACGGAGCGGGCGCAGCGAGAGCTGGCATTCCAGGGCTGCGCGAAGGTCAGCGGCGCCGACGGCGCCTTCGGGCCGGAGGAGGCGACCGTCCTGCGCATCCTGCGCGAGGTGTGGCGGTTCTCCGACGAGGACGTGGAGCGGCTGCTGGTCCTCGCTACCCACCCGTAGAGCGCCGGCTTGCCCGCCCGCCGGCCCAGCACGAATCCGCTGCAGCAGGTCGTCACACGGCGCTAAACGTCCGCAGCGGTGGGAGGCGGAGTGTCCAACCGTCTGCAGTTCACTGCACATCACGCGCTTTTACAGTTCGGTGCTGCACAGGAATTCTGACGCGGTGGAGCGTCCGGCCTGCAAACGATCGACTGTGACTGGACCGATCGAGTGTCACTGGACTTCTGCAAGGAGAACACCGTGGGCGAGATGCACGATCCGACCTTGACCGACCGCAAGCGCAAGCGGCGGGGAGGCGAGGGGGGCGGACACGGAATTGGCCGCAACGGGCACTCCGGCGCCGAGGAAGCGCGGTTGCGGCAACTGCTGGAAGCGCTGGTGGCTGCGCAGGATGGACAGTTCGCCGTCCGGCTGCCGTTCACGCGCGGCACGGGCTTGATGGCGGAGATCGCGCGGACCTTCAACCACGTGGTCGGGAGCAACGAGGCGCTCACCACCGAGTTGGTGCGCCTGGAGCGCGTCGTCAGGCGCGAGGGGCGGATGACCGAGCGTGCATCGCTCGGGGAAGTGAAGGGCTCCTGGAAGACCTCGGTCGATTCGATCAACGCCTTGATCGCCGATCTGGTCCAGCCCACGACCGAAGTGGCGCGCGTGCTGGTGGCGGTCGCCGAGGGGGACCTGACCCAGAAGATGGCGCTGGAGATCGAAGGACAGCCCGTGAAGGGCGAGTTCCTCCGCATCGGCACCACCGTGAACGCGATGGTCGACCAGCTCAGCTCCTTCGGCGCGGAGGTGACCCGCGTTGCGAAGGAGGTGGGAACCGACG
>Ga0137407_10001424_pt1 | contig 15584 bp, 18 predicted proteins | sample CZOMad2_2_16fung_FD_108410 | JGI IMG/M metagenome (GOLD analysis project Ga0137407, IMG submission 108410) | Vadose zone soil fungal communities from Angelo Coast Range Reserve, California, USA - CZOMad2_2_16fungal (Illumina Assembly) | ecosystem: Environmental > Terrestrial > Soil > Vadose... | reverse complement strand
GCTGACCGACGAGCAGCTCCAGGCACTGCACGCCGAGCTGGCGTACAGTCCCCCGCCGCGCACCAGCGGAGCCTACGGCATCCCGCAGTACCTGGTCCCCTGCGCGTGCCGTGGCGGGGCCAGCCTCCACGGTGCCCCAGACGGGCCGTGCCAGCCAGGCCAGGGGTGCCGCGCATGACAGACGGGATGCTGTCCATGATCACCGTGGCGGCCGGCTGCATCGCTGCCGTGCTGGTACTGGGCCTGCTGGGGATAACCGCGCCATGAGCGGCTGCTACCCCCGGTGCCCCCCCGGGTGCGCCTGCCCCCCCGGGCAGGTGGTGACGTTCCGGCGCTGCGGGTGCGTGCAGCACTACCCCGCAGGCGGCGGCCCCATCAAGCCAGGAACGTGGATAAGCGGCTCCAGCGGCACCCACCACACCAGGTGCCAGGCCCAATGCCAGGTAGCCACGGTGAGCACCTGCCCCCCCGGGTGCGGGGAATGCCCGAGCAGAGAGGAACCAGCCAGTGACCAGCCAGTGGATGATGTTCGTGGCCCCCGGTGAGACCGAGTGGGGCAAGGCGCGGGCGTGGGAGTACCAGCGGGAACACCCGGGGGAGACGATCGTCAGCGTCCAGTCATCCCCGGTCGTGGTGCGCCCCGGGGTGGCGGTGATGGTGGACCCGGAGGTAACGCGCGAGATCGTCCTCCCGCCCTTCGAGCACCCCGCTCGCGACCAGGACGCCGCCCGCAGGTTCGCCATCGCGACCATGCGCGCGCTTACCGTGCCGTCCCCGCCGGCGCTGCTGCTGCGGGTGCAGCTGTGACCGTCCAGGTAGGCCCGTCACCGGTCCAGCTGTGGTACGTGCTGCGCGCGGTGCTTACCGCACCAGCGCGCTTCTGGCGGTACCTCATGGCCCCCGTGCCGTGCCATGACGCCCCAGCATCCTGTCCCTCGATGCAGCCCGGCACCCTCGACCTGGGCCGCAGCAACGCGCGGGGCGTGTTCTACCAGGAGGACGCCGGGCTGCCGCCCGGGTACGAACCATCCGCCGCACTGGCTGCCGGCCTGGGCTTCCGAGACAACTGGGTGTACACCGCAGGCGGCATCATCAGCCAGGAGCAGATGGAACGCCTCACCAGCTACGCGGACCGCCATAACCAGATGATGACCGCTGCCGTGCTGGGCGACTTCGGCTCAGGAGACTGGCGGCTCACCGACCTGGCCCCCGCAGAACGCGACTACGGCATCTGGATGACCACCGAGGAGCAAGGGCAGTCATGGCCCTTCAGGAGGCGCAGGTGACCAGCTACTACAACCCCCGCAGGCGCGGCAGCTGGTGGTGGCACCGTGGCCTGGTCCGCAAGACAGGACACCAAAGGTGGACATGGGCATGCCTGCTCACCCACTGCCCCGCCGGCGCAACCTACGTCCGGTGGGACCAGGCACTCAAAGCCACCTGCACCCACGCCAGTGACCCGATGTGGAGGTAACCGTGAGTGAACTGGAACCGCCCCCCTACCTCAACCAGGACGGACGCCGCATCTGGACCGACTACACCACCGAGATCCTTGCCGCAGGCACCGTAGCCACCGTCAACGCCTCCCGCCTCGCCGAACTCGTCTCCGCAGTCCAAAGACACCAGCGCGCCACAGCCCTCATAGCCCAGACCGACATCCTCATCCAAGGCAAGCAAGGGGAAACCCCCAAAGAGAACCCAGCCGTCAAAGTCCAGGCCCAAGCCGCCCGCGTCATAGCCACCCTACGCAAAGAATTCGGGCTGTCACGCAGGGTACTAACCCCCAAGCCAAGAAAACTCCCCAAGCCAACCCAAGGCCGCTGGTGCGACCAACACCAGCGGCTCGAATGCACCGGCCACCGCAAAGACGGCACCGACTGCCACCAGGACAAACTCCCCGAAGGACACACCCGCTGCTACATGCACGTCGGCGTGAAACTCTCCGAGGACCCCACGCACCTGATCGCGCTGGAGCGCAAGCGGAACCCGCTGGCTGGCGAGCCGATGGACATCGCCCCGGGACCTGCTCTGCTGTGGCGGGTGCGGGTGTACGCGGGTGAGGTACGCAGGCTGGACGCTGCTATCGCTGAGCTGGACGGGGATGAACTGGTGTGGGGTGATGTTGAGGTGACGACGGAGGAAGGCGGCGACGGGCCGGTGCGCAGGGTCAAGGAGGGCGCACGGATGCACACGCTGCTGATTTTGCGGGCGCACCGGGAACGGCAGCTCCAGTCCGCGTGTGAGGCCGCTTTGCATGCCGGTATCGAGCAGCAGCTGGTTGACCTGCAACGGGACCAGGTGGCGTTCATGAAGGCGGTCATCGTCAAGGCGCTGTGGGAGTTCGCGGGTATCCGGGAGGACGACCCGCGTGTGGCTGCTGAGCTGCCTGCGCTGATCATCGGGATGGCGGGATGATCTGCCGTCCGTGCCGCGATGACCAGCATGCGGTCTGCCCGGGGGTGCTGGTGCACCGGTCGTATTGCGATTGCCGTCACCAGCCGCAAACCTTGCCGTCGCAGGCCCCTTCGGCGGGAAGTCCTTTGGTGTCTCCGCGCCCTGGAGCAGGAGGATCTTCATGAGCTTCCGGGACTGGCGGGATGTCAGCGACTTCAAGGGCTGCCGCCGCCTGTGGCTCGCGGGCCTGTGCCCGTGCTGCGGCGGCGACCTGGACGACTGGGAGTGGGAAGGGGTAGTCCACGAGCCGCAGGCGGTCGCTGAGGGCGTCATGTTCTGCGGCCGGTGCATCGCCAACGAGCACCACACCGACCCGCCGCAAGTCCTCCCGCTGCTACTTGAGTCACTGCTGCCATGACGCTGCACTGGTGGTCCGTCCCGGGGTGGCTCGGCTACCTGTCGTTCAAGCGGCGGCTCCGCAGGGCGCTGTACGACCTGGACGCGCAGGTGCAGCTGTCCAACCGCTACATGACGGACACGTACGGTGCCCCGCCCCGGGAGCGCTTAGAGCGCCTGTGGCGGTCTGACCGCAGGGGGGTTACCGCATGGTGGGGTCCGGGCTGCTCACCCGCCTGGCGCGGTTTGGCACTCCCGTCCTGGGAGCGTTCCCTGGGACAACACGACCTAGCGGGTGTGGCATGCTAAGGCGCAGGGTGTAGGCATACCCGCTGCGCCCGGGGGCTGCGCACGCCCGCGCGGTTCCCGGGGGCAGCCAAGTTCCCCCCGGAGGCGTCCTCATGGCCCGGTACCGCACCACCGTCCTGTCCTCGACCGCCATCGGCGCGGACGCGGCGTTCTTCTACCTGATGTCGGTCGCGGGCAACGGCTACGGCCTGGTGCGCGTCACCGCGTCCGTCCAGACGACCGGTAGCAGCAGCGCGCCGCCTGACCAGAACTGCGTGCTGGGCATCGCCCCCGCCACCGCTGGCCCGACCGGCGCGGCGACCACGACCACGGTCACGAAGATGAAGCCGATCTACCCGACCAACCAGGCGGTCGCTGCGGTCTCCTACGCGACCACCGCCCCGACGTTCGGTGCCGCTACCGCTGACGCGCACAGGATCGACGTGTCCTCGCGCGGCGGGTACGAGGGGATCTGGGAGCCGGCCGGCGGGCAGGAGTGGGACATCAACTCCGGCGTCACCAACGGCCTGGTGTTCATCAACCGGGCCAACGCGCTCACGTCCCCGCTGGCGTGGCTGATCGACGTGGAGTGGGTGGAGTAGCGTGTCGGGCTTCACCGGTACGCAGTTCGAGCAGCTGTACGACCTGCCTGCTGCGGTCACGAAGAACACCTACACCACGCAGGCGGTCATCTCCGCGATCGGGACGAGCAGCGTCCCGAGGTGCATGATCTCAGCGAACTTCTTCACGACGGTCGGGAAGTCGCTGCTGCTGCGGGCGCGGTTCACGATCGCGAACACCGCCGCCGCTACGTTCGTCCTCGCTGCGGGCCTGGACTCCACGGCCGGCACCATCGCCGGCACAGGGGGCACCACGCTGTTCACCTCCGCAGCGCTCACCCCCACAGCCGCGACGACGTGCGTCGCTGACCTGGAGCTGGACATGACGTGCCAGGCGGTCGGCAACCTGGGCACGACGATCCAGGCCAACGGCAAGTGCCTGGTGTCGTCGGTGGCGTCAAGCGGCGCGTGGAACTCCACCGCGCAGCTGGCGTTCTTCAGCAACACGCTGACGGGGCTGAACAACGAGATCAGCCTGTTCCTGGAGTTGTTCGGCACCTGGTCGGCGTCGAATGCGGCGAACACCACCACCCTCCAGCAGATGAAGGTGTACGGGGAGAACTAGGCTCTCGCTGCTGACCGGAGGGAGGCTAGGCCGTGCCCGTGCAGCCTGGCGGCCAGTGGTGGCGGTGGCAGCGCCGTCGCGCGCAGCAGCCGCTGTACCGGTCTGAGGAGCTGCCGTACATCGCGGGCCTGGCCGGCGGTGGTCGCGGCTACTTCGTTGACCAGTTCGGCAAGCCGCGCATGGTGTGGGGGGATGCCACGTGGGCGCTGATCGGCAACGCGGGCAGGTGGAACGGCGGCGACTGGCGCGCTGACTTTGACGGGTTCACCAGCAACCGCGCGGCGCAGGGCTTCACCGTGCTGTACGGGAAGCCGATGGGGACCACCCAGTCGTCCAACGTGGATGACAACGGGGGGACGTTCGACGGGCTGTTCCCCTTCAAGGGCGGTGCAGCTGCTAACCCGAGCACGGGACTGACTGAGGCGTACTGGCAGCGGGTCGATTACTTCCTGACGGCGTGCAAGCAGCGCGGGATCACATTCTTCTTCAACGCCGTGGGCTACGCGTCGGACTTCGAGGGCGGCCCTGGTCCGCTGGCTGGCAAGTCCGCAGCCGAGTTCACGTCCTACGGCACGCAGCTCGGTAACCGGTACAAGAACCAGCCGAACATCGTCTGGGTACTCGCTGATGACTATTTCGGCGGGGATGACGCGCTGCTGGACGCCTTCCTGTCGGGTGTCCGTGCTGCGGGTGACGCGCATGTGGTGTCGGTTGAGAACCTGCCTGAGTCGGGTTCCCGTAACACCTTCGACGTGCCCCCGACTGTGCTGCCGTGGGGCACGGCGAATGCCCAGTTCAACTTCGTCTACTCCTACAACCAGGAGTATTACGGGGTAGAGCAGGCGTACGCGGAGGGCGGTAGCCCGGTCCCGGTCATCAAGGGTGACGGGTACTTCTACAAGGGCAACGCCGGCTACTCGGGTGGCACGGGCGCGTTCGCGTGGGACTCCGTCTACCGTCAGGTGGCGTGGTGGCCGCTAGCTGCGGGTGCGCGGGGCGTGGTGCACGGGTCCGAGTCGATCTGGACGTACCAGTCCACTGCACTCGCGGCGTCGGCCACTGACTGGTGGTACGCGAATAACGCGAAGGCGATCCGCCTGGCTGTTGAGGCGCTCCCGGGCTGGCAGAACCTCCTGCCTGACCTGAATAACCAGCTGGTCACGGGGGGCCGGGGCACCAGGGCCAGCCCGTTCACCTCGGGTGGCGGCGGCGGCGCGTATGAGGAGTCGTTCACCAGCGCGTACGTGGCCGCGTCGATCACCCCCGATCACACGCTCGCGCTGCTGTACCTGCCGCGCCCGACAACGATCACGATCGACACGTCACTGCTGGGGCCTGGCTTCACCGCGACGTGGATCGACCCGGTTAACGGGGCCACGTCATCGGCTGGCTCGGGGGCGACGTACAACTCCACGGCGAAGGGCAACAACAGCCAGGGTGACGGGGACTGGGCGCTGGCGTTCCAGGGTCCGTTCGTCTCCACGGCGGGGGTCCCGCAGCTTCAGCCGGGTAGCCCTGGCTGGCGTAAGCGCCGCCGCAGGGTGCAGCAGCTGACCGCTGACGCGCAGCCTGTAGCCGCACCGCCGACTCCGGTCACCGCGCAGTTCACCGCAGCGAAGCCTGATGAGGGCGCTAACCGGTTCCGGCGTCCGATGTCGGGGTTCGCGCCTGTGATCGTGCCGGTCACGGCCGTGGCCTCGGTGCCGGTCCCGCAGTTCACCCGCGCGCAGCAACCGCCGCAGCACCAGCCGCAGCGCCGTCCGGCGTTCATTTCCGTCGTCGTGGTCAAGCCCCCGCTACCCGTGTGGACGCGCGCCCGGCGCGTCACCGAGACCCGTGTCCCCCGGGCGCAGCCGCAGCAGCTGGGGTCACCGCCGAAGGCGCTGGTCGTCCCGGTCTTCGGGGAGCGCGCGCCACCAGCGCGTCGCACGCCCAGGGGCGGGTTCTCCCGTGCCCCGTACGTCTCCGCTGCTGTCGCGGTCACTCCGGTCATCCCGGCGTGGACGCGCGCCAAGGCGAAGCCGACCACGTCTGAGCGCGGCGAGTTCACCGGCCCCCTCAGCACGGGTGCCCCCCGCCCGGCCCCGCCGTCCTGGCTCAGCGGGTGGACGCGGGCCGTCCGCAGGCCCCGCACTACAGTCCCCGCCGCGCAGGGGTTCCGCCGCACCCCGTCACCGGTCACCGTCGTCTCGACCCCGGTTCTTGTCCCGTTCACCCGCGCTACCAGGGTCATATCGCCCAGGGCACCTCTTAGGCGCTCGTGGGCGCTCGTTGTCCGCGTTGCACCCGTTACCCCTCAGACGGTGCTGGCAGAGCGGGTAGCTCCGCGCCTGCCGCGTGCCCGGGGGTTCACGCGGGTTCACGTCCCCGCTGTGACGGTCGTGCAGGTGCCGGCACTGGTGCGGGCGTTGCGCGTGACGCGATTCGCTGGACGCCGCACGCTGCGCTCCTGGCCGCTGGGCAAGGGCGCGAACCCGCCTGTCCCGCCGCCGTGGCTCGGCCAGCGGGTTGCCGCCACCAGGACGCACCCGCGCCCGCCGCGCCGTGCCGCTGGGTTCATCCACGGGCACCAGCCCCCGCCTCCGCAGTCGGAGCAGCTGGAAGGCGTGTGGGCAGGCGCACCGCACGGCCAGTGGACGGCCGGGGAGCCGCACGGGAGTTACGCTAGCGGGGAGCCGCAGGGTCAGTGGACTGCTGGTGCACAGCACGGGTAGGTGATTGTCATGGAGCAGGAGTAGCCGGATGTACATTCCCGCCACCGCGACGGCGTACGTGTTCATCCCGCTGGACGGGCCGCAGCATGACCTGACTGGGTTCGCGGTGTCGGTCGCGCTGGCCGCTGACGTGCCGGGAGCCGTCGAGCCGCTAACCGGCGACTACAAGCCGGCGTCGTGGATCAACGGTGAGGTAGCGCGGTTGTTCAGCCCGGGTGACTACGCTGCGGGTGAGTACATGGCGTGGGTGCGGGTGGTGGCTGCGCCGGAGGACATCCGGTTGCCGTGCGGGCGGATGCGGATCGGAGACGTGAGGACATGATGGACCCCCGGTACGACCCTGCGCGTAACCCCAGCTGGGCGGGAGACGCGCCGCCACCTGCTGCGGTGCTGGACGGCACCCTCAAGCTCGAGTACGCGACCGCCCCGTTCGGGGCGAATCCCGGCGACAACGCGACCATAGACGAGACAGCGACCGCTGCCCTGGCCCCCCGGCAGATGCACCAGGTTGCGCCGTGGCCCGACGAGCTGGTCCTGCTCGTCAACGCGCTGCGGTACCGGCTGCACCTCGGGTGGAAGGTGACGCTGGAATCGGACCTGGAACGCGACCACGAGGACGTGCACCAGGGGGAGTCCCGGGGCCTAACGCTGGTGGTGGAGCGCAAGGGGCCTAACAGCTACGACCACGCCGAGATGATGGAGGTCGCGCACTACTTCGCAGTCCCGCCGGCGACTTACAACCGGGCGTCGTGGATGCGGTGGCTGTTCGACCGCCTCGGTGACGTGGACGACCATGAGCGCATGGAAGACTTCACCCTGGACGTGTCGGCGCTGGGCGCTGAGGGGGCAGCAGAGGGCGAGCTGGTGCGACCCTACGCACCCAACCACGGGCCAGGCTGGGACCCCTACCTGGTGACCGTGGAGCGCACAGCGCTGGACCGGCAGACCAGCTTCCGTGGCGAGGTGAACCCGTGAAGCCGCGCCGCCTGCTGGCGCTCCCCGCCGCGCTGCTGCTGATGACGCTGGGGCTGTCGCTGCCCGCGTCGGCGGCCACCTGCGTCACCTCAAGCCTCAATGGGGTGTGCCCCGCCTCTGGCTACTACGACGATCCCGGTATCACCGGCACCGTCCACCAGCCGAACAACCTGGCCAGCCAGACAGTAGGGGCTAACGGGTGGGGTGCGGGGGGGACTGACTACGCGCAGACCCTCTCAGCGAACTCAACCGCCGACTGGCAGGTCAGCGTGTCGGTGTCGTCCAACCCGGACGGGCACATCCTGGCGTTCCCCAACAGCGGGTGGAAGCAGGACTCCGCAGTGGACGCCTACACGTCGCTGCCGTCCGCGTGGAACGTGACCATCCCCGCCGACCCCGCAGTGTCAACCGGGTGGGCTGCGTATGACCTGTGGTTCAACAACTGGGCTGATGAGGTGATGATCCAGGTTGACATCACGGCCGGGCCGGCCTACAACTGCACCGCAGCTGTCACGGCCACGTTCGGCGGTATGCCCTGGCACATGTGCAGCTTCGGGTCCGAGCGGGTGTGGAAGCCGGGCACCGATGACCAGCACCTGGTGAACCAGGCCAGCGGGTCGATGGACGTTCAGCCGGTCCTGGCGTGGATGGAGGCCAACGGGAAGCTGCCGGCCGGGTCAACGTGGACGGCGGGGAGCTTCGGCTTCGAGGTGGCGCACACCAGCGCGCAGGACGTGTACGCGGTCAGCGGGTTCACGTGGCACGCCGCGTACAGCGCGCCTCCCCCACCGCCGCCTACAGCGCCGGGCGGGCTGTCGCAGACACCGCACGTCATCGTGAACTCCTCGTGGGGTGCCGTTGACGGGGCGACCACGTATGAGTACCAGCTGCGCAGGGCGGCGGACGGGGTGGTCGTGACGGACGTGATGGTGACCGGGACGCACCTGAACAGCCTTGAGGTGGTGAAGGACACCGCGTACCAGTGGCGGGTCCGCGCTATCGGGGGACCGTGGTCCGCGTGGCGGTCCTTCACCTCCCCGTGACCTGCTAGCTCGGGCTGGGCGTGGTGAACAGCTCGGCGGTTAGCTGGTCAGCGATCCGCTGTAGCTGCGCGGTGGTCAGCCCGTCGCACTGCGGCGGCTTGCTCCCCGTCGTCCCGTTGGCGAGGGCCTTGTCCAGTTCCGTGCGCATCGCGATCGTGCACGCGGCCACCGATGGCACACGCTGCTGCTGTGCTGGTGCCGGCGCGGCGCTACCGCCTAGCTGGGTGGCGATGACTGCTGCGGCCAGGCCGGCTGTGACTGGTCCCGCGATGCCTACCGCGAGCTTCCACCGTTGCATGGTGACTCCCCGTTGCTGGTTTGGGTGCAGCACACCAGCGTACGGGCTGACCTGCGCAGACATGCAGAACCCCCGCCCCCCGGGGAAAGGGGGCGGGGGTTTTGGTTCTGGGGCCTAACCGGTGCCGTGCTGCGGGCAGTCACCCCGGTAGTTGCCGCACATCATCACGCCGCAGTGGCCGCTCGTTGTGTGCGTGCAGGCCACCGACGTGCAGCTCTTGCGCTCGGGTAGCGGCGGTGGCTTGGGCTTGCGGTCAGCGGGCACCGGGGTAGTCCTGCTTCCCGTGGCAGCTGGTGCAGGAGCAGTGCGTCCCGTCCGGGTTGCTGCTGGTGCCTGCCGTGCAGTGGGGACCGCAGTCGGCGGTGTTCCCGCCGGCGGTCAGCAGCGCGTTGCGGGGGTCGCCGTACCCGAGCGGGAAGGGGCCTGCTCCGGGGTCGGTGGGTGCGTTCATGTCGTTCCTCTCACATGCTTGCCAGCTGGTGGAACAGCTGGTCCCGGGTGCGCAGCATAAGTGCGCGCTTGACGTCGCCTGCGGTCGCGTACCAGGTGTCGGGCTTGCCCTTGCTGGACGCCCACCAGTAGTAGTCAGCGGGCGCGATCTTAGCGACGATCGCGTCTGCTAGCTGGTCTTTGGTGGGTCCGGTCACGCTCACTGGCTGCTCCTCTTGCGCTACGCTGCGTTCCTTACAACACCCACTATAGTGTCCCGGCACACTCGTGTGTAGCGGTTGGGCGTGTAAGATGCACGGCGTAGGTAACGATGCGGGGTGGCGCAACGGGTAGCGCGCTGGCTTCATGCGCCAGAGGTTGCCGGTTCAAGTCCGGTCCCCGCTACGGTCCACCGTCCGCGCCCGATACAAGCGGGCACGGCCGGTGGCATCCTGGACAGGTGACCGCTACCGACTGGCGTACCGAGCTAGCGCGCAGCTTCCAGCCCCGCCCGCGCCGCTACACCTCCCCCCTGCGCATGGCGATGGCGCTGGACCGCAAGACCGGCACCTCCCCCGCGCTGGAGGTGATCAACGCCGCGCTAGTCGAGCTGATGGAGCCGGACTCCCCCCACGACGCCCTGATGGTGTTCATGCCGCCGCAGGAAGGAAAGTCGCAGCTGGTCTCACGGCGGTTCCCCGAGTGGCTGCTCGACCACGACCCCGACATCCAGGTCGCAGAGGTGAGCTACGGGGACGAGCTTGCGCTGCGGTGGGGTCGCGACGTGAAGCAAGACCTGGTGCTGCTGCCGTGCCGGCACCGGGGCGAGGGTGACTGCAATGAGGCATGCGGTGGCCTGCACGTCGCGCTCCGCAAGGACTCCCACGCGGCCGGCAGGTGGGAGACGCCGGCGGGCGGGGGTATGTACTGCGTCGGGATGGGCGGGCCGCTGACCGGCAAGCGCGTCAACGTGCTGGTGGTGGACGACCCGGTGAAGGACCGTGGCGCTGCGGAGTCCAAGACGATCAGGGAGGCGGCGTGGAACTGGTGGGAGTCCGTCGCGCTGACCCGGTTCGCACCTGGTGCGCGGGTGGTCATGATCCAGACCCGCTGGCATGAGGACGACCTGTCGGGGCGCATCATGTCGAGACCGTCGCCGCTGAAGTGGCGGGTGCTGCGCATCCCGGCCATCGCTGACGAGCCTGGTGACCCGCTAGGCCGGCTACCTGGCGAGGAGATGATCTCGGTGCGGAACCGCGCACCCGGGTACTTCCTCAACCTGCGCGCGAACATGACCCCGTACGTGTTCGCGGGGGTGTACCAGCAGAAGCCGGCGGCAGCGGAGGGTAACTTCTTCCGCCGCGCGTCGTTCAAGTTCTGGCGTCCGATGGAGGCGTGGCCTGACGGGCGCGAGCGGATCTGGACTGAGGCCGGGCCAGTCACCCTGGCTGACTGCTGGGCGTTCATCACGATGGACTTCGCCGGGAGCACCCGGGACAGCGCTGACTACACGGTGGCGTCCCTGTGGCTCGTCACGGTCGAGGGTGACCTGATCCTCTTTGACCGGGTGCGCGCCAGGGTCGAGGACCACCAGCACTTCTCGCTGGCTGCGCCGCTCATGGCGCGGTTCCCCGGTGCGACGGTGTACGTGGAGCACAACTACTGGTCGAAGACGTTCGTTAAGGACGCCCGCAACGCCGGGGTGCCCATCGCGGAAGTCCTCGCGGACACCGACAAGGTGACCCGCGCGGTGCCAGCTGCGGGCCGGGTACATGCCGGCCGCGTCCACTTCCCCGCTCAGGCACCGTGGATCGAGGAGTGGTGTGATGAGCTGGCGATCTTCCCGCAGGGCGCGAACGATGACCAGGTGGACGTGTTCTCCTACGCCGCGCGGGTGCTGGTGAATGACTGGACGCCGGCACCTGCGCTGCCGACTCAGCCCATCTCGCCGTGGGAGCACGCGATTGCCGCCGCGCACAGCGCTGCAACGGGTAACGGGAGTCATGAGCTGGACATCATGAACGTCCCGTACTAGTAGTCCCTGAGAGCACTCCCGGCTGGGGAGCGGCGTCTTGCGCCTGCCGGTCTTAGCCGGTCAGACCCGGTACTGGTGCACCCCGCGCTGCCGTGAGCGCCTGTGCCGACCTACGCCGCGAGCGTTGTCCGGAGCGTTGCCCGGCGTACCCTGATCACGACAGCAGCGCGTTCCACCTACCCCCGCGCTGGAAGGGAACGGGCGCATCAGGGCACCCGGTGTCACAAGACCCTCAAGGCGGACACTTCATGGCTGCACCTACTACCGACATCGGCCGCCCGGACCTCTCGTGGGGCAGCTGGGGCCAGGGCCTGCTCAGTGACTGGTGGGAGACGACCCCGGACCTGATATGGCCGCAGTCGGTGATCACGTACGGGCGGATGCGGATGGACCCGCAGCTGAAGGCGGTCCTGTCCGGGTATGCGCTGCCGATCATGCGGGCCACGTGGGTGCTGGACCCGGACGGGTGCAAGCCCAAGGTGGTGCAGCACGTCGCGGATGACCTGGGCGTTGGCATCCTCGGGCAGGACGACAAGGGGCCTGGGCCGGCACGCAGGCGGGGCGTCATCTGGCACCGTCACCTCCACCAGGTGATGAACTACCAGGTGTACGGCCACATGCCGTTTGAGCGTAGGTACGTGGTGGACTCTCCTGCGCCGGGGGACACGCACCTGGTCAACCTGGGCGAGAGGAACCCGTGGACGATCGCCTTTATGAACGTCAACCCGGACGGGACGCTGTCGTCCATCGAGCAGAACACGCAGCGGGAGCCGATTCCCGCTAACCGCCTGGTGTGGTACGGCAATGAGCTGCTGGGGGCTAACTGGGCGGGGCTGTCGCTGATGCGGCCGGCGTTCGGGGCGTGGCTGCTCAAGCATGAGGCGTGGCGGGTCCACGCGACTTCCATCCGCCGCTTCGGGATGGGCGTCCCCACGGTCGAGGCTCCGCAGGGCGCGTCCGCTACGCAGGTGTCGCAGGCGCAGCAGATGGCGGCGGCCATGCGGGTGGGTGACCAGTCGGGCATCGGCTTGCCGGCGGGCTTCAAGGCGGGCCTGATGGGCATTACCGGGGGTACCCCGGATGCGCTGGCGTTCATCCGGTACCTGGACCAGGCGATGGCGAAGATGGCGCTGGCGGGGCTGATCGAGCTGGGCCAGACGGAGACCGGCTCGCGGGCGCTGGGCGACACGTTCCTTGACCTGTTCCTGCTGTCACTCCAGAGCGTGGCCGACGAGATCGCGACGACCGCTACCAGCGGGCACCCGGGGATGCCGGGGATCATCACGGACATCGTGGACCAGAACTGGGGTGAGGGTGAGCCTGCGCCGCGCCTGGTGTGCACCGACGTTGGCCAGAACTACGACGTGACCGCAGCCGCGATTCAGCAGCTGGTGGTGTGCGGCGCGGTCACCCCGGACCCTGCGCTGGACGACTGGCTGCGCAGGACGTGGCGGCTGCCGAAGCGGGTCACCGAGTGGGAGCCTTCCTCTCGTGGCCTGCCTGCGCGCACTGCGCCGGCAGGGCCTGTGGCGGTGCCGGGGGAGGAGGGCCTGCCCGCGCCTGCTGCGGACAACGTGGGGGCCAAGCCCGCAGCGCCCGCGCCTGCCGCACCGAAGGCGGGCCGGGGGGTCCGGGCGAAGCGGGAGCCGGCGTACGTCGCGGCGTCCCAGTGGCAGCCTGACGAGCACCAGCAGGAGTGGGAGCAGGCGCTGGCCGCGCTGCTGCTGCGGTACCGGACTATCCTCAGCGCCCAGCGGACGGACCTGGTGGACCAGGTGGTTGCCGCGCTGGAGGGCGGGAAGACCGCCGCGCTCGCTCTCAGCCCCCCGGAGACCGCGCATGGGCCGGACCTGGTTGCGGAGGCGATGCAGCTGCTGGCGATGCGCGCTGCGGAGGCGATGATCGCGGAGGCGGCCGGGCAGGGCGTGACGATCGACCTGACTGCGGTGGCGCTGGACGCTGCGGCGATGGCGGGGGTCGCCGCTGCGCGCACCAGCGTTGCCGCGTCCTACATGGCGCAGCAGGCGTCTAGCAAGGTGCTCCAGGTGTATGACCCGACACCGAGCGGGTTCCTCGCCGCTGCGGATGAGGTGGACCGGTTCCTGTCGGGCCTGTCGAACCGGACGCTGGCCGACCAGCTGGGCGGGGCGCTGACCGCCGCGCAGAACGCCGGGCGGATCGCCGTGCTCGAAGCCGCGCCGGAGGTAGCCGGCCCGGCGACGTACGTGGCCGCTGAGTTCCTGGACGCCAACACGTGCGAGAACTGCCGGAAGGAAGACGGGCACGAGTTCGACTCGCTGGCCGCAGCTGAGGCGGCCTATCCGACTGGCGGGTTCAAGGACTGCCAGGGGCTGATGCGGTGCCGTGGCACCGTCGTTGCAGTGTGGGGTGACTGATGGCGAAGACCGGTGACGAAAAGGCCAAGCCGCTCAAGGAGTACTGGCTGAACGGCGAGGGTTCGGTGAAGATCGCATGGGGTACCCCGGGTGACTTTGACCGGTGCGTGACGGAGGTGACGAGTGAGGCCCCGACGCTGAAGGACGTGAAGGGGTACTGCGCGCAGCTGCACCACGACAAGCTCGGCGTGTGGCCGGGCGGGGAAGGTGGCGGGGACAAGAAGTCGGCGTCAGCGGAGCCGATGACGGTGCCCCCGCTGTCGCTGGTGCCGGGGGTGGACATCCTCGCTACGGGTGAATGGCCGCTGTCCACGGGCCTGTCAACGTTCACCGCCGATGACCTGCGCGCTGCGGTCGAGGCGGCGGCGTGCCCGGCTGTCGGCTCCCCGGTCCTCAAGCTGGGTCACGTTGACCCGAACTTCGACGGTCAGCCGGCAGTCGGGCGGGTCTCCAACATGCGGCTGTCAGCGTCGGGCAACAAGATCACGGGGGACCTGACGGGGATGCCGGGGTGGCTGGCGACCCCGGATGAGAACGGCCAGACGATCCTGGGCAGCGCGTACCCCAACCGCAGCATCGAGGGCTTCTACGATTTCGCGTGTACGATCGGCCACAAGCATCCGTTCGTGATCACCGCGCTCGCGCTGCTGGGTGTTGCGGCACCTGGTGTCGGGGTGCTGGGGACGCTGGATGACGTGGCACGATTGTTCGGAGTGGCCGCTGGGGCGTCAGGGGCCGGCACCTCGTGGAAGCTGGAGGAGCTGGTGACCGATACGCCCCCGGTCATGGCGGCAGGCATCACGACTGAAGACGTGCGCCGTGCCTACTACGCCACCCCTGGCATCGGGTACTCCAACTGGATCTGTGAGATGCAGCTGGACCCGCCGCAGCTGATCGTCTGCGATGAGGGAACCAACACGGTGTACCGGGTGCCGATGACGTTCGGCAAGGACGGTGACATCACCTTCGGGGACCAGGTGGAGGTGACCGTCGAGTACGTGGACGCGCCGGCTAAGAAGGCGGCGTCCGCCCTGGTGTTCGCGAGTGCCGAGGAGTCGCGGGCGGGCATCGAGCGCCCTGCGGAGCCGCCGGCACCAGCTGCGCCCGCTGAGCCTGAGCCAGCCAAGGCGCAGGCTGTTCAGGAGCCGAGCAGCACCCACGCCCCGATGACCGGTAAGCACTCCCACCCGCACAGCGCGTACGGCGCGCAGGGTGGCGACTCCACGCACGGCCACATGCACGAGCATGCTGGTGACGCCAACCACGCCCACGCGCATGCGAAGGCGGGCAAACAAGGGAAGGGAGCCACGGGAGTGGACTTCACCGACGAGCAGCTGCTTGCCCTGCGTAGCACGCTGGGCCTGGCTGAGGACGCGGAGCTGACGCCGGCGATGCTGGTGTCCGCTACCGCTGAGCTGAATACCCGCGCTG
>Ga0137407_10001422_pt1 | contig 15589 bp, 11 predicted proteins | sample CZOMad2_2_16fung_FD_108410 | JGI IMG/M metagenome (GOLD analysis project Ga0137407, IMG submission 108410) | Vadose zone soil fungal communities from Angelo Coast Range Reserve, California, USA - CZOMad2_2_16fungal (Illumina Assembly) | ecosystem: Environmental > Terrestrial > Soil > Vadose... | reverse complement strand
CGAGGTGGGGAGTCCCAGGCGGCACGAGTGCAGGTTGATGAGCTGGCGAAGGTAAGTCACGTCCTGGGAGGCTTCGTAAGAGACCCCGGCGACGTCATACTGGTAAATGAGGAAGGTAGAGGAGTGCGCTCGCGTTCCGGGCATTTCCTGAACGTCGATCACGGTCCCGTCGGTGATGCGGCCGATGCGGTCGAGCCATTCGCGACGCTCGCGTTCCAGGTCATCGGCGGTCTTGGGCTTGCGGCGCAGCAGGAAGTAGGCCAGCGCCAGAATGGCGGCAGCGACCAGAATCAAAACATAAAGACGAAATGGAATCATGATTTGTGCGATCAGATACGGCCGTGGCGTGCGGCCGCTCCACAAACAGAATAAGGCCTGAGGCAGAATCGGGGAAGTTGTTTGAATGTAGGCGCGAGCGTCCCGCTCACGCCTAGATTTCAGATCACGGGATTACGCAGTGTTCCTATTCCTTCCACGATGACTTCCATGGTTTCTCCGGCCTGGACCGGGCCCACACCCTGGGGCGTGCCAGTTGGAATCAGGTCTCCTGGCATCAGGGTCATCACCTGGGAGATATAGCGGACGACAACATCGAGCGGAAAGATGAAGTCCCGCGTGTTGCCTTGCTGACGGACCGCGCCGTTCACCCTGGTCTCTACGCCAATCCCGACCCAGGGATCGATTTCATTGGTGACCAGCGGGCCCACCGGGCAAAAGGTATCGAAACCCTTGGCGCGGGTCCACTGGCCGTCTTTCTTTTGCAGATCGCGCGCGGTGACATCGTTGACGCAGGTGTAGCCCAGAATGTAGGGACGCACATCGGCGTCCGACGCCAGCTGATAGCATTTTTTCTTGATCACAACTCCGAGTTCGCCTTCGTAATCCACCCGCTCGGCTTGCGGCGGACGGCGCACCTGAGCGCCCGGCGCCGACAATGAAGATGGGGGCTTGAAAAAAAGCAGCGGTTCGACCGGAACCTCATTGCCCAGTTCGGATGCATGCTCACGATAGTTGCGGCCTACACAAACAATTTTCGACGGGCAAACCGGCGGAAGCAGCGCGGCGGCAGCCAAGGGAAGCGCGTCCGTCCGCCGGGTAGGAACGTCTTCCAGATCTCCGTCCGCATCCTGCGGGGCGTTCAAGAAAACGCGGGTAATCTGTTCCACACCGGCCACGGCTTCCACGAGCCCGTAGTGCGGCTGGTTGTTTAATTGAAAGCGGCAATATTTCATAAGACCTCAAAGATCGGCTTTCAGCCGTCAGCTCTCAGCTTTCAGTGCAGACAGAGTTGATGAGCCGTCCGCAAGATCCCGCATAGGCCATGACAGCTAGAGCTGACAGCTCCTATGGTACCTGCTCGCTCGCCTCTTCTGACTTCGCGCTTTCGTTGTTACGTTCGTCGACGGCGGACACTGAGTAGAAATATTTCTTTCCCGACTGCACGCTTGAGTCGCGGAAGGCCGGCGCTTTCTCCGGCAGGGAGTTGAGTTTTACCGGCTCTGCCCCTTCTTCATGGCGAAAAATGTTGTAGCCGGCAAGGTCGGCTTCAGTATCCGGAGACCATACCAGGTCGACGAAGGGTGCTTGACCGACACTCGAGAAAACTGCCTGCAGACCGGTGGGTGGAGCCGGAGGAAAAATATCGTGCGCGAAAACTGACACCGTTGGAGTGTCCTCGCCTTCGACTTCGACCTCGGAGTTGCCCGGTCCGGAGACTACTGTCACCAGGGTGGCACGGTAGTCGTAGCGTTTCTCCCATTCAAAGGTTTGATCCAGGAGTTCCGCCACCGGTTGAGCTTGCGAACAGTCGGACAGGTTCGCGTCGTTGATCCTGGAATCCGCCTGCTTTCCTTGCTCGCGGCGATAGATCCGTATCTTGTACGTGATTGCCTCCGGAGCGGTTGCCGCAGGTGGACAATCCCAGGTCAGCAGTACGCCTTCGGTCTTGACGCTGGCGCGGAAATTATTCGGCGGGGCCAGGATCGGCGCCGACGGCACCTGCACCTGATTGGACAGCCCGGCGCTGCGTCCGTTTTCGTTCTCGACCGACACTGCATATGTAATCGCGGCCGTAGGATCTTGCGCTTGCAGTTCCGCCGGCAGGACATCGGTGTAGTTCGCCTGCACCTTCGGAGCTGGAGATCCCTTCATGGATGATTCGGAAACCGGCAATGGAAAGTGCTTGGCCGCAATCTCCGCCACTGGAGTCTTGCAATCGGTCACCGGCACTTTCAGGCTGCGGCAAACGCGAGTCACGCCGGGATGGCGCACGATCTGGCGGTCAGTCGTCCGGGCAGGCACCGTCCAGGCGAGGTAGACCGTGTCACCCTTTCGAGCCACACGCAGATCAGTGACTGGCTTGGCCAGTTCAAGTGCCGGCGGGATGGGAACGCCCGGAGCACCGCAGGAAACGAGCAGAGCGCAACCCAGCGCGCAGGTCAGAATATTCCAATCGGATGGCTTCATCGCCGGAACAGACAGGTTAACAGAAGGCGTGCGGATTTCCTGACCAGGGCTCGGATGTCGGGTGAGCGTGCGCTCCAGCGCCTTCCGCTAACCCACCAATTCTTTGAGAGCTTCGCGGAAGACGCGGGTGTGCTGATCGACGTCCTCAGGATCGGTTTGGGGGGACATCAGCGCCATGTTGTGGAACGGAGTCAGCAGAATGCCGCGGTTCATGGCGTACAGATGCATGAAGCGCTCCAGTTCGAAATCCATCGCGTCATGGGCTTCAGCGCCATTTTTGGGCGGCTTTGGAGAAAACTGGTACTCGGCGCGGCAGCCCAGGCGGGTGACATGCCAGGGTACGCCGGATTCGGTGATCGCTTTTTGCACTCCAGCGGTCCAGCGTTCGGCCGGAGGAATCATGCGCTTGAAAGCATCCGGGGTGAGCACCTTGGTCAGCGTGGCTCGCATGGCGGAGAGCGAAAGCGCGTTGCCCACCAAGGTTCCACCAATGCCTCCGGTATCGCAGTCTTCCAGATTCTGGCTCCTCGTGATCGAGCTTGCCACCTCTTCGGTGAATCCGTAGGCCGCACCCGGCACTCCGCCAGCAATGGCTTTGCCGAAAATAAAAAAGTCGGGATCGAGATTTTCCGCGCGAGTGTAACCTCCCGGCCCGGCACAGATGGTGTGAGTCTCGTCGATGATGAGCAAGGTGCCGGATTTTTCGGTAAGCTCGCGCAACGCCTGATGGTAGCCGGGTTCGGGATGAACAATCCCTACATTCGTCATGACCGGCTCGGCCAGTACGCAGGCCACGTCGCCGGGGGCCAGCGCCTGTTCCAGAGCCGCAAGGTCGTTGAACTCGACCACCCTGGTGGTGACGGAGGGATCGACCGGCGGACCGATATTGCCGCGGCGAGCCTGCGCCACGCCGTCCTTCAGTGTGATAAAACTTTCGTCCACCGTACCGTGATAGCACCAGTTGAAGACCAGAATCTTGGGGCGCTTTGTGATCTGCCGCGCTAACCGTATCGCAAACCGGTTGGCGTCGGTCGCGGTCAGAGCGAACTGCCAGTAGGGCAGACCGAAGCGCTGCTGCAATTCTTCAGCCACGAAAATCGCGTCTTCCGTCGGCAGCATCAGGGTGATGCCGCGCTTCATCTGTTCTTCCACCGCCTTGACCGTGGCGAAGGGAGAATGTCCCGTCATGGCCCCGGTGTCGCCCAGGCAGAAGTCAATGTATCGGTGCCCGTCTACATCGTAAAAGTGTGCCCCTTGGGCTTCCCGGACGAAGGGCGGGAAAGCGCCGGCCCATTTGATCATCCAGTTCATGGGCACGCCGCCGAGCAGAGACTTGCCCGCGCGCTCGAACAGAGACTTGGACTTGGGGCGCTCGTTCACAAAGCGCTGCTGCTCGCGCTGCATGAGCGACTTGACGCGTGTGCGGTCGATGGCTTTCATGGTGGTGGAAGGGAGTAGCTTAGCAGAAACCGATTGTGTGGGCGCGGGCGACTCGCCCCGCGGAGCTATGCAGTCTGCAGAATGGGTTCAGTTGGTCGCCATAGCCACCGATAGTCATCAGGGTTCTTCACCAAACCCGCTCCAACGGGATTTTCTAGTACCTACGACATCTTGCTCGCGAGGCTCTCATCGCTCCGGAGCACATGATCGAACGACTCGTCTTGCCAGACTCTCCCTCGACGCACAAGAACCTTGTTGATGCGATAATCAGACTCGTTTTTGATGGCATGCTGATTTGGGGGATCGAGAAGGGCCCGTATTCATCGGCCAGTGGCGTAAGGATCACATGGACATAGTCCGGCATGACGACGGCCGCGTGGAGCATCCACTTCCTGTTGTGGGTATGAACGCAGGCTTCAAGAGTCAGGTCTCGGGCCGCATCTGGCAGGTGCCAGCGCTGATGTGTGGAGAAGTGATGAAAAGTGCGCGGTCGTCTTTTTGGACATGTGGCATGTAGCGGCCGCGATAGTGGTACCGTCGCTGCATGGCTGAAGTTAGCACGAAACAGCGTGCGGGCGAGCCGCCCGCGACCACATGAGCGGTGGTGAGTTTCAATGTGGAAAAAGTCAGCTACAGAAAGTCAGCTACAGAATGTATCTTGACAGGTCCTGGTCCTTCACAATGTCGGCCAGCATCTTGCGCACGTAGTCGGCGTCCACCTTGATATGCTCGCCTTTTTTGTCGGGGGCGTCGAAGCTGATTTCGTCGAGTACGCGCTCCATGATGGTGTGCAGGCGGCGCGCGCCGATGTTCTCCGTGCCTTCGTTCACGCGGAAGGCGTAGCGGGCGATTTCTTCCTGCGCCTCGCGAGTGAATTCCAGTTTCACGCCTTCAGTATCCAGCAAGGCTACGTACTGCTTCACCAGTGAGGATTTAGGTTCCGTCAGAATGCGGATGAAATCTTCCATGGTGAGCGATTGCAGCTCGACCCGGATAGGAAAGCGCCCCTGCAGTTCGGGGATGAGGTCGCTGGGCTTGGAAACGTGGAATGCGCCCGCGGCGATGAACAGGATGTGGTCGGTGCGCACCATGCCGTAACGAGTGTTGACCGTGGTGCCTTCGACGATGGGCAGGATGTCGCGCTGCACACCTTCGCGGGAAACATCCGGACCGTGCCCGCTCTCGCGTCCGGCAATCTTGTCAATCTCGTCGAGGAAAATGATGCCGCTGTCTTCCACGCGATCGATGGCCAGGCGGGTGACCTGGTCCATGTCGATCAGGCGTTGTTCTTCTTCCTGGATCAGGTACTCGAAAGCCTCGCTGACCTTCATCTTTCGCTTTTTGGTGCGCTGGCCGAAGAGGTTGGGCAACATGTCCTTGATATTGACGTCCATCTCCTCGACGCCCTGGTTGGAAATGATCTCGAAGGACGGGAAATTACGTTCGCGCACGTCAATTTCGACCATGCGGTCATCCAGCTTGCCTTCTCGTAACTGCGAGCGAAGTTTCTCGCGCGTGCGGCTTTGCGATTCATGGCCGGGAGAAGCCGCTGTCGTCCCTTCCAGCACCATGCCGCCCGTGGAGGCCTCGGCGGGCCGTGGAGTTGCGGGGGGAAGGAGAATATCCAGCAAACGTTCCTCGGCGTTAAGCTCGGCTTTGTCAGAGACGTCTTCGAGCTTTTCTTCGCGGACCATTTCGATCGCGATCTCGACCAGGTCGCGAATCATGGATTCCACATCGCGCCCCACGTAGCCGACTTCGGTGAACTTTGAAGCTTCCACCTTCAGAAATGGCGAATTGGCAAGCTTGGCCAGACGGCGGGCGATTTCGGTTTTGCCCACGCCGGTCGGCCCAATCATGATGATGTTCTTGGGGATAACTTCCTCGGCCAGGTCCGGGGTGAGCTTCTGCCGGCGCATGCGATTGCGAAGAGCAATGGCGACGGCGCGCTTAGCGGCCTTCTGGCCGACCACATGCTTGTCCAACTCGGCGACGATTTCACGCGGAGTGAGCTCGTCAAGGGCGATCTGTTCTTCTTCAGCGGCAGCAGGTAAGTAAATAGCCATAAATCAGTCGTCGGTCGTCAGTCTTCAGTCATCTGCTAAGTCTTGTTCTGACGACTGAAGAGCGATGACTGGCGACTAGAGTTCTTCAATCGTTACCTTGTCGTTAGTATAGATGCACATTTTGCCCGCAATCTTCATTGCTTCTTCGGCAATCTGGCGCCCCGTCAGCTGAGTGTGCTCGGCCAGGGCCTGGGCGGCTGCCTGGGCATAAGGACCGCCGCTGCCAATGGCAGCAATGCCGCCATCCGGTTCGATCACATCGCCTTGCCCGCTCAGCAGGAAGGTTTGTTCCTTATCGGAAACCAGCAGCAGGGCCTCGAGGTGGCGCAGAAATTTGTCCGTGCGCCAGTCTTTGGCCAATTCGACGGCGCCGCGTCCGAGGTTGCCATGATACTGCTCCAGCTTCGATTCAAAGCGGCTGAAAAGGGTGAACGCGTCGGCGGTGGAGCCGGCAAATCCTGCCAGAATCTTGTCCTGATACAGGCGCCGAATCTTCTTAGCGGTGTGCTTGATAACGCCCTCGCCCAGCGTGACCTGGCCGTCTCCGGCCATGACGACGGCGCCGTTGCGGCGGACGCAAAGAACTGTGGTGGATCGAATCAGACGCTTCGTAGGCATGAGAGCAATTCATCATTATAGCAGCGGGAATCTGTTGCAGGGCGATCAGGGGTACAGCCATTAGGGCGGCGAAGATGCCTACCGTTTTCCACCGCGTAAAGTTTTCGTGCAGAACGAGTCGAGCCAGCAGAACGGTGATCACGGGATAGAGTGAACTAAGCACGACCGCCGTATCCAGGCGTCCCGTCTGTTCGGCGCGGATGAAGAGGGCGGTGCCGGTTACGTCGAGACATCCGGCGAAGAGGGCGAGCGCCGCTCCCGTCGCCTGTAAAGGACCGCGGCGACGGCGAAACAAGACGATGCCGGACACAATCACCAAAGAGGCGATACGGGAGTGCACCGCCGACCACAGCGCCGAACTGTCTCCGGCGCGATCGATACAAATGAAAAATCCGGCAAACCCGACGCCGGCGAGTGCGGCCATGAAAATTCCTGAATAGTTGGCCACCCCATCGGGGCGGGAAATCAGCCAGATGCCGATGCCGGCAAGCAGGAAGCCGGCGATGGAGAACGCTCCCGGCAGGCCCTGTGTGACCATGGCGAACGCAGCCGGAATCGCGGCTCCAAGAACGGCCGCGACCGGCGCGGTGACGCCCATGTCTCCACTTGCCAGCGTTCTATAGAAAATGGCCAGCGCAGTTCCACCGAGTGCGCCGGCGGCCAGCGCCCAGTAGCGGCCCGGGCCCGAAGGATAAGGAGTATGGGTCAGCAGCGCGAGCGATAGCATGAGAACGAAGCCCCCGGCGTGCGAGAACAGGGTAACGATGAAGGCGTCCGAGCGCTTTGACGCATAGCCGCCCGTGAAATCACTGGTTCCCCAGCACAGCACCGCAGCCAGGCTGAAGCCGACGGGCACGAGTTGTTCGGCGGAGGCCAAGGCAAGTCTCTCCAACGTGTTTTTGCGTCCGGAGGACGAGAGTAGCACGCCCATTGGATTCGAAAGCAGTTGCAATTGGGGGCAACAGAATGTGTGGCGCGGGTGCTCCGTCGGCGGCTTTTGACGTTAAGCTCGAAGCGCGCGGGCGAGGACACCCGCGCCAACACGACACTAAGCCAAATTGACTTGCCAAACCTCCACGGCCTAACATGGCCGACTACGCTCATTGATCTCCCATGAGCGGGCAAACCATATCGCACTACCGCATTCTCCATAAGCTCGGCGGCGGCATGGGTGTGGTTTACGAGGCGGAAGACTTGCGCCTGGGCCGCCGCGTGGCCCTGAAGTTCCTGCCCGATGAACTGGCGCAGGACCCCGCAGCCCTCGAACGATTCCGGCGCGAAGCGCGGGCCGCGTCTGCGCTCAATCATCCCAACATCTGCACCATCTACGACATTGGCGAAGACGAGAACCGCCAATATATCGTGATGGAATATCTCGAAGGCACCACGCTGAAGTACCGCATCGAAGGCAAGCCTTTGTCGGTGGAGCAGTTGGTGGACTTCGGGGCACAGATCGCGGACGCGCTGGACGTGGCGCACGCCGCGGGCATCGTGCATCGCGATCTGAAGCCGGCGAACCTGTTTCTGACCAAACGCGGGCAGGCGAAAATTCTGGACTTCGGCTTGGCCAAAGTGGCGGGGCGCCCGATGCCGGAACTGGAGCCAGTGGGCGCGTCATTTGCAACCGCGGCTGTTGACGCGGCGCATCTCACCAGCCCGGGCAGCACGGTGGGAACCGTTGCCTATATGTCTCCCGAGCAGGCGCGGGGTGAGGAACTCGATGCCCGCACCGATCTGTTTTCTTTTGGCGCGGTGCTCTATGAAATGTCCACCGGGCGCCAGCCCTTCACCGGTAACACGTCGGCGGTAATTTTTGACGCCATCCTGAATCGCGCGCCTACAGCGCCGGTGCGGCTGAATCCAAATTTGCCGGCCGAGCTCGAACGCATCATCAACAAAGCTTTGGAAAAGGACCGCGACCTGCGCTACCAGATAGCGTCGGAGATGCGCGGCGATCTGAAGCGCCTCAAGCGCGAAATCGATTCCGGCAAGAGTTCGTCTTATAACGTGACCACACCGAGCGCGGTGACTCCGGCGGACTCGACGCCGTCGGCCCAGTCCGCGCCGTCTGGGCTGGGTGCGTTGCCCTCGGGCTCGGCGGCGCAGCCGGCGTCCGCGATCTCCGGGAGCGCTTCTTCTCCGACGGTGCCGAAACCTGCTGCCAACCGAAAGCGCTGGTACATCGGGGCAGCCGCGCTGCTCGCGGTCGCCATCGGCATCGGTGTCTTCTTTTACACCCGGGGTGCGCGCGCATTGACCGAAAAGGATTCCATCCTGATCACTGATTTTGTGAACACTACCGGCGATGCGGTTTTCGACGGCACTCTCAAACAGGCCCTGGCGGTGCAACTGGAGCAGTCTCCGTATTTGAATGTGTTTCCCCAGGAGCGGGTGCGGGACACATTGAAGTTTATGGGGCGTTCGCCGAATGAAAGGCTCACTCCTGACCTAGCTCGAGATGTTTGCCGGAGGGAAGGAATCAAAGCGGTTTTGAATGGCAACATCAGCAGCATCGGCAGCCAGTATGTGGTGGATGTAAACGCCATCAACTGTCAGACCGGCGACAGCCTGGCGCATGAACAGCTTCAGGCCGACAAAAAAGAGCAGGTGCTGGGAGCGGTAGGAAAGGCGGCGTCGAGTTTGCGCGGCAAGCTGGGTGAGTCGCTGGCCTCGGTCCAGAAATTCGATGCGCCGGTCGAGGAAGCTACCACGTCATCTCTGGACGCGCTTAAGGCCTTCAGCCTGGGAGAGGCCGAGCGAAATAAGGGATCGGAGTACACCGCCATCCCGCTCTACAAACAGGCCATCGAACTCGATCCCAACTTCGCCTTGGCTTACGCGCCTCTGGGTCAGTCCTATGCCAACACCGGTCAGAGCACTCTTGCCAGGGAAAACGAGACCAAGGCGTTTGAGCGGCGGGACCGGGCCAGCGAACTGGAGAAGCTCTACATTTCAACCCACTACTACGAAATCGTAACCGGGGAAATCGATAAGTCGATGGCTGCGTATCAGCTCTGGAAGCGCACCTATCCGCGAGATTCCATTCCCACCAACAATCTGGCTATCGACTACGCATGGACTGGCAAGTTCGATCAGGCACTGGTGGAGGCACAAGACACCATGCGCCTGGATCCGAACAGCGCGTTCACCTATGGGGTTATGGGCGGTGCTTACATCGGTCTCGACCGTTTTGCCGAGGCCAAGGCGCTTCGCCAGAAAGAAGTAGAACTCAAGCTGGACCAAACCCCCGATCATGCTGATCTCTACCTGATCGCTTTTTTGGAGGGAGACAAAGCGGGGATGCAGCGGGAGGCCGACTGGGCAAAAGGCAGGCCGGATGAGTTCGTCATGCTGGAAACCATCGCTGAGGCGGTTGCAGCAGCCGGGAAGCTGCAGCAATCGAGGGATCTTTACCTTCAGGCCGTGGACAGTGCCCAGCGGGCGAAGCTTCCCGAAGCCGTAGCCGGAATTCTGGCCCACCAGGCACGCACGGAAGCCGAAGTGGGGAACGCAGCCCAGGCGCGAACAGCCGCGCGAACTGCACTGGCAGGGAATCGCAACCGGTTCGCGCTTGCTTCCGCAGGTTATGCACTCGCGGCGACCGGTGACGAGGCTCAGGCGGGCGCCATCGCGGACGAGTTAAGCAAGACTTTTCCGGCTGACACTCTTGTCATGGGCGCATGGGTGCCGTCCCTACGGGGGCAGATCGAGATCAGCAAGAACAACCCCGGCAAAGCGATTGAACACCTGCAGGCGTCCACGCCCATTGAGTTTGGCTGGCCGACGAGGGTGATGCCCAGTTATGTGCGCGGTCAGGCGTATCTCCGCATGCGCCAGGGCAAGGAAGCGACGCAGCAATTTCAAAATATTCTGGGCCATCGCGGAGTCTGCGGAACACTGATAACGTGCTCGCTGGCTCACCTCCAATTGGGACGCGCCCTGGCGCTTTCCGGCGACACCGCGGGCGCCCGCACCGCGTATCAGGACTTTCTGGCGTTGTGGAAAGACGCCGACCCCGACGTGCCCATCCTGAAGGAAGCCAAGGCCGAATACGTGAAACTGCCGCAGTAAATGTGGCGCGAACGTCCCGCTGGTGCAGGACTGTCCGGCGGAGCGTAGCTCCGCTGTGTGGTGGCGTCAAAACACTGCCGAGCTGCGCCCGGCTGGGCGGACGAGGGCGTCCGCCCCTACGTGGTTCGTGGCACCCATGCACCAGCGGGACGCTCGCGCCTACATGTCTTTGATGTGCGTGGCGATGTACCACTTGTTGCCGAAGGGATCGGTCACTCCGCCGCTGCGGTCACCATAGGGATGATCCTGGGGCGCCGAGATTGATGTCGCGCCCGCCTTGATCGCGCGGTTGTACAGCAGGTCGCAGTCTTCCACATACAGATAGAACATCGTCGGCATGGGCTGGTAGGGACCGCGGGCTTCGCCCATTTCCATGTGTGCGTTGCCGATTTTCAGGGTGACGTGATGGATCACTCCGTCCGGCGTCGCATGACGGCCGAGGTCCTCGGCTCCGAAAGCACGCTTCAAGAAATTGATTACCGGTTCGGCCCGCAGCGGATGCAGATACGGTTGCAGCGTGGGCGCCCCCTCCCACCTGTAATTCCCGGTTAGATGAGTCGCAATGTACCAGGAGTTCCCGGCTGCGTCCTTCACAGTGGCGGAGCGCTCGCCGTAGGGTTGGTCGACGGGTTTACCGATGGAAGTCGCTCCGGCATTCAGAGCAGCAGCGTAAGTGGCATCGCAATCGGGAACGTAGATGTGGAATGCGCTGGGCATCGGCGTTCCGCGCCACTTCATTCCAGCCGCGCCACCGCCCACCATCAGCATGGAATCGCCGATCTTCACTTCGCAATGCACGCCACCCTCGGAGCCGGGCCCAGTGCGGAATGTTTCCTCGGCGCCGAACGTCTTGGTCATAAATTGAATCAGGCCGTCCGCATCTTGCGCCACTAGGTAGGTGGTGAGAGTGGAGTAGCCTTTGGGGACGGGATCAACCGCCGGCTTCTTTGCCGGCTTCGGCTTCATCGCGTTGAAGCGGCGGTGCATCTCTTCAAGCGATATGTCTTCGGTACGGGTAAAGATGTTCCACTCGTATCCGAAGTGATCGAGCAGCGTTCCGTCCCGGCGTCCGTAGAACTGGTCGGTGATCGGGCGCGTCAGCTTGGCGCCGCTGGAAACAGCGCGCGCCACGAAAGCGCCTACATCGGGAACTTCGACTGCGATGCTGATCGGCGAGCTCCCCAGAGTGGCTGCGCTGAAGCGGCCACCCTCCGGCCACTCCTCGGCCAGCATGATCAGAGACTCTCCGATCATGATTTCCGCGTGCGCGATTCCCGCACCGGTGTCGAAGCGCATGACTTCCCTTGCTCCGAAAGCTTTCACGTAGAATTCGATCGCTTTTGCCGGGTCCTTGAAGGCCAGCCTGGGGGTGACGACGGTATGAACTGCAGCCACGGGTTCGGCAGTGGTGACCATGGATGATTTCCTTTCCAAATCAGATTTGAGTCTTGCCTTGAAATCTTCCCGCGGGAGCTGGCGCAGCCCAGCGGCGATGCGCAGGAGCGGCAGCAATTCCGGATCACCGGATTGAAGTCGGGCGCCCGGCGCGGCCAGCAGTTCGGTGACAGCCTGGTCCAGCTCCTCGACCATAGAGCGATTGGGTAGAGAGCGCTTAGGCATTGGCACCCTCCAATCGGATCCGCAGGTTTTGCAGAGCGCGGAACTGCAACTGCTTCACAGCGCCCTCGGTGCGTCCCAGGGCTTGCGCGATTTCACGAATACTCTTCTCCTCGGCGAAGCGCATCCCGATCACGCGGCGTTGATCGGCGGGAAGCTCGTCAACCAACCGAAAGAGGCGCGCGCAGTTCTCGGTTTCTTCCAGCTTGGGCCGCGCCCCCAGGTCGGGTAGATCGGGAATATTGTTCTGGCCCGTGACCTCCCTGGCTCCTCGTTTTGACCGGTCGACAATCATGTTGGCGGCAATCCGCAGCAGCCAGCCGGCGAAGGGCACTCCCCGCCACTCAAAACTGTGAATGCTGGCCAAGGCCTTGTGGAAGACATCCGAAGTCAGATCCTGCGCAGCTTCACGATCAGCCACGCGCCTTGCGATATAGGCGTACACTCGGCCAACGTTTCGTTCGTACAGCTCGGCAAAGCGGCTGGGATCTCTCTGGGCGGCCTCGACCAGTAAGCGGTCGTCTTCCGATGGCAAGCCGGACGCTTCCCCTTGGTGCCTTCTCGCTGCCGGTCGTCTGACGGCCATCGCGCCTCTAACTATATAAACTTTCGAGGAGAGAAAAGGTTACGGGGGAATTATTTCGGGGGGCGGTATCCGTAACTGCGTCATCCTTCGCGAGCTCAGGATGACGCCCGTTCCAGGGGAGCCGTTTTCCCGTTGGACCCTGCCAAGTTCGTGCCTTTGGCCGCGAGTCGCGTGGTAGAATTTGCCTACTCGGGCTGACCGCGAGGACCCAGGTTGATTGAACTCGCACCCTCGATTTTGGCTGCTGACTTCGCCCATTTGGCGGACCAGGTCCGCGCCGCTACCGCTGGCGGTGGCACGGTCGTCCATGTGGACGTGATGGACGGCCATTTTGTCCCCAATCTCACCGTGGGGCCGCCGCTGGTAAAGTCTCTACGCCAGGCGACCGAGCTGCCGCTTGATTGCCATCTCATGATCGAGAATCCGGACGTGTTCATTCCTGAATTCGCCGCGGCTGGCGCCAACTGGATTTCGGTGCATCAGGAGGCTTGCGCGCACCTGAATCGCACCCTGCATCTGATCAAGGATCACGGATGCCGGGCCGGCGTAGTGATCAATCCGGCAACTCCGGTCGAGACCCTGAGCGAAGTGCTTGACCTCGCCGACTATATACTGGTGATGTCGGTGAACCCGGGGTTTGGGGCTCAGAAATTCATTCCGGAGACGGTCCATAAGATCCGTCGCCTGGCCGATCTCAGGACACACCATAGGTCGAGCTATCGTATTGAGGTGGATGGAGGTATTGACCTCAGTACCGTGGCTGAGGTGGTCCGGGCCGGAGCTGAAATTCTGGTGGCGGGCAACGCCATCTTTGGTAAAGGCGATCCAAAGGTGAATGCGCAACAGATTTTGAAGACTGCGGTGGAGGCTACGCTGCAGAAAGTCTAGAAGGCAGTCGTCGGTCGTCAGTCTTCGGTCGTCAACAGAACCTGATCTTGCTGAAAACTGAAGACCGACGACTGACGACTCTTCTGAGGTTTCTATGTTACGTCGTATTGCGGTCGTTCTTCTGCTGGGCGTGCTGGCGTTCACCGTCGGCTGCACCAACAAGAAGGTCAACAATCCTCTGGCCAACGTGGGCTCCAAGCAGCCCGACAAGGTGCTGTTTGATCGGGCCATGGATGCCATGAAGCACAATCGCTTCGACGTGGCGCGGATCACGCTGCAGACCCTGATCAACACGTATCCGGATTCGGAGTTCATTGCCCGCGCCAAACTGGCGGTGGCCGATTCCTGGTACGCCGAAGGTGGTGGAACCGCGCTCACCCAGGCCGAAATCGAGTACAAGGATTTTGAGACCTTCTTCCCTAACATGCCGGAGGCGGCCGAAGCGCAGTTGAAGATTGCCAACATCCACTATCAGCAAATGGAAAAACCGGACCGTGATTACACCCATGCCATGCGGGCCGAAGAGGAGTACCGCCAGCTGATTCTGCAATATCCCGACAACAAGAAAGTGGTGGACGAGGGTAAGCAGAGGTTGATGGAAGTTCAGGAAGTGATCGCGGAGCGGGAATACCGGGTGGGGCGTTTCTATTTTTTGCGCCAGTCCTATCCTGCATCCATCGCGCGTCTGCGATCCTTGATGGACAAGTATCCCTTGTATAGCAAGGCGGATGAGGCCCTCTACTTGCTGGGGCAGGCTTACGAGAGCGAGATTGCGCTGGTGCGCTCGAGGCCGGGAAACGAGATTGCCAAAACGCGAATGATTCAGGAGTTCACCAAGAGCGCAGCAGATGCCTACTCCCGCATCCTGACCCGCTATCCCATGATGGACCGAAACGCGGACGCAAAGGCGCGGCTGGAAGCGTTCCATGCGCCCGTGCCCAAGCCGACCAAAGCGGCGCTGGCGCAGAACAAGGCAGAAGAAGACAGCCGGCGGGAGAGCAGCACCGTCTCCAAACTGATGAGGAATTTCCAGAAGCATCCGGACGTGGCCCAGGCGTCGCGAGTGGGCGAGCCCACGTTGGTGGATCCGCAGGTGGTGAGTGCGACCTCAGTTGTGCAGGATGCGACCCGTGCCATGATGGGCAGTGCGGCGCCGGGAGACCACTCGGTGGCGATCGAAACTCTGGGCAAGGGATCGTTACCTGCGGACCAAGCCGCGCCGCGTTCGGACACGCCCACACCCGAAACAGCCGTGACTCCTGCTGACAATCCCACAGCACCGGTAGCCGATCCCAATGAACTGAGGCCTAACGTCGCGGCCGACCCCAACGAGCTGAAGCCCAATGTCGATAGCAGCGCTCCGGCCGTAGCACCCCCCACTCAAGTCAACGAGATCGCACCGGGGGCGAACGCCCCAGCTGCCGACGGGGCGTCATCCACTGCCGCCGACGACAAGGACATCGATGCGGCCATGTCCTCCAGCAAACACAAGAAAAAGAAGGGCGTGCGAAAGATCGTCCCGTTCTAGTCCGCCGGAGCTGGAATAAGTCCTGCTTCGAGGCACGCCAGGGGCCGTCGTATCCACTCGTCTCTGACCAGTGGTAACCTGCTTACTCTCTTCTTGTCATTGACTTACGATCCGGCAGCAATTAACTTCAGGCTGTCTCCCCCTCACCAAAGGAAATCCCTTGGCGCGAAGAATACTGCTTGCCGACGACAGCGTGACCGCCCAGAACATGGGAAGACGCATCCTTACAGATGCCGGTTACGAATTGGTTACCGTCAACAACGGCTCAGCAGCGCTCAAAAAGATTGCGGAACTTAAGCCGGACATCGT
>Ga0137407_10001420_pt1 | contig 15603 bp, 13 predicted proteins | sample CZOMad2_2_16fung_FD_108410 | JGI IMG/M metagenome (GOLD analysis project Ga0137407, IMG submission 108410) | Vadose zone soil fungal communities from Angelo Coast Range Reserve, California, USA - CZOMad2_2_16fungal (Illumina Assembly) | ecosystem: Environmental > Terrestrial > Soil > Vadose... | reverse complement strand
TGGGCCCGGACATCGGCTGGCAGAGCATGGACGTGACCCACAAGCGCCCCGCCGTGCGCACCTACTGCCGGCTCGCCGTCGGCCGCGACTACCTGGATGCGGCCCCCGTGCGCGGCGTGCGCCAAGGCGGCGGCGGCGAGAAAATGGAAGCCAATGTGCTGGTAGCGGAGTCCGCCCAACAACAACAGCAGTAAATCCGCCCCAACAGCAGCAGTGGCCATTCGGCGCATCAGCGACAGCAGCCAGTCGGCGCAACCGCAGCGGTACTCATGTAGAATTTCGCGCTATGACATACTGCGTCGGCTTGCTCGTCGACACCGGGCTGGTGATGCTGTCCGATTCGCGGACCAACGCCGGTGTCGACCAGATCAACACTTTCCGCAAGATGTGGACGTTCCAGCAAGCGATCGACCGAGTGCTGGTGCTGATGTCAGCCGGAAATCTCGCGATCACGCAGGCCGTGGTCAACCTCCTGCAGGAGAGCCCGGAAAGCTTGGACGGACAGCCGCTCATTTACCAGGCATCGAACATGTTCAATGCCGCGAGGGTGGTGGGCGATGCCCTGCGGGCGATCCATCAACGCGACGCCGAGTCGCTGAAGGAACAAGGGCACGAATTCAACGGCACCTTCATCCTGGGCGGCCAGATCAAGGGCGAAGAGCCGCGCCTGTTTCACATCTACTCCGCCGGTAATTTCATCGAATCCTCCGTCGACACGCCGTATTTCCAGATCGGCGAATCCAAGTACGGCAAACCCATCATCGACCGCGTCATCACCCGCAGCAGCAGCCTGCCGCAAGCGGCCAAGTGCGCTCTGGTGTCCATGGATTCGACCATCCGCTCCAACCTCTCCGTGGGCCCCCCGTTGGACCTCGCCATCATCCGGCGCGACGAGTTCAAGCTCGCCACTCACATCAGCATCGACATGGATAACGAGTACTTCAGGATGATTCGCACGCGCTGGGGCTTTGCGCTCAAAGAAGTCTTCAGCGAATTGCCCAATCCGAACTGGTAGTTCGGCGGAAGAACCCCATCGTTCAACCACCGAACGTCATGAGCATCGCGGCGCCGTCGGCCGTGTCGACTAGGGCGTCATTGCCAAAGCCGGCGCGCGCATAGGTGCGTCGTGCTCTCAAGTTGTCCGCAGCAGGATCGATGGCGACAAGCGGAGCACCTTCGGCGCAGATTCGCGCCGCGAGCAGCCGCAGATAGACAGATCCATGACCCACGCCGACCATGTCGGGCTCCCCAATGAACGTGTCGAGCGCGCGCGAGCCCTGTGGTAGGTGGGCGAGATGCTCCTGCGGCCACGCATGAACCTCATAGTCCTGGGCATAGGCGAAGGGTCGCCCATTGAACGCGACTATCCACATCCGCATCCGCGGCTCCTTGAGATCCTCCTCGAGCAGCGCCGCCTGTTCCTCGGGGTCACCCCACCACCGGACGACTTCTGGCGCTCTCAGCCATGACCTCAATGATCCTAGATCCGCTCGCGTTGCACGCCGAAACGTGTAGCAGCTGGTGCTCAATACCCTGCTCCGTTAATTGGCGCGAGCTACCCCTCAGGACGCGGCGGCTTCTTGGACACGGGCAGCCGGTCGCCTTGCACAGTCTTGGGTTGACCCAGACAGATGATCCGCGACGGCGTCGAACCAACCGCCGACCCCGCTGCGGTTGCCAACTGATAACAGTTCGCGCTGATCCACACGATCCAATCGCCGTTCTCAGTCTTGAATCGTTCGCCGGCTTGATGCTCTCTCGGCCACCAATCAGTCAAGGATGGCGCGCCTGATATGGCAACGGTGGGCGGATGGTTGCGGCGAATTTCGAACGCCTGCACAGCGCGATGCGCCTCCGCCACCCAGTTCACTGCCGCACCATCGCCATCCGTTCCCGATGCCGGCGGCGACAGTGGCGGTGCGGCGACTCCGGGCTGAGTCATCGATATGGCGATATCGGCACTCAGGCGTTGAAGGCGGGCGTTCTCGAAGCGCACCTTCGGTACCTTCGTCGGCGGAAATAACATCACTTCAACGGGATCGATCGTCGAATCAGACACAGCTCGAGTTCGAGGCGCCGTGAATAACAGCGCGAGAAAAGTCAAATGAAGGGCGAGCACCACGACGAGGGTGATGTACCTCTGAGCTCCCCAGACATTGGATTCGTGCATGTCCAGACTCTGCTCATGTAATGGCCAGACGCCTGATACTTGACCGCTAACATGCAGTATGGTTCCTGGCGCTAATTTTTTCCGCCCTGCCTCGCAGGCGCCCCGCCCTATCCCGGGCGCGGCCCAGCGGCTCGATCAACGCGTCTTGGTCGTAGCGCAACTGCGGCCAGGTCGGGCTATCCCATATCCAGCGATCCGGTCCCGTCATAACTTATCGAAAATTGAGGAAACAGGTGCTAGAAACCGCCTTGCTGGCGCTGTTGCCGATTCCGCTCGAAACCCGCTGGGCCCCCACCTGCGACCTTAAGGCGCCTAGAAGCTTTCCGGCGCCGCCGCCCCGGTCGGCGCCGGCGCGGTCTTCCACTGGAGTTCCTTGAGCGTCGGCACCATCCAGAGCCAGCCGATCAAACCGAGCAGACTCACCGCGGCAGCCACCACGAACGCGTTGGTGAAATGCCCGGTGCTTTGGATGATGTAGCCCGTGAGCCATGGCGCGACGCTCCCCGGGATATTGCCCAGGGAGTTTTGAATTCCCACCCATCGCCCGGAAGCGCGCGGGCCGGCGAGGATCTGGCACATGGCATACACACCGGGCGAGGACGCTCCGCACAGCGCCTGGTAGACGAACACGCTGATCAGCGCCAACGTCGGCGAGCCCACGGCCATGGCGAGCATGCATGCCACGGATCCCACGTGCGCCACGGCCATCACCGATTTGTAGCCGATGTTGGCGGAACCGCCGCGGGCGAGGAAACGATCGATGGCCCACCCAGCGGTGAAGGCACTCACGGCATTCACCGCGAACGCAAGCGTGGCCAGCTGTGACATGGCGATCAGCGAGAAGCCGCGCTCGGTTTGCAGATAGGAGGGCAGCCAGTTCAGCATGAAGTAGAACGTATAGTTGGTGGAAAAGAGCCCAAGCGACGTTCCCCAAAGAGAAGGCTGTTTGAGAATCATCCACAGCGTCGGCGAATCATCCGCGCTCGCGCGTACCGCCGCGCGGACCCCGCCCGCCACCCCAAACCAAGGCCACAACCAGAGCAAGGACAGTGCACCGAACACCCAGAACGCCGAACGCCAGCCGAAGTGCGCCATCAATAAGCCGCCAACGATCGTCCCCACCACCGGTCCGGACAGATAGCCGAGCGCGACGATTCCGTTGGCTGTACCCAGGCCTTTGGCAGGTACGATCGCCGCCAGTATCTTCGCGGCGCTCGGGAACCCTGCGCTCTCGCCCACGCCGAGCAGCAACCGCAGCACCAGCAACATGGCGAAGGTGTGCGTGAATCCGACCAAGATGGTGGCCGATGCCCACAGGGTGAGGCCGGCCGCGAGTATTCGATGTGGCCCGTAGCGCTCGGCGAGCCAGCCGACGGGAATCTGCGATACGGTGTACGTCCAGGAGAAGGCCGAAAACAGCATCCCCATCTGCGTGTAGTTCAAGTGCAGATCGCCCTGCACCAGGCGCGCCGCCGTGGGCAGCGCGCCCCGATCGACGTAATTGATGAACAGCACCGCCGCCACCAGAAATACGATGGGGCTGCGCGCGGCCCGCGCCGGATCCGACTGGGGTTTGAAGGGCGGCTTCAGCTCGCGTAGTCCGAATCGGCGCGATCGAGCACGCGTTTCAACGCATCGAAGTGCAGGTCCGCGCGATCCCGTCCGCCGACGGTTGCGCCCGCGTCGAATTGCGCGACCGTCTTCTTGATCACCGGCTCCGGAATGAGCTGCAACGGGCGGCGAGTCGAAAGCGCCAGCACCTGCGCCTGAGCGGCGCGCTCCAGAAAGTACAGCCGCTCGAATGCCTGAGGCACCGTCTTACCGACCACCAGCACGCCGTGATTGGCCATCATGAGCACCGATTTTGGCCCCAGCGCTCGCGCCAGGCGCTCCCCTTCGGACACATCGTAGGCCAGGCCGTTGTACGTCGGATCGTAGGCCACGTCCTCGTAAAACCCGAGCGCGCTCTGCACCGCCATCTCCAGGCGCGGATTCTCGAGCATGCAGAGCGCGGTCGCATACGGCATGTGAGTGTGCAATACGCAACGCCCCTGCGGCGACAGCCGATGCACCGGCTGATGAATGTACAGCGCCGTGTCCTCCACCGAGCCCTGCCCGCTCAAGGTCCGTCCGCTGAAATCCACCACCAGGAAATCGCTCGCCTTCACCTCGGACCAGTGCATGCCAAAGGGGGCGAGTAAAAATCGGTCCGAATATCCCGGCACCAGCAGCGTCAGATGATTGTCGATGCCCTCGTTCAAACCGAAGCGATCCGCCAGCCGATAGCACGCCGCAAGATCGACTCGGGCGGCTCGCTCGGCATCTGCCGATGCCTGGACGTGCTTGAGACTCGCGTTCATCGGAGTTGCCTCACGGGGGTTGCCTCACGGAAATCGATTGCTCGAGACCCCGAGTATGGCCGGGGATCTCTGAAGTATAGCCCGGGCGCACACGGACAGCGACACCGCGGATTCGGGCGCGATTACTGCAGCAACCGCTCCAGCACCGGCAGAGGCACGGCGCCCTGCCGCAACCCGCTCTCATGGAACTCCTTGAGGCTGAACGCGGCGCCACGCTTGGACTGATAGTGCTCGCGCACCGCAAGCCAGCCCTTGTATCCGGCGTAGTACGTCGGCAATTGGCACGACGACAGTTTGGCACGCTGCAATTTCGCGGTCGCCTCTTCCATTTCCTGATAGGTGTTCTTGGTCATGAGGTCGAGCGCTTGGCTGTCGGTCATGCCCATGGTCTGCAGGCGCACATCCAAAATGGTGTTGGCGAGCACACGCAGCAATTGCTTTTGCAGAGTGAGCCGATAGCCCGGCGTGTCCCCCAAGTATCCTTGCTCCGCCATGAGTTGCTGCGAGTACACCGCCCAGCCCTCGACATAGGGACCGTTGCCGAAAATATTGCGCAGCAAGCGGCGCGATCGAGGCTGAATCTCATTCGCATACTCCCCTTGCACATAGTGACCCGGCATGGCCTCGTGCACGGTCAGGTGCTGAATTCCTGAATCGTTGTATTCGCGCAGCTTCGAATCGATGCGCGACTGCGGCCAATCTGCCGGAATCGGCGTCACCCAAAAGAAAGCTCCCAGCTTCGGCTCCAAGGCCGGCGCCGGATTGAAACCGCCGACGCTGTAGAGGCCTCGCATGAACACCGGCGTCTCGATGACCTCCAAATTGGCATTGGGCGGCAGCGTCAACAAATCCCTGGACTTGACGAAGGCCGTGGCAGCGACCAGCGCCTGCTTGGCCGACGGAATGAAGGTCGTAGCTGTCGCGTGCTCGCGTGCCACATCCGCCAGCGCCTGCTCCACGGTCTTAGGCGCCGCGAGCCGCGCGATCTCGGCCCGCACCTTGACGAGGTCCGCCTCCGCTTCCGCCAGCAGTGCCTCGGGGGTTTTGCCGGTCGCCAGCACCAGACTGAACTTCTTGGCGTAGCGCTCCTTCCCCAACCGCCAATCGCTGGGTTTCTCGGCCAGGCTGTCTTCCAGCCAACGGTTGAATCCTTGCAGGGCCGCGATCGCCGCTGACGCAGCCTGGTCGTACCGCATGCGCTCCCCGGTTGGGCAGGCGTCACGCAGCGTGGTGTTGATGAGCCCGATGTTGCCCGTGTTCTCGTCGCGCGCGACGCGGTTCCAAACTTCCGGAGAGTCCTGCAAGTTCGTCTCGGCCTGCCGGATCAGCCCAGGAATCTTGGTGAGGCGGTTGATGATGTGCCGATACCGTTCCGCCGCCGGTGCGTATTGCAGCACATAAGGCGAGTAGAGACCGTTACCCAACAGCTCGACATAGCTCGTGGGATTGTGGCGGTAGCTCTGGATCTCATCGAGCTCCAGACGCGACGCGCCGAGAGCGTTATGCATGATATCGATATCGGCACGCTGCTCCGCGTCGAGCGACGCAGTATCGAGCCGCGCGATCCGCGCTTCGATGTCGCGCGACAGGCTTCGCGAGGCCGCGATCCCCGCCGGACTGAAATCATCCAGCATGTCATCGAGCGATGCGCCGTGATGAACATGGTAGCCAAAGCCGGTCGCCGCGGTGGGCGATAGCGCCAGCGTGCCCAAGACGAAGTCATCCACCAATTGATCGAACTGCGCGTCAGCCGGCGCCGCCTTGGCGTTCCCAGTCGACGCAGCTTTGACGTTCGCCGGGGCCGCGTTGGCACTCGCCGAGTCCGGCTTCGCGTTCGCCGAAGCTGCGATGGCATTCGTCGAAGCTGCCCATACTCCGGGAGCGCTTAAGACGCCGGTAAGCAGACAGGCAACGTAAAGGCTTTGATTTTTGTTCATCGCCTATCTTCGGGCAATTCGCGCCGCCTCGTCCAGCCGTTCGAGTGCTTAAGTTAAGATGCACATCGCAGTCGTTCCCCCATAGGATCAGTCATGCAATGGCTCAAAGTCATACAGCGCATCGGGATCGCCCTCGTGCTGGTGGTGCCCGTGGTTGCATTCGCGCTGTGGATGAAACCGCCGGAAATTTTGCGTGTCGGCGCCAATTACTCCGCAAAGATCGTCTGCTCCAATGTATTTCTCGCCGGGCGCGACCCGGATGAAGTGCTGCGCACCGACGTGCAGGCACCCGGGGTTGCACTGCTGCGTCTCATGCGCGTTTCCGTCGACCGCGAACGGCACGTCGTGCATGCGGGGCTCCTGGGTTTCATCGGCAATGGATTGGCCGTGGCGCGGCCGGGCACGGGCTGCGCCGTCGTGCCCGACGGCAATTTGGACTTTGCGACACATATTGGTACGGTCCCCGCACAACCCGTCACCTCGAGCGCCGGCTCCGCCGTCGCCGCAGCCCGCTTTCCCTCGGCAGGACCCGCGTCCGCCTTCACGAGCGCGGATGCCGGCCCCGGTGCCAACGTTGGTGCTCGCGCTGGTACTGCCACTGGCCCCGGCGCCAACGTTGGTGCTCGCGCTGGCACAGTCACCGGCACCGGCACGAACGCCGGCGCGGACTGGCCGGAAGGCAGCACCGTTGCGAGCACCGCAGCGCTCGATCGGCTGCTCGCCGACGACGCCCTGGCCGGTCCCGGCATGCGCTCCATCGTCGTGGTCGATCACGGTCGTATCGTGGCCGAACGTTATGCGGCAGGCTTTTCTCCAACGACACCGCTGCTCGGTTGGTCCATGACCAAGAGCGTCGTCGCCGGGCTCGTCGGCATGCTCGTCAAAGAAGGCCGGCTCGCGCTCGATCAACCGGCCGGCTGGCCCGCGGCCGACGGCGGTCGTGAACGCATTCGGATCGCCGACCTGCTCGCCATGTCGAGCGGTCTGCGCTTCAACGAAGCCTACGGCGCAGTATCGGATGTGACGCGCATGCTCTACTTGCAGCCCGACATGGCGGGGTTCGCCCGCTCGCAACCGCTGGAGCATCCCGCGGGCGAATTCTGGAGCTATTCGAGCGGCACGGCCAACATCCTGTCGCGCATCGTTCAAGACGCCGCGGGCGCGCTGGGCGCGGCGTATCCCAGCGAAAAACTATTCAAGCCGCTCGGTATGACCAGCGCCACGATCGAGACCGACGAAGACGGTACCCTCGTCGGCTCCTCTTACATGTATGCCACGGCCCGCGACTGGGCAAGGTTCGGACTCTTCCTGCTGCAAGACGGCGTCTGGCAGGGTCAAGAATTGCTCCCGCGCGGCTATGTCGCCATGATGGCCTCACCCGTCGCGGCATCGGGCGGCGAGTATGGACACGGCCTGGTCTGGCTCTGGGGCTCCGACGCGGCCACGCCCGGCAAGAACCCGGACGCTGCCTTTGGAATTCCGGCCGACACCTTTTGGATGGAGGGTCACGACGGCCAAAGCACCGCCATCATTCCCTCGCGCCGGCTGGTCATCGTGCGTTTAGGATTGACGCCGGCGCGCGATCACTACCAACCGCAGCCACTGGTGAAGGCCGTACTCGATGCTACGCGTCGCTAGTTTGGCCGCCGAGTGACCACCAGCCGCTCAGGATCGAGAAAGCGGGACATTCATGAAGAGCCGGGTCTATCACGATGGCGCCGGCCTCGCAGACAGCACTTCCGGCTGCACAAACATGTCCAGCTGACGGGCGATCGCCTCCGGGCTGTCTCCGGACAGGCGGGTGAAATCGTGCACCATATGCATCTGGTCGTGATAACCCAGAGCATGGGCGATATCGGTCCACCGGGTAGCCGGTGAGACCGCTCGGCGTTGCAGCGCCGCCTCAAATCGAACGATGCGCGCGTATAACTTAGGCGAAATGCCGATCTCGTGATCGAAGCGCCGCTCGAACTGGCGGATTCCAAGTCCCATCTGACGCGCCAGTTCACTGATGCGGACCGAACCGCTGGTTCGAATCACTGCCATCGCTGACCGGACGATCGCGCTGACCGACTCACCGGCAGGTCGAGCCGCGGTCAGCCAGCAATCGGCGACGCGAACGCGATCATGGAAGGCTGAGACCTCGCCCAGTCGCGCATAGAGTTCGCTGATGCGGCATCCAAGCACTTCTTCGCCATCGAAGTCCGCGTTGGTGAGTTCAGCTGCCGGAAGTTGGAACAGGGTCGAGAACGCGCCCGGCTGAAATACGATAGTGAATGCGTCAACTGCGCCACTCAGGATCAATTCCGCGCTGCGACAGGTTCTTGCGCCGACGAGGGCCACGGCACGCACATTTTCGGTCGTGTCTCGGTCCAACCGGTGGACTTGGTAGCGAGTACCGAACATGAACTCGAGGATTTGCGGACTTCGTGCCGGCACCGGCTGCAGGCTGACGCAGCCGACAAGGGAGCCCTGCACCTGATAGTAGTGGCGAATCAGGTGTCGCAGTGAAGGCGCTGGGCGACTGGCGAGGAGCACGATGTACTGAATACTCGCCTCGCACGGCGCGTGCAAGCTTTACGTACGTCTATGCAAATGACGGCGGGTGTCGTGTTTTTACTAGCACGGCCGGAATCCTGACGCTCTAATCCGAGGGAGACCGATCAGCATTTGCAACCTCCTTGACCCCACTACACGAGCATTACCACCATGAACACAACAGCCTTGCGCGGGATCTTGAGCGCCGCCTCGATCACTACAGCGATCGCGCTGCTGGCAGGCTTCGGCCCGACGAACCAGGCGCGCGCCGAAGACTCGGACAGTGATGAAGCGCGGGTGAAAATAGGATTCCAAATCGCCCCCGTGCCCTTGAATCTCGTGGGCAAGAACCGGGCGTTGGTCGGGCTCGGCAGCTACCTGGTCAATGGGGTGACCGGATGCAATGACTGCCACTCCGCGGGACCCCAGACCACATATGCCCCGGGCGGAAACCCCTTCTTCAAGGGCAATCCCCCGCAGGTCATCAATCAGGCCACCTATTTGGGTGGAGGCCGAAACTTCGGATCACTCCTGCCGGGCACCCCCGAGATCGTATCCCGGAATCTGACGCCCGATCGAACCGGACGACCCGCCGGCGGACTCACCTTTGCCCAGTTCGTGCATATCCTTCGCACCGGTGAGGACCACGATCACGTACACCCGAATTGCTCAGCCAGCGTAACGAACAATTGCTTCCCAGCTCTCCAACCCTTCAATGGCGATTTGCTGCAGATCATGCCCTGGCCCGTATTTAGCAGTATGCGCGAGCGAGATCTTCGTGGCATCTATGAGTACTTGAGCGCAGTCCCATGCGTTGAAGGGCCGCCTAGTGGCGTGCTGCACAACGATTGCACCTGACAATGGGACTTGCAGCTCGGGAGTCCACCGAAATGGCGCAAAATTAAGAGATGCTAGGAACCGAACACTCAACCCGCACATCGATTCACGCTTTGCTCAGCGCTTGATGGTGGACGATCCCGCGCTTTCTCTCTCGTTAATCGCCTCGCGATCGGGTTTCGCGGATCAAAGTCACTTTTCTCGCGCCTTCCTCGACATCTTGGGCACTACTCCGACAGCGTGGCTCCATCAACGTCGCTGATTGCGCTCATACCGGGCGTCAAGTCCGTTACCGACCATTGAAGATCATGGCAGGCGGCTCAATTCCCTCCATCTTGGGCAGGAACTGCGGCTCCGCCTTCTGCTCGACCAGCAGACATCGGATATTGCGCTTGCCCAGATCAATCGCCAGTGTCAGGCCAACTGGGCCAGCCCCGATTATCACAACCTGGGGAACCATCACTTTACTTTTCTCCGCACGACTGACTTCTTATCTGCACGCGAACGTGTCGCCGCCCAAGCTGCGCCTCAAGTTTCGGTAAGGGTAGGATCAATCCAGTGGGCGCTCTTGATGAATGGCGGCGCCTTTGGAATCGTCTCCGCGGGGAGAGTTTCTTGCGGGTCAGGCAAGAGGGTAGTTGGCATTGTTCGAGCGTGTTCGCTTTCGATAGACTTCACTCGTTAAGCCGAACGGCAAGCCGCGGCAACACTCCGCAATAGCGCGACACCGCGCAAATCCAGCACTTCGGCCGCTGCATCTCGCGTCGTCTCAAGTGGGATTCGGAGGCGCCATCTTGACGGCCACCGTCTCGTCCAGCCTGCGGCGCCGGCGGTGGGCGATCCATGCGTAGACAGGTACGCAGGCGATCAACAGCACCCCCGCGAAGACTGCGGAGTGCCAGTCTTCCATGATGGCGGCGACCCATAGCGCCACGCAGCCCGAGAGCACGATGACCGTGGTGAACGGGAAACCGAAGGCCCGATAGGGCCGTGGCGCGGCAGGTTCCCGACGCCGCAGCAGGATGAGCGCGGCATAGGTGGAGATGTAGATGAGCAGGAACAGCACGGCGGCGACCGCGACGATCTCTTCGAACGTCCCGCTCATGATGAGCGTGGCGGCGCCGAGGCTGGTGATCGCCAACGCGACCCGTGGCGTGCCGCCGGCGCTCACCTGCGCGGCCTTTTGGGTGAAGAAGCCGTCCCGGCCGATGGCCAGCAGTATCCGCGGCGTCATGAGCATGATGGCGTTGATCAGACTCAACACGGTCATGAGCGAAATCACGGTGACGAGTTCGGCGCCGCCCCGCGGCAGTACCACGCGCGCGGCATCGGCGGCCGGCAGCTGCGACGCCGCGAGCACCGGCAGCGGCAGGACGCGAAGGATGGCGACGTTGATGATCACGTACATCGCAGCCACCAACACGGTACCCCCGATGATGGCGCGCGGCATGGTGAGCGTCGGCTGGGTACTCTCTTCCGCCATGTAAATGGGCGAATACCAGCCGTCGTAAGTCAAGAACACCGCGCGCAAGGCGGTCACGACGGCGGCCAGCATGCCCAGCGACATCAGCGGCAGCGATATGGCCGACATCGCCGGCGGCGGCGCGCCGGACGCCGCGACCGGCGTCGTGAGAAAGCAGCCCACCACCAGCACCATCAGCATCAGGCCGACGCTCAAGCTGATGATGCGCGTGGCAGTGCTGCCGATGCGCAGCCCCGCCCAATGCAGTGCCGTGAATCCGCCGATGATCGCAACGGCGAGCGTCCGAGGATTGACGGCGGCCGCCGGCCACAGCGTACCCATGAAGGTCGCCGCCGTGAGCGCGCCATAGGCAAGCGAAGCTATTTGATTGAGCCAGTCGCTCCAGCCCACCACGAATCCCGGCCCGTTGCCGAAGGCGCGCCGGGCATAGACGTAAAACCCGCCGGCCTCGGGCATCATGGCGGCGAGCTCGGCCACGGCCACCGCGCCGAGCAGCGAATAAACGCCGCCCAGGATCCAAAACAGCACGATCAGCCGTGAATCACCCAGCGCGGCGGCCAGGGTTCCGGGGAGCCGCAGAATGCCGACACCCACCGTGCCGCCGAAGACCATCGCCAGACCAAACCCAAGCCCCAGTATCCGCGTCAACGGACGGCCGGTCTGGATCATTCTTCGATCGTCGGTGGAAGAGCCACGGACTGCAGCTTGCGCGAGAGCGGCGTCGTTCGCAAGCGCCGCGGGAGCCTGTCTGACTAATGGGCGCCGTCACGAGGGCGACCCGGGTCGGGTGGTCGCGGCGTTCAGCGCTGCCGTCTAGCCGGCTGTGCCGCGCGCAAGCGCGGCACTCGTGGCGGCCCGCCATTCGTCGATCATGCGCTCGTAGCGCCGTGGATCGAGGAAGTCGTCGACGAAGGCTTCCGCTTGCTGTTGCAGCGGCGTCAAGGTGTACGCCACACTCACATCGGTGCCACCCTGCATAGGTTCCGTGCAGATGACGTCGACCAAACCGATGTTGGACCCGTGCGCCAGCCGCGCGTAGCTCACGCGGCCCTCAGACGGCCGGTAATCAATCACGATCCACGTGGTCGTTTGGCCCTGGTGATTGCGGGTCTGAAACGCGCTGCCGCGTTCTTCCGCGCCGCTCAGCATCACCGGGTCCCATCCGGGCGCCCACTCACGTTCGCCGCGGGCGGTGAACAGCGGGAACACCCTTGCGCACGGCGCGTCGAGGTGAAAACTGTGCGTCTGGGTGCGCGGAGCTTGGGGAGTGAGGGCGTTCATCGGTTGGGGCTCGTCGGTTGGCGCTCGTCGGTTAGGGTGGTTTGGTGGGCTCACGTCGACAGACAACTCGCCGCCGAATGGGACACGCGCGTCGGTACAATGGTACCAAGGTACCACTGATGCCTTGCCGCCGCAAACCTGCGATCATTCGCAATAAGGCCTCTGACCCGGAACCCGCCATGACCGCCAAAAGATCCTCGCCGCACCCCGCGCCGCGCGAAGTCGAACGCATTCAGACCGGCGTGCGGCTGGAAAAGCGGCTCCTCAAGGTGCTCAAAGGACTGGCCGAATACCTTGACCTGTCGCTCGGCGACCTGCTCGAAGGGATTGCGCTCCATGCGTTGGAGAACAAGCCGCCCTTCAAGCGATTGACCCTCGAAAAAATTGCGCAGCTGCGCCGCGTCTACGGCTTCGACCTGGTCGCCGCGGACAGTCATCGCCTCCGCGAACAGGACGGCGGCGGTTGACACCCCTGCCGATAGCACTCATGGAGCTCATTTGACCACCTTTCTGCTGGCGTTCGGGGCTCTGTTCTCGATCGTTAACCCACTGTCCGGCGCCTTCATATTTTTCGGCGCGACCCGCGAGCTCGACCCTCGCGTGCGCTCGCGGGTGTCGCGCTGGGTGGCGATCTACTCGTTCTCGATCGTGAGCGCGTCGCTGTATATCGGCGCGTACGTATTGAGCTTCTTCGGCATCTCCATCCCGGTGCTGCGGGTTGCCGGCGGCATCGTCGTCGCCATGTCCGGGTGGCGGATGTTGAACGAGCCCGACGCCACCGAGCAGAGGCGCAGCGAAACACCCAGTCCGCGTTCGACCGATGTCTCGCCGAGCCGGCTGGCGTTCTACCCCCTCACCATGCCGCTGACCACGGGCCCGGGAACGATTTCGGTGGCGATTTCCCTGGGCGCCGGCCGCCCTCGCGGCTCTTATGCCGCGTCGCTCGAGTTCTTCGTCGAGACGCTCACCGCCGTGGCACTGCTCGCCTTGCTGGTCTTCGCGTTCTATCGCAACTCGGCACGGCTTGCGGGTTTGATCGGCGCGACGGGAACTACTATTGTGGTGCGGCTGTCTGCGTTCCTACTGATTTGCATCGGTATCCAAGTATTGTGGAATGGAATGGCAGAACTCTTGAGCACGTTGCTGCTCGGCACCGCCGGCACCAGTTGAAAAGTATAGGCAGACAGGGGAGTTGATGACATGAAGATCGGGTTCGACCGGCGGCAATTCCTCGCCGGCAGCGCGGGCGCGTTTTCGATGACTCTCATGCCCAGGAGCTTGTGGGCGGCCGCGGGCTCCGCCGTGCCGCCCGCTCCGGTGGCGCGCGTCGACGCCGTGCACGACACGTACTTCGGCGAATCGCTCAGCGATCCCTATCGCTGGATGGAGAACGGCAAGGACCCCGAGTGGCTGCCGTTCTTGCAAGGACAGAACGATCACACCCGTGCGGTGCTCAACGCGCTCCCCGCCCGGGCGTCCCTGCTCAAACGCGTCCGGCAGCTGTCGGGCGATACGGTGACGACCAGCCGTGTGCAGCGCGCGAGCGGCTTGACCTTCTTCACGCAGCGTCCGCAGGGCGCCGATAATTTCAAGCTCTTCGTGCGCCAAGGCGCGGCGGGCCATGACCGCGTGCTGGTCGATCCCACCAAGGAGAGCAGCGCGAACGGCCATGTGTCGCTGGACTGGTGGCGCGCCTCGCCGGACGGCCGGCATGTGGTTTACGGCCTATCGAAAAACGGCAGCGAGGACTCGACATTGCACGTTCTCGCCGTCGCCGACGGCAGCGACCTTCCCGAACGAATCGCCAATACCCAAGGCGCCAATCCGCAATGGCTCGACGACGGCAGCGGCTTCTTTTACAACCAGCTCACAGGGAAGGTCGATACTCCCGAACGATTTCTCGACAGCCAGGCGCGCTTTCACCGATTGGGCACGGATCCCGCCACCGATCCCGTGCTCATGAAGCGCGGGCTCGTCGCCGGGATCGATTACGATCGAATCCAGGCGCCGTACATCGTCACGTACGCGGGCTCTTCTCACGTGGTTCTCTTGCTGAGCGACGTTCGGCCGGAGGCGCGAATGTTCATTGCGCCGCTCGCCGATGCGATCGCGGGCCGCGCCCGATGGACGCCGCTGGCCTCCTTCGAGGATGAGGTGACCGACGCCGATCTCCACGGCGAGGATGTATACCTCCTGGTCAACAAGGGCACGCCGCGCGGGCGTCTGGTCAAGACGGCCGCCGCCGCTCCCGACCTCGCGACCGCCGCCGTGGTCGTGCCGCAAGGGTCCTTCGTGATCGAAAGCACCGCGCGGGCGCGCGACGGCTTGTACCTCAAGATCATGGACGGCGGTATCAGCCGCTTGCAAAAGCTCAGCGAAGATGGCCGAGTCGCCGACATCGCCCTGCCCTTCGACGGCACGATCGGTGCGGTCTATGCCGTCACCGATCTCGACGGCGTCCTGATTTCGCTCGCGGGCTGGCTCAACCCGGCCGGGATCTATTCAGTCGATACCGGCGGCCGCGTCGTCGATACCGGCATCACGCCGAAGCCCGCGATCGATGTGAGCCGCTATGAGGCCAAGCGATTTTTCGCGTCCGCCAAGGACGGCACGAAAATCCCGTACACCATCATCTACCGCAAGGGTTTGCAGCAGGACGGCCGCGCACCCACCTGGATTTCCGCCTACGGCTCCTACGGCCTCGCGGCCTACACGCCGGCGTTCGCGGGCCGAACCCTGGCTCTCGTCGATGCCGGCGCCATCGTCGGCTACGCCAATGTGCGCGGCGGCGGTGAATACGGACGCGAATGGCACAAGGCGGGACAGCTCGCCAATAAACCGAACACCTGGCGCGACCTGATCGCGGTTTGCGAGGATCTGGTTGCGAAGAAATATACCTCGCCGCAGCATCTCGCGATCGGCGGACGCTCGGCGGGAGGCATTGCCGTGGGACGGGCCATGACCGAACGGCCGGATCTGTTCGCCGCGGTCGTCGAC
>Ga0137407_10001419_pt1 | contig 15608 bp, 10 predicted proteins | sample CZOMad2_2_16fung_FD_108410 | JGI IMG/M metagenome (GOLD analysis project Ga0137407, IMG submission 108410) | Vadose zone soil fungal communities from Angelo Coast Range Reserve, California, USA - CZOMad2_2_16fungal (Illumina Assembly) | ecosystem: Environmental > Terrestrial > Soil > Vadose... | reverse complement strand
TACGAGTCGCTCGTCGATGATTATTTGAGCGAAGCACATCGCAATCATCCAGGCACGGGCTGTCCGGTCAGCGCGTTGGCAGGCGAGATCGCACGCAGCGACAAGCGAACTCGCGCTGTCGTCGCCCGGCAAATTCGAGAGAACATTGAGTTGCTGGCAACTCTGATTCGCGGCGGGAACAAGAGGGATAAGGGCACCGCAAGATCGCAAGCCGTCTTGATCTATTGCGCGCTCGTCGGTGCCATCGCCGTGGCTCGCGCGGTATCGGACGAACAGCTTTCGCGCTAAATCCTGAAGACTGTTGCACACCTTCTGAAAAATCCCTGTTAGCAAATCACTCCGCGACATCACAGCACTAACACGCGTGCTGTGCCACGTCCGTGGTCAGAGCGATCCTTTCGCTGTCTGCTCGATTTGTTGACTCACGTTTCCAACTCGACTAAGCACCTGCGGCCTCAGTTTTCCTAGCCCGATCAATCGCTGCAATGTTGCCCGTCAGAATCGTTAATCCGACCCGCGCCAGACCTTCCCTTCCACTTCACCAGAAGGTGAGATCGTTACTCGAATGTTATCGCACCCGCCGGCCTTGCCATCAGCGTCCGGTCCGATCTTGGCAGGATTCGCCTTGCAGGGGTCATCGTTTCCATCGCCGTCCGTCCTTAAGATTTTGCCATGTCGTGAATTCAATTCTGCGATTACCGCCTGGTCGGGTAGCACGACATTGTTGTTGCCGTATGCCTTCGGTCCAGCGGAGACAATGAATATAGACGCCCCTACAGCGTCGAGAAACGCGCGGCGGGATGAAGTCATGCTGCCATGGTGTCCCACGACAAGGACCTTCGCGGCTAGGTCTGCCACGCAGCATGTCAGCAGGGTCTTCTCGATCGAGTCGGCCGAGGGTGCCGTGGAGGGGGCCTGTCGATCACCGGCGGGTGCATCACCCATCAGCAAGACGCGCGTGCCGCCAAGATCGAGACGCACGACTAGACTATTCCGATTGAAGTTTTTATCCGAATGCACCTCGCCGTCGGCGTGCAAAAAGGTCATGGATGCTCCTTGACCCAGATGAACTGCCTCGCCAGTACTGATGATGGTCCCGAGCGTAAGATGCACGGTCTCGGAACAAGCATGGGCCGCGAACGTGGCGTCGTGTTGGCCGGGACCGTTTGCAGCGGTGTGGTACTCAACGCCCGGCTCATCTCGGACTGCCACGAGGAAAGCGTGATAGGTGCACATGTCGTTCAGGGCGCCGGAGTCCCAAACTTGCCGGACTTGATACTGCTTGAAGACATCGGCCATCAAGGACACGTGATCATTGTGGGGGTGGCTCAGAATGATGTGATCGATTGTCGTGATGCTAGGAGCAACCGCTTGGATATACGCAACCATCCTGTTCTTGTCACCGGTGGCCTCATCGTCATTCGAGCCCGCATCGTAAACTATTGTGAAGTCGGGGCCGCGAACAAGAATTCCTAGACCTGTACCGACATCGACTACGTCCATGGTATATGACGGTAACGCGGCGGCCGGGGCAGGGCCGGACGAAACAACCTTCGTCCAGCGCTTCGAGACGAATCCTTCTGTTCCGCTTGCCAGCCGGACACGATGCCATCCCGGAACCGAGCCCAACAGTTCGGCCCGTTCGCCCGGACGGAGGCTACCGACTTCAGCGGTCGCAGAATTAGCTCCGGCTCGAACTGCTACACGAGCTGTGACCTCGTTTGTGGGTACAACCGTGTCGGCGAAGGCGACGCTGGAGGAGACGAGGTAAGCCCAGAGGAGAAGGAAGAGGTATTTGCGCATGGGCACATCCGGACCGAAAGAGTTGCGCGCACTTTAGTCCTTAATTTATCCTTTGTCAATTAACGTGTTGGGCTATAAGTCTTCCTACCGGTTTTAGTTCGCTTTTCCGCGATCGAAGCTGTGCCACAACAGCAGCAGGGGAGCCGCGAAGCCAATCCCCCAGTGCAGCACTGATACGATCGCCCGAGTGCCTTCTCCCCTGATGTAGTAGAGAAGATAGCCGCTCATCATGAGCCAGAAGAGCAGCCCGGCAAGGGCGGCCCCGGACCATCGCCCCTTTGGGTAAGGCCAGGCTTTGCTTACGTGCTTTCCCCACAGCAGTCCGAACAACCAGATCGCGGCGAACGCAAACGCTCCATGAAATTTGAGCCACCACGGTTCGAGTGGGTTTCTCTGGGGCCCGAATTCACTCTCGCTCGTCAAAAAATAATGAAATAGAAGCCACAATCCGCCGGACAGCCACAACCCTGCAACGATCGAATAGACGCCGATTTTCCAGGGCCGCCTGTAAGCACGGCTGCCGCCTGCCTTGCTGTTCGCGCCATTCATGCCGCTTCCATCTCGGCCCCGAAATGCAGCCAACCCGCAAACGCTTCATGGAAGTGCGCCGCTGCTCCGAAGGATTTCAAAATTTCACTGCTGTCCCGTCCTTCGGCGAGCACAATTTTCCTCAACGCGTCTGCAACGATGCAACATTCAGCAAGAACGCACGCAAAGCGGCCCGCCGCTACGGGCGACCTGCGAGCGCCGTGCACATGGGCTCCGCGCCCTTGCTCACCATCCGCTGGCCCTCGAAGTCGTTCGCTCGAGCTGCTCGCAACGCTTCCGTTACTCAATTCGAGAGCTGCGCACCGCTCCGTCCAGTGGGCCCCCAGCGTGATGCGTTCCGGCTCATCGCCGGCAACGCGAATGTCGCCGCCCGCATTTACAACGCACGAAGACGAACCGTGCAAACACAAGACCTCGATCGCGCGGTCAACGGCGTATCCTTTAGCAATTCCGCCCAGGTCAATCCGCAAGGGCAGCACCAAGCGAGTGGCAGCCAATCGAGTCGGGAAAGCTAGACTCCGCGCCGCGTGGCGGCGTTGGTATGGCAACGCTGACTCCCAAATTCCAGGCAATGGTGACCGTGTCGAAGTTTCTGTCGAGCACGCGCAAGGAATTAATGTGCGCCGCCGCGTTCACAGAGTTTCCAAAAACCGCAACATTTAGATTGACAGACCATGAACAGCCCTTTATCTTGTGCATCGATTGCTGGTGGCGTTCCTAGGGGAACGCCTAAAGGGAACCCGGTGCGAATCCGGGACTGCCCCGCAGCGGTAAGCAGGATCGAACGCCCAATAGCACTGGTTTTCTCTGAAACCGGGAAGATGGGCCAGTAGAAGCGCCGGTCATTTTGATCGGCCATGCCTGCAAGTCCGAAGACCTGCCAGTAGCCACGCCAAACCCGGCGTGAAAATCGTGCGAGCCTCCGAGGGGAGGTTGGCGATGAACTGGTGTTTTTTCGGCATTTTTCCATTTCATCTCCTCCTCTCGTGTTTTTGGCGGAAAGGCATTTATGGCGACACCCGTTCGTGTTGGTACTACCCCGTCCGTAGTTCCGTTCCCTTTTTCGGCCAGTGCATCGCAAATGCAGGTTCGCAAGCGGAATGGATCGCTTGAACCTGCCGACGTGAACAAGATCGTGCGCGCCGTAGAGCGCTGCTGCGAAGATCTCCATTCCGTCGATCCTATTCGCATCGCGAGTAAAACGATTGGCGGCCTCTATAACGGAGCAACTACGAAGGAGCTCGACCTGCTGTCGATCCAAACCGCGGCTTCACTGATTGCAGAAGAACCAGAATATTCGAAGCTCGCAGCCCGGCTGCTCGGCGGATTCATCACGAAGGAAGTCGCCAACCAAGACATTCATTCCTTTTCGCAGTCCATTGCAACGGGCAAACAACAAGGCCTGGTCTCGAAGGATCTGGCCGCGTTCGTCACTAGCAACGCAAGGAAACTGAACGACGCTATCGACGACAGGCGATCGGAACTTTTCGAATATTTCGGCCTTCGCACGGTTTATGACCGCTATCTGCTTCGCAATCCAGAGACTCGCCAAGCTCTTGAAACGCCCCAGCAATTTTTCCTTCGCGTAGCCTGCGGGTTGTCTCGCACAGTTCAGGAAGCCATTGAGCTCTATCGCGTGATCTCAGCGCACGACTACATGCCAAGCTCGCCAACTCTGTTCAATTCCGGCACCCGTCATGCGCAGATGTCCTCCTGCTATTTGTTGGACTCGCCAGCCGACAATCTCGAAGCCATCTACGAAAAATACAAGGACGTTGCTCTGCTGTCGAAATTCGCCGGTGGCATTGGCCTCGCCTATCACCGGATCCGCTCGCGCGGCTCGTTGATTCGGGCAACGAACGGCCACAGCAAGGGCATCGTTCCGTGGCTCAAAACATTGGATTCATCCGTAGCCGCAGTGAATCAAGGCGGGAAGCGCAAGGGCGCATGCTGCGTCTATCTGGAATCCTGGCACGCCGACATCGAAGAGTTCCTGGAACTGCGCGAAAACACAGGGGACAACGCGCAGCGTACCTACAACCTCAATCTGGCCAACTGGATTCCCGATCTGTTCATGAGACGCGTCGAAGCGGATGACGTCTGGTCTCTCTTCGATCCCAAAGTCGTGCCGCATTTCCCCGATCTCGTCGGGGAAGCCTTCAAAGCCGCCTACGGCAAAGCCGAGCAGGACGGCTTGTTCACGCGTCAACTCAGGGCACGCGAACTGTACTCGCGCATGATGAAGGTTCTCGCAGAAACCGGGAACGGTTGGATGACCTTCAAAGACGCTTGCAATGTGAAATCCAACCAAACCGCGAAGTCGGTAAACGTGGTCCATCTGTCAAATTTGTGCACGGAGATCACCGAAGTCAGCTCGCGTCAGGAAACGGCTGTCTGCAATCTTGGTTCGATCAATCTGGGCAAACACCTTTCGGAAGGCCAATTCGATTTCGAGAAGCTGGCTAATACCGTTCGAACCGCCGTCAGATTCCTCGACCGCGTCATCGACATCAATTTCTATCCCATCACGCCCGCCGGTGATTCGAATCGCAAGTGGCGGCCTGTAGGTCTGGGCATCATGGGATTGCAGGATGTGTTTTTCGCTCTGCGGCTCCCCTTCGATGCCCCAGAGTCGCGCCTGCTCTCAAAACGCATTCAGGAAGAAATCTACTTCCGCGCCTTGGAAGCCTCCTGCGCTCTCGCCGAAGAGTTTGGCCCGCACCCCGCCTTCAAAGAAACACGTGCGGCAGAAGGTCTTTTGCAAATGGACCTCTGGGAAATTCTGCCGGAGGACACGACGCGCTGGGAGGAACTGCGAAACCGGATTCGCAATTTCGGATTGCGCAATTCACTTCTTATCGCTATCGCTCCCACAGCAACCATCGCTTCGATCGTTGGCGCCTACGAGTGCATCGAGCCGCAAATCTCCAATCTCTTCAAACGCGAAACACTTTCCGGTGATTTCCTCCAAATCAACCGCTACCTCGTCCTCGAACTCAAGAGGCTGGGATTGTGGAATGAAGACATGCGAAACCGCTTGAAGATGTCGGACGGGTCGGTCCAGGGCATTCGCGAGATTCCCGAGGAAATCCGGGCCATCTACCGGACCGTGTGGGAAATTCCCATGCGTTCGCTCATCGACATGGCCGCAGACCGCGGAGCATTCATTGACCAAAGCCAGTCGCTGAATCTTTTCGTACAGAGCCCGAACATCGGAAAACTTTCTTCCATGTACATGTACGCTTGGAAGAAGGGTCTCAAGACAACCTATTACTTGCGTTCCCGCCCAGCGACGGAAATTGCCAAAACAACCGTACCGGCTTTTGCCACGCAGTCCGTCGCCTGTTCTCTGGAAAATCCTGAGTCTTGCGACGCATGCCAATAGAAGTATTGTGACAAGGAGCTGCACATGATTCTCGATGCAGGATTTGATTTGACTCTCAGGCCGATGAAGTACCCAGTTTTCTACGAACAATACAAAGCCGCTATCAAGAACACGTGGACCGTTGAGGAAGTTGATTTCTCCACGGACTTGGCTGACTTGCGCGAGCGTATGACTCCCGCAGAGCAGCATCTGATCAATCGCCTCGTAGCCTTCTTTGCCACGGGTGATTCCATCGTGGGAAACAACCTGGTTCTCAATCTCTACAAGCACATCAATTCACCCGAAGCCCGGATGTACCTATCCCGCCAGCTGTTCGAAGAAGCGCAACACGTGGACTTCTATCTGACACTGCTCGACACCTACATCGCCGAACCGGAAGAGCGGGAAAAGGCTTTCGATGCAGTGGAAAACATCCCTTCGATTCGGAAAAAAGCAGAGTTCTGTTTTCGCTGGATCGATTCGATCAATGGGCTAACGGAAATTCGTACCGTCAAGGACCGCCGCAACTTTCTCCTGAACCTCATCTGTTTTGCCTGTTGCATCGAAGGTCTCTTCTTTTTCGCAGCGTTTGCCTATGTCTACTTCCTTCGGTCGCGTGGGTTGTTGCACGGACTCGCCACAGGCACGAACTGGGTGTTTCGCGATGAGAGCGCCCACATTCAGTTTGCTTTGGAAGTGATTCGCACAGTCCGACGCCAGGAGCCTGACCTGTTTGACAAAGATCTGGAGCAAAGGGTGACCACCATGTTGGAAGACGCCGTGGAATGTGAGATGGCGTTCGCCGACGACGTCTTGAGTCTTGGCGTCAGCGGCCTTTCCCTCACCGACATGCGGGAATACCTGCAGTATGTCGCGGACCGCCGACTGGAAGCCCTCGGCGTCGCGTCGGTGTTCCATTCTAAGAATCCCTTTGGATTCATGGAACTTCAGGACGTGCAGGAACTCACGAACTTTTTCGAGCGTCGTGTGTCTGCCTACCAGGTGGCCGTCAAAGGAGAAGTGGCTTTCCATGATGACTTCTGACAATGGAGGTTCTCGGGAAACACGGATCGTTGAGATGGTGTTCCCGAATCAGACCAACCACTACGGAACACTTTTCGGCGGCGGCGCCCTTCGACTCATGGACATGGCGGCGTTCGTCACAGCATCGAGACATGCACGGCGTCCCGTTGTGACAGCTAGCTCAGAACGCATTGATTTTCATGTTCCCGTGCGCCAAGGACAACTCGCCGAAGTGGTGGGCCGCGTCGTCGGCACGGGAAGAACTTCGCTCACGGTTGAGGTGGAGCTGTGGGCCGAGGATTTATTGACCGGCAAACGGGAGCTTTGCACGAAAGGCAGTTTTGTGTTGGTTGCCGTCGACGAACAAGGTCGGCCCGCGCCGATTGTAGCCGCCGAGTTTTCTTAGGAAGTGGGGATCTTGCATGGGAATTTCATCAAACCTTGGATTCCCGAGAATGGGAGTCCATCGCGAGCTCAAAAAAGCGCTGGAAGCTCACTGGGCAGGGAAGTTGGACGAATCCAGCCTACTTGCAGTTGGCCAAGTGCTGAAGCTCAACCATTGGCTGCTGCACCAGCAGCTTGGCATTCAACACATTCCATCGAACGACTTTTCCGTTTACGACCATGTTCTAGACACGGCCGCGATGGTTGGAGCCGTGCCCGAGCGTTACACGTGGCGCGGGCCGCAGGTCGATCTGGCGACGTATTTCGCGATGGCAAGAGGCACTGCGCGTAAGTCTGGTCTGGCCGATGTCCCAGCGATGGAAATGACGAAGTGGTTTGATACGAACTACCACTACATCGTCCCGGAATTCACGGCAAAACAAATATTTTCTCTTGGATCGATGAAACCCGTCGAAGAGTTTCTCGAAGCGAAAGCCGTTGGCGTTCACACGCGGCCCGTCTTACTTGGTCCCGTATCTTTTCTCTTGCTCGGCAAGGCCAAGGAGACTGGCTGCAATCCTGTTCTGCTCCTCGAGGGAATTCTTCCTGTCTACGAAGAAGTTCTTCGCCAGCTCGCCAACGCAGAAGCCGAATGGGTTCAGATCGACGAGCCCATGCTCGCGCTCGACACGCGCGACGCAGCACGTCGCGCATTTACCGCTGCGTATGAACGCCTCTCGCAAGTTTCGACCAAGCTCCGGATTCTTGTTGCTACCTATTTCGAAGGACTCGGAGCGAACCTCGCTACCGCCGTGAATCTTCCAGTGGCCGCGCTCCACCTCGACCTGGTCCGTGCGCCGGAGCAGCTCGACGACATTTTGAGAGTCATTCCTTCGAATCTGCAGGTCTCTCTCGGAGTGATAGACGGGCGGAATGTCTGGAAAGCAGACCTCGGCCGCGCACTTCATCTTGTAGAGCGTGCCGCAGGGGCTATCGGCTCGGACCGAATTTTGATCGCTCCGTCCTGTTCGCTTCTTCACACCCCGGCGGATCTGGATTTTGAAAAGCACATCGATAACGAAGTGCGGGACTGGCTTGCCTTTGCGAAACAGAAGTTAGAAGAATTGGTCGTCTTGGAACGCGCAGTTCTCGGAGGCAGGAACGCGGTTCGGGAAACGCTCGATCGAAACCGAATCGTGATGGAAAAGAAGCGTGCTTCGTCCCGGATTCACGACCCCAACATCAAAGCACGCACGAGAAACGTCGGCCAAGAGATGACTCGGCGCGTCAGTGTATATCCGCAACGCAAGAAATTGCAGGAACAGAATCTCAAGTTGCCTCTCTTCCCCACAACGACAATCGGATCGTTTCCGCAGACCAAGGAAGTCCGGGCCGCGAGAGCAGAGTACAAGGCCGGAAAAAGGGATGAGGCTTCTTACGAAGCGTTCCTCCGAGGGGAGATCAGGAGTGCCGTCCAGTTTCAAGAAGAAGTCGGCCTCGACGTGTTCGTTCACGGTGAGTTTGAACGCAACGACATGGTGGAATATTTCGGCGAGCAATTGGCAGGCTTCGCGGTGACGGAGAATGGCTGGGTCCAGAGCTACGGCTCTCGTTGCGTCAAACCCCCGATCATCTTTGGCGATGTCGCTCGCAAGCAGCCGATGACGACCGGATGGTCGAAGTTTGCGCAGTCGCTCACATCCAAACCAATGAAAGGCATGCTGACCGGACCCGTAACGATTCTCCAGTGGTCCTTTGTGCGAGACGACCAGCCGCGCTCGGAGACTTGCCGGCAAATCGCCCTGGCAATCCGGGATGAAGTCACCGACCTAGAGGTTGCTGGCATTCACGTCATTCAAATTGATGAACCCGCTTTGCGCGAGGGCTTGCCGCTGCTCCGTTCCAAATGGACGAAATATCTTGCATGGGCTGTCGAAGCTTTCCGCATCGCGTCTTCGGGCGTGCGCGACGAGACGCAAATCCACACGCACATGTGTTACGCGGAGTTCCAGGACATTATCGAAGCCGTCGCACAAATGGATGCCGACGTGATCTCGATTGAGACCTCACGGTCCCAAATGGAGCTGTTGCATACGTTCGCGGAATATCAGTATCCGAACGAAATTGGTCCAGGTGTTTACGACATCCATTCGCCGCGTATTCCCTTACAGGAAGAGATGGAGAGCCTCTTGAAAAAGGCCTCAACCGTTCTTTCGCCCGTGCAACTCTGGGTCAATCCCGATTGCGGACTCAAAACACGTCGCTGGGAAGAAGTCAGGCCGGCTCTGGCTGCGATGGTGGAGGCAGCCCGGACCATGAGAAAAATAATCAGGTAAGCCTAATCGCACCACCTGGGCCTGACAATGTCCTGGAATTCCTGCTCACGAGGCGAGTGATCTCCGGCGTGCAGCGAGTCGTCTTGCTTGGTACCGCCATCAATCTCAGCGGGAACTGAGAACCCTGGAAAAAAGCCGGTCTTTTGCCTCTACTTTGCTACTAATTCGATCAGAATGCGCATTTATGGACGTGCGAGCAAGAGGTGTTTTGCTTCTTCGAGCGCAACTACGGCCGATTCACGCGAGACGGTAGGAAATCCCTTGAGAAAGTCTTCGAGTGTCCCTCTGCCTTCCAGGTAGTCGAACAGCGTTTGGATCGGCACTCACGTTCCGCCAAGAATATCCCGGTTTTTGACGATGACTTCCAATGGCAGCAGCAGCCAAACAAAGAAATTATCTAAAAACAGCAGCGTCAAGTCTTTCAGCACTGGGCCAATTTGCGACCGCTCTCCCGCCATTCGTACGTTAGTTAGAGGCTGTCAGCGCGCCACAGGCATTGGGAGAACATTCGCTCGCTCAAGCGCTCGTTCGTCTGGTTCGACCGCGACGCCATCGCGAAAAGCGACAGCGCTTCCGGAGTTCGCGGGAACACGTTCGCCAGGAACCACGATGCCGACGAGATTCAGCGGATCTGCTGCGGAAATCGTTGTAACTTCGCCAGACGGATTCTGCTTGCGCTTGGCTCGCAACGATTCGACGGCCAGCGGCAAGGCGAATTGCTCGCCCAAAAACCCATTGACGAACCGGCCGTTACGAACTTCCCCTCGGTCTTCCAGGCGTCGCAGAGTAATCAGTACGTCCCGCCATTTCGGAAGAATGGTTTCGCGGGTAAGAAGTTCGCGGAAGACGATTCCGTAGCGACGCAGCAGCATCCAACAAGTCGCTTCAAGCGCCTGAATATGGTCGTGGGCATCACTGGAATAAAGCAATGACCAGCGGCCAGCACTGTGTCGCGGACGCGCGATTCGTCCGCTACCTTGGCCGGAGCGCCGTTTGGGGTCGATCAGTGCGCGCAAATTGTCGAAGCCATCCGCTGTCAACAATCCTGCTGCGACAAGTTCCCAGAGAGCGGTTTCTACTTCAGCCTTCAGCTTGCCCGTGCCTCGCACAATATCGGCAAAGAAGGAAGCGCCGCGCTGTCGCAAAAACTGTAAAACCGCTGCGGCGTCCGCACTCAGACCCATCGGCTGCATTTCGCCTGCTTCGCGCCGTGGAATCATCCAGTCGCTATCTTCGCGCACAAAAAAGGTAATTGGCGCGACGCTGGTGGGAACGACGCGCCGCTTTCCGCCCGTCAGCGCCTCAAGCGTAGCGGGGTGCGGCGACAGCCGGCCCCAGCCGATCGCGCCGGTGAGGCAAAGATGGTCGAGCACCTTGGGATCGAAGTCGGCGATGCGGCGCTGGAGAATCTGGCGTTCCCATGCATTTGCGGGCGCTTCGAAGCCCTGCATTTGACGGATCGCTTCGAGCGTGCCTCGTTCGCCGAGCAGCTGCGTGCGCGGCGCGACGTGCTGCCAGGAAAGCAGCCAATCCATGAATTGCGCGGGAGTCACGGACTGGATTTCTTTCCGTAACCGTCCAAGCGTGAGGCGGTGGATGCGGGCAAGCAGGCGGCGTTCGCACCATTCTGTCGAACCTGAAACGATATCGCCGGAAGCGGCTCCGGTAAATTTACCGCGCAAAACGACTCCTCTGGACTCGAGCCGCAACAGAGATTTTTCTATTTCGGAGACTGGCATTGCGAGCACGTTACTCAGCTGGTTGGCAGTGACTGGGCCGCTGTGAGCGATCCATCCTGTGACGCAGGTCAGCAAAGCATCTTCGCGTGATACTTCCGGCGACACGACAGGCGGCAGCGCCACTTCGAACGTCGCCGATGGGAATATTTGCATGAAGGCGTGAACGCGTTCGGCAGCGACCCAATACCCCTCGTGACCCACATTCGCAATCCCCGCGCGGCGTTCTCTCGCGAGCTCTTCAAAAAAAGAGGCCCACAAAGGGACGGAATTCTTGAGCCTCGCGCTCAACCTGCTGCCGTCTCGCGCCGTGTCGCTTGGAGCCGGCACCGCGATTAACGTGAGCAGCGCGTCATGCAGTTCTTCGACATCGCGTACATCAGGCCATGCTCCCTCGCATACTTCCGCGATGGCGGCGGGGTCGAGCCGCCCGATTTCCTCGAGCACCGCGTCCGGCAAGACGCGACGCATTTCCACTGCCCGAGCTCGGCGTTCTTCGAGCGGCGCATCATCGAGATACGCGTACGGATTAGCGTTCAGAATCTCGTGCGAAAATTGCGACGCCACCGGCGTATCTATCGCTAAACATTTGACCTTGCCGTTAGCGATGCCGAGCAGCAAGCGCTCAAGACCTTCGATGTCCATCGCTTCGCTAAGGACATCCTTCATCACTTCGCGAATCAGCGGGTGATTGGGAATGCTGATATCACCGGCTGCAAGGTTCTCCGGGCATGCCTGCTGCTCTGGAAAGACCGCAGCCAGTAAATCATCCGCTCGCATACGCTGAATATTCGGCGGAACTTTCTTCCCACCGCGGAAACGAAGCAGGGCCAGAGAGCGCCCGGCGTCCCAGCGCCACCGCGTGGTGAAAACAGGAGATGCCAGAACAGCCTGTTCGAGAACAGAACGAACGGAATTCGGATGAAGGAAATGAAAAACGTCCGCAAGCGGGAAACTATGCTGCTCGCTCAGTGAAATATTCAGTCCGTTGTCAGTCGCGGCAGCTTGCAGCTCGAAGTTGAACGACCGGCAGAAACGCTTGCGCAGTGCAAGGCCCCAGGCTTTGTTGATACGCCCGCCGAAAGGCGCGTGAATCACAAGTTGCATGCCGCCACTTTCATCAAAGAACCGTTCGGCGATGACTGTCGATTGAGAAGGGACCGCTCCCAAGATCGTACGGCCAGCGACTATGTATTCGACCGCTTGTTCGGCGCCCGCGTCGTCGAGACCGCATTCAAGTTTCAGCCAACTTATTGCGGCGGGAGCCTCTGGAGGCAACTTCGTGTTGGGATCAGAGACAGCACAAGGAACAAACGAGCTGACTTGTTCTCGTAACGCTCCGACGTGTGTCGAAAGTTCGTCGGTCCGTGCCGGCGCTTCGCCGCGCCAGAACGGAATGGTGGGCGCTGCACCTTGCGCGTCTTCCACCAGAACACTGCCCGCTTGGACTCGCCGGATTCGCCAGGAAGTGTTTCCCAGCAACATGATGTCGCCAGCGAGGCTTTCGACCGCAAAGTCTTCGTCAATCGTGCCGACAACTGCGCCTTCGGGCTGCGCAAGCACGGTGTACAGCGCATTCTCCGGAATGGCGCCGCCGCTGGTAATCGCTGCCAAACGGCTGCCACGCCGGGCACGGACGATGCCGTTCACACGATCGTGATGAAGATATGCGGCGTAACGTCCGCGCGTGCTGGCGATGCCTTCGGAGAGCATTTCGACAATTTCGTCGAACTGCGCTCGTACAAGATCGCGATAGGGATACGCACGGCACACGGCATCGAACAATTCTGTTTCATTCCAGTCCTCCGCAGCACACATGGCCACAATCTGCTGTGCCAGAATGTCCAGCGGAGCTTCGGGAATGGCGATGTGGTCGAGATCTCCCTGGCGGATTGCGCGCACGAGCGCGGCGCACTCTATGAGTTCGTCGCGCGTCGTCGCGAAGATGCGGCCTTTGGGTACGGCGCCGCGCCAGTGACCCGCTCGGCCGATACGCTGCAAACCGACGGAGATCGAACGCGGCGAACCGATCTGGCAAACCAGGTCGACCGCGCCGATATCGATACCGAGTTCGAGAGATGCCGTTGCTACAAGCGCGCGGAGCTCTCCGGATTTCAATTTCTTCTCGGCTACCAGACGCAGCTTGCGCGACAAACTGCCGTGATGCGCGCCGACCGCTTCCTTTCCCAACCGCTCGGCCAGATGAAGCGACATCCGCTCTGCGAGTCGCCGGGTGTTGACGAAGATAAGAGTCGAACGGTGCCGCGTGGCGAGAGTGGCGAGCCGGTCGTAAATTTCGGCCCACATTTCGTTGGACGCGACCGGGCCAAGCTCACTGCCGGGAACTTCGACTGCCAGGTCCAGCTCGCGACGATGACCGATTTGCACGATTGCCGGATCTGGGCGATCGCTGCCAATCAAAAAACGGGCCACGAGTTCGATCGGTTTCTGCGTTGCGGAAAGTCCGATGCGTGTGAGGCGCTTGCCAGTCAAATGGTCGAGGCGTTCCAGAGAAAGGGCCAGATGGGCACCGCGTTTGTCGTCCGCTACGGCATGGATTTCGTCCACGATGACGGACTCGACAGTTCGCAGCATTTCGCGGCTTTTCGCCGCAGTTAGAAGGATGTAGAAGGATTCCGGAGTGGTTACCAGAATATGCGGCGGACGCGCCAGCATGGCGCGTCGCTCGTGCGCGAGCGTATCCCCGGTGCGCACCGCGGTGCGGATCTCCGGCATGAGGATCCCGCGCTGCCCTGCGAGCTGCAGAATTTCGCCTAAAGGAATTTCCAGGTTCTTCTGAATGTCGTTGCTCAGCGCCTTCAGCGGCGACACATAGAGAACTTCGGTGCAGTCCCTCAATTCTCCGCTAATCGCTTTACGCACCAGGCGATCGATGCAGATTAAAAAGGCCGCCAGCGTTTTTCCTGATCCTGTTGGAGCCGAAATCAGCGTAGTTTTGCCGGCAAAAATCTGAGGCCAGCCTTCTTGCTGCGGTTCCGTAGGTGTGCCGAAGCTGCTGACAAACCAGTCGCGGACGAGCGGATGCGCCCATTCGAGACCAGGGGAGAGCGGTGGTGCGGATCCGGCGTTCATTTTCCCAATTCTAGACTATACCGTGAGGATTCGCAGGCGTCTGATGACATCGGCGGGATAGCACTTCGCTTTCCCGATTGCATCGCCTTGATGACCCACATTGCGTCGGTCATTGCCGCAGGATTGCGAGCGTCCTCCTAGAGAGTTCTGACGGCGACGACGGTCACGTTCGAATCGGGTGGACTCTGAGGCAGGTCAATCTGTAGCAGGCGTTCTGTCTGTCGAAATTTCAATGATTGCCCTCCTGCGAGCATGTTCGCCGACATCACCTTCGTGTCCAGCCCAGATATCTCCAATGGCGACGACGGCCAATCGAAGATGTGAAGAAAGAGTCTCCCGCGTTTTGCCGTGGTTCGAACAGATTTCATGTTTTGCACTGGTCCGTATGTGGTTCCATATATGGATTCGCCGTTCACGGCGAGCCAATCGCCGATGGCGCGGAGACGCTGCTGAAATTCAGGCTGGACGAAGCCATCGGGTTGCGGTCCAACGTTCAGCAGAAAGTTGCCGCCCAGGCTCGCGACTTCCACCAGGCTCCGAACGAGAAATTCCGCCGACTTGTATTCACGATCGTTCGCGTTGTATGCCCACGTCTTGTTTATGGTCATACAGGTTTCCCACAACTGAAAATCTTCCGGCGGCGGGGCTACACCCTTCAATTCTTGCCGAACGCTGGTATCGGTCGCCGCAAAACGCACGCCCTTCGTTGGGATCGCATTAAGGATGAATTGCTCCGGAGTTTGATAATCTCCCGGCACGCCAATTCGATCGTTCACCAAAGCGGCAGGCTGCAGTTTCTGAATCAGCTCAACAAAGCGATTGCCATCGTATTTCTCCTGATGATGCAGTCCGTCGAACCAGACCAACGCGACCGGACCGTATTTCGTCGGCAGTTCGGTCAACTGTAGCCGCATATATTCGAGATACATCGGCCACTCAGGACGTGCAGGCTCCCCGTTCCAATTTTCTTTCGCCAATTTCGTGGTGTCACGAAAAGCCGGGTGGTGCATATCGGGCGGTGAGTAGTAAAACCCAAGTGGCATGTCCCTTTCACGACAAGCGTGCGCCAGTTGCCTAACGACATCCTTTCCGTAAGGAGTATTCGTGATCTTGTAGTCTGTGTAGGAAGAGTCGAACATGCAAAAGCCATCGTGATGTTTAGTCGTGAACACCATATATTGCTGTCCTGCGGCCTTAGCCAAGTCAATGAAACTATTCGGGTCGAACTTTGATGGATTAAACCGCCTTGGCAACTCGCGATACTCGGCCTCGCTAATGCCCGCCGGTGTGGGTGTCATTATGGGCCACGAGGCCTCCACG